>BNJU01001725.1_pt1 | contig 59696 bp, 78 predicted proteins | sample 8539281 | NCBI WGS metagenome assembly BNJU01 (sample SAMD00202456, study PRJDB9452) | human saliva metagenome | isolation source: human saliva | place: Japan
GCTCGACATCAGCGGCAAAACGCAGTTCTTCGGCGGCAAAGGCAAAGGCGATCGAGAAGCTACGCGCGTCAAGGCGCGCGCGTCGTGGCGCACGCACTGCGCGATATTATGGAGAACTCGGACGAGGTGTACGTTATGGGACACCACAACGAGGACTACGATGCGTTCGGTGCGGCAATGGGCGTCGCGTGCATGGCACGCTCCCTCGGAAAGAAGGTACACATTGTCCTCAGCGAGATGAATGAGGGCATTGACCGCATCGTGGATCTCGTGCGCAAGGATGAGGCCTACGAGGGTCTGTTCCTCCGCCCCGGCGACATCACGGAGACGCCGTCGCTGTCCTCCCTGCTTGTTGTGGTGGACGCGCATATCCCGCACATCCTTGCCGATCCTGCCCTGCTCGAGCGCATTCCGAAGGTCGTCGTCATCGACCATCACCGCCGCAGCGAGCATTTTATCAAGAACCCGCTGCTCGTCTACATCGAGACGGCGTCCAGCTCGGCGAGCGAGCTCGTGACGGAGCTGCTCATGCGTACTTCGGCGATAACATCCGCCCGACGCGCCTCGATGCGACGGCGCTCTACTCGGGCGTCGTGGTGGATACGAAGAATTTCAACGTCGGTGCGGGCGTGCGCACCTCTGATGGCGGCATACCTGCGACGCGCCGGTGCCGATCCCGTACTCGTCCGCACGCTCTTCCAGAGCGACTACGAGACGACGGTATCGCTCGCACGGGCGAAGGCAAACGCCGTCTACTACCCGGGCGGGCTGATCGTGGGAGTCTCCCCGATCTCCCTGCCGAACGGGCAGATCATCGCCGCACAGGCGGCGGACGGCATGCTCCGCGTTGACAGCGTGCGCATGAGCATCTACGTGTTCCCGCTCGCGAGTGATGTGGTGAGGCATCAGTGCACGCTCGTCGGGGAGAGATGAATGCAGGTCATCATGGAGGCGTTCGGCGGCGGCGGACACGTCAATGTCGCAGGCGCACAGGTCAAGGGCGTCCCCTTGGACGAGGTGCGCGCACAGGTGGTAGAAAAAGCAAAGGCATATAGAGGAGAGTGACCAACGTGAAAGTCATACTGCAGGCTGATGTAAAGAATATCGGAAAAAAAGGGCGAGATCGTGGAGGTAGCGGACGGCTACGGACGTAATTTTTCTCCTGCCGAGGAAGCTCGCACCGCCCGCGAATACGTCGAATGTGAACGTGGCAAAGGCACAGGCGGGCGCAAAGGCGCGCAAGAATGCGATGGAGGTCGACGAGGCAAAGCTCGCGGCCGCGCAGCTCGAAAAAGGTCACGGTGGAGATCCCCGTACGCATCGGCGAGAACGGGCGGCTCTTTGGCGCGGTGACGGGAAAGGATGTCGCGGAGGCACTGAAGAAGCAGAACATCGACGTGGATCGCCGCAAGATCTCGATCAATGGAGAGGTGACGGGCGAAGGCGTCTATGAGGCCGTCGTCAAGGTACACCCGAACATCGCAACGACGATCAAGATTCACGTGCGCAAAGAGGATAAAAGTGCCCCGCACCGCTGTTCTGCGCATCGACTGCTTGTCGCTTAAAATACCTGCGAATCTTTTAGCGCTGCGCTTGAACGGGCGAAATGCAGGCGTACCGACACTTTTTCTCGATTGCTCTAGGTTTGTCGGGACACTCGCTCATCGCATGATACGCACGATCTATGCAAGACGCCAGCTGTTGCCTCCCCTGCCGCGGCGGGGGCGAGTCGCACGCTTTACTCACTTGCTCCGCTAAGGTTTGCTTAGATGCACGCAAGCCTCCTATGGTGTAGATTTGCATGATTTTAGCTATGCTCAAATCCTTTTCTACAGGATGGGCAGCGATGGATAGCGCAGATGTCCGGTTTGCCGCCCACAAAGCCTCCCCCTGCCGCGGCGGGGGAGGTGCCGCGCAGCGGCGGAGGGGGCGCCTCGGACGGCACATGAATCTTTTCTCGTTTTGACATCCTGATAATAATGTAGGAAACACTGATAAAATGAGGTCTGCCAGATTGGCGTAGATTTTTTCGTCCGAACGAGGTGGAAAACCGGACGCAGAGTGGCGCTCTGTGGAGGATTTTCCGCCGAAGTGCGGGCAAAAAAGATGCGTCAAGATGGTTGTACCGAATTTATCAGTGCTTCCGTAATACAGCGGGCTGATGAGCATGTCTCATCAGCCCTTCTCAAAAGGAGGACTATGTCTTTTTTTAAGGATTTATTCGGCGGCAAGGACGCGGGAAAGGAGCATCCGAAGCTCTCACAGGACGCGCAGATCGACGAGGAGATCGCAACGATCTTTCGCATGCTCGCCGATACGATGGGGACGGAGCGCCTAGTCATCCAGGCGGGCAAGATGAATGCAATGGCACTCATGCGCTCGGAGGATCGCCGTGAGCGCGTCCTCGCACTCATGCGCATCCTTGAGGAGGATCCGCTGCTCTCGCCCCCACCCGCGGAGGCAGAGCTGCCCGAGATCCTCTCGCGGATGACGGAGCAGGTCGCGGGCATCCTCGCACGGCGCGATCTGGAGGATCGCATCGAGCGCAAGGTAAACGAAAAGCTCGAAAAAGATCACGAGGAGTAGTGGACGACATCCGCCGCCAGGTGATCTCGGAGGAGAGCCCCGGGGCAGAGTCTCCACATGACAAGAAAAGCGTGAGGCACTTGAGGCGTTGGAAAAGGTGCATCTCACACAATCCGTGATGGAACTCCTGCGCCCGAAGACGTTCGATGAGATCGTCGGACAGGAGCGCGCCGTGCGCTCCCTCATGGCAAAAGCTCTCCTCACCCTACCCCCAGCATCTACTGCTCTATGGGCCACCCGGTGTCGGCAAGACGACAGCGGCACGCCTCGTTCTCGAGGCGGCAAAGAAACGCGCGGTATCGCCTTTTGCAGAGACTGCACCCTTTGTCGAGACGGACGGAACAACGCTGCGTTGGGATCCGCGCGACATGACGAACCCCTGCTCGGTTCGGTGCATGACCCCATCTATCAGGGCGCGCAGAAGAACCTTGCCGACAGCGGCGTTCCCTGAGCCAAAAGCCAGGGCTGGTGACCGATGCACACGGCGGCATCCTCTTCATCGACGAGATCGGTGAGATGGATGAGATGCTCCAAAAACAAGCTGCTCAAGGTGCTCGAGGACAAGCGTGCCTACTTTTGAATCCGCGTACTATGACCCCTGATGATAAGCGTGTCCCTCCGTACATCCGTAAACTCTTTGAGGAGGGCGCGCTGGCGGACTTCGTGCTCATCGGGGCAACAACGCGCGAGCCGGATCACATCAATCCCTGCCTTGCGCTCACGCTGCGCGGAGATCTACTTTGAGCCGCTGACACCGGCGCATATCCGTACGATTGTGGAGAATGCAGCAGAGCGCCTCCACGTCGCGCTTGCCCCCGGCACAGCGGAACTCATCAGCACATACACCATTGAGGGGCGCAAGGCGATCAACATCCTCGCCGATGCCTATAGCCTCGCACTGAACCGCATGGATGATGCAGATGTGGAGCGCATTGTTTCACGTGAAACAATTGAGCCCACACCCTCTGTGGAACAACATGACACGCACGGAGATGCAAATGTAGATGTTTCACGTGAAACATCCATCGCGGAAGAAAAAGAACTCCTCGGCATGGAGCCTTCCTCCACCCCGGACGATGGGAAGAAAAGCGGAAAATGTTTCACGTGAAACAGAGCCTCCGTGTATCCCTGTGACAAAGGAGGATATCTACGAGGTTGTGCAGGTGAGCCGCCTCTATCCCTTTGGTAAAAAGAAGGCCTCGGATACGCCTGCTGTTGGCAGAGTGTTTGGCCTCGGCGTAGCGGGCTTCCTCGGCTCGATCATCGAGATTGAGGCCGTCGCCTTCCTGCGACAGAAAAAGGGGAAGGAACCGTGCGCTCAACGAGACAGCGGGCAGTATGGCAAAGGACTCTGTGTTCAATGCGGCGTCGGTCATGCGCCGCCTGACGGGACGTGACCCTGCATGACTATGACCTTCATGTCAACATCATTGGCGGCGGCAACATCGACGGTCCGAGCGCGGGTACGGCCATCCTGACGGCGATTGTCAGTGCCGTGACCGGTGCGGCAGTCCGGCAGGATGTGGCAGTCACGGGGAAATCTCTGCAGGGGAGATCCGCCCGGTGGGCGGTGTCTTTGAAAAAGGCATACGGCGCACGACAGGCGGGGATCTCAACCCTCATCATCCCATGGGAGAACAAGAAGGACATCCCCGAGGATCATCTGGGATTGAAGATCTACCGCCTCAAGAGTGCCGAGGAGGCCTTTGCCGTGCTGTTTGCCGATGAGAAGTGGAAAGAGAATGCAGAGCATGACGGAGGGGCGCGTTGAATCCCTCCTCGTGTGGATGATGATACGAAAAGGAGTATGATATGCCGGAAGGACGTGTGCCGCCACAGAGCATCGAGGCGGAACTTTCGGTGCTCGGTCTCGATGATGCTGAAACCCTGCGGCGGTGTCGCAGGCTGTGGAGCTGCTCCATGCAGAGGACTTCTACCGTCAGGCACATCGTGCCGTCTTTGAGGCGATGGAGCTGCTCCTGCGCAACGGTGAGCCTGTGGACATCGTGACCGTGACCGAGTCGCTGAAAAAGTCAGGCCTGCTCGAGCAAGTGGGAGGAATCTCGTTTCTCGCCAATCTGACGAACACCGTGCCGAGCACGGCGAACCTCGCACACTATGCAAAGATCGTCAAGGAGAAGGCTGTCCTGCGCGCCCTGATTGACGCGAGCACGGAGATTGCGGGTGCAGCGTATGAGGCAAGCGAGGATATCGCCGAGCAGCTCGACGATGCAGAGCGCAAGATCCTCGCGATCGCAGGAGGACAGACGACGGGGGCGTTTATCTCTGCGAAGGAGGTCGTCTTTGATGCGGTAGATCGCGTGAGCGAACTCGCCAAGGCGAAGGGCGGCATCACGGGGCTCTCGACGGGCCTCGCGACGCTCGACAGCGTGACGCGTGGCCTCCAGCCCTCAGACCTCATCATCGTTGCGGCGCGCCCTGCCATGGGTAAGACGGCGTTCGTCCTGAATGTCGCCACACACGTCGCTCTGCAGGGCGGGACCGTCGCTTTCTTTCTCTGGAGATGCCGCGCGAGCAGCTGATGCATCGTATCTTCTGTGCCGAGGGGCAGATCGACGCGACGCGCCTTGCCCGCGGCGAGCTCGATGATGAGGAGTGGGAGCGGCTCGTCAAGGTCGCTGACCGCATCATGAAGACAAAACTCTACTTCGATGATACGAGCAGTACGACGGTGCTCGACATCCGCACGCGCGCCCGCCGCCTTAAGGCGGAGCATGGGCTCGACCTCATCGCCATCGACTATCTCCAGCTCATCCAGGCGCCGGGGACGCGCGGAGAACCGCACCTCGCCGTGGCAGAGATGACGCGCTCACTGAAGGTACTTGCCCGTGAGCTGAACGTTCCCATCATCGTTCTCTCGCAGCTCTCCCGTGCGACCGAGGGGCGTTCGGACAAACGCCCCATGCTCTCTGATCTGCGTGAGTCGGGCTCGATCGAGCAGGATGCGGACATTGTCATGTTCCTGTATCGCGAGGATTATTACAATCAAGATACGGAGAATGCAAACATCACGGAACTGAGCATTGCAAAGCACCGCAACGGAGCAACGGATACCGTGCGCATGTACTTCCAGAAGGAATACACGCGCTTCCGCGATCTCGCACATGAGTAGATTGTTTCACGTGAAACATTTTCTGATCTATGATAAGTACAACAAGAAGACTGCGCTGAGCGCCCCTATCGGCTCGCGCTGCTGCCACTTCTCGCGCGGCGGGGAAGCTACTGTCCAGTATTAGCCTCCCCGTGCGCCACGGGGAGGGGGATCCCGCGAAGCGGTGGTGGGGCGCTTGCTGCGGATAGACCTTCTTCGACCTCGTGCTATGATATTTTCCTCATTCCCCTCAAAAAAAGAGGGATTTTTTGCCGATTGTGCTATGATAAAGGTGACATATCGCGCGCTGAGCGCATGGAAATGATGGGCAGGGGGAGGATGCGTTGTGTTAAAGAGTATTGCAGTCATGACGAGCGGGGAGACAGCCCCGGAATGAACGCGGCAGCGCGTGCCGTTGCGCGCACAGCCCTCTATGAAGGCGTCCGTGTGTGGGGCATCAACGATGGCTATCAGGGACTCCTGGACGAGGATATGTGGGAGCTTGAGTCCAAGGATGTGGGCGACATCATCCAGCGCGGCGGCACCTTCCTCGGGACGGCACGCTGCAAGGAGTGGACGACGCCAGAGGGACGCCGCCGCGGACATGAGAATCTCATCGAGCGCGGCATCGAGGGGCTCTGCGTGATCGGCGGCGACGGCTCGCTGCGCGGCGCACAGCTGCTTACGGAGGAGTTCGGCTTCCCCATCGTCGGCCTGCCGGGCACGATTGACAACGATGTCTGGGGCATGGACTACACGATCGGCTGCGACACGGCGGCGAATACGATCATCGACGCGATCAACAAGCTGCGCGATACAGCATCGGCGCATCGCCGCATCATCGTGCTCGAGGTCATGGGGCGCGGCTCCGGCTGGCTCGCTCTCGTCTCGGGCATCTCGGGCGGTGCGGAGTACATCCTCGTCCCTGAGGAGAAATTTGATCTCGCGGAGATCGTCAACGATCTCACCAACGCATACGAGCACGGCAAACGCTACATCCTCATCGTCGTCGCCGAGGGTGCGGCCAAGGGCAGGACGTCTGCGACTACATCGCAAAACATACGGACATCGAGACGCGCGTTTCGGTGCTCGGCCATATCCAGCGCGGCGGCTCACCGACGGTCATCGACCGCGTACGCGCCAGCCAGCTCGGCGAGCAGGCGGCACTCGCACTCATCTCGGGGCTCTCGGGCATCGTGTTCGGCTACCACAAGGGACACGTCGTCTCCGTCAACCTCTACGACGCTGTCAACAACAAGAAAGCGCTCGATCCCGAGTACCTGCACCTCGCAAAGGTGCTTTTCTAGAACATCCACCACAGCACCCGTAGAAAGGATGATCCCGTGGCAAAGATCATTGCGGTTGCCAGTCAGAAAGGGCGGCGTCGGCAAAACGACGACGGCGGTCAATCTCGCCGCCACCGTCGCACGTGCGAAACGGCGCGTCCTGCTCATCGACATCGATCCCGCAGGGGAATGCGACCAGTGCCTTTGGCATCGACAAGAGCACCCTCCCGCGACGACCTATCGCGTCCTGATCGACGGAAAGCACATGCGCGAGGTCATCATCGAGTCGGACTACCTCGTCGACGTCGTTCCCGCCAATGTGGAACTCGCGGGCGCTGAGGTGGAACTGGCGTCGCTGGAACATCGTGAGACACGCCTGCGCAAGGCGATCGCCGAGGTGCTGACCGACTACGACTACATCTTTATCGACTGCCCGCCCTCCCTCGGCTTTCTGACACTGAATGCACTGACGGCGGCACACGCCGTCCTCATTCCCATCCAGTGCGAGTTCTTTGCCCTCGAGGGCGTGGCGCAGCTGATGAAAACCATCAGCCTCGTCAAGGAGCGCGCCAATCCGAAACTGCGTGTCCAGGGCGTCGTGATGACGATGTACGACTCACGGACGCGCATCGCGGGGCAGGTCGTCGACGAGGTGCGCGGCGTCTTTGGCGACGCACTCTATCAGACGATGATCCCGCGCAACGTCCGACTCTCGGAGGCACCCTCCTTCGGGCAGCCGATCACCTCGTACGACATCACATCGCGCGGGGCGGAGATGTATATTGCACTCGCGAGGGAGGTCATACGGCGTGAAGAAGGCTAAAACAGGCGGCCTCGGACGTGGGCTCGGCGCACTCGGACTCGGAAAAGACGCGCTCGCCCTGCCGACCGACCCGCCGCCGGAGGAAAAGACAGAGACCGCTGCAGCCCCCGCGGGCATCCCGGCGGAGCTCTCCATTGACGTCATCCAGCCCAACCGCTTTCAGCCGCGCCGCGAGTTCGACGAGGCGGCACTGGAGGAGCTGCGCGAGTCCATTGCACAGCACGGCATCCTCCAGCCCGTCACCGTCCGCGACATCGGCGCGGGCAAGTACGAGCTCATCGCGGGCGAGCGGCGTCTGCGCGCCGCCAAGATGGCAGGGCTCACGACCGTTCCTGCATTTTTCCGCACCGCAAACGACGCGGAAATGGCAGAGATGGCACTCATCGAGAACCTCCAGCGCGAGGATCTCAACCCGATCGAGGAGGCACACGCCTATCAGCGGCTCCTCACCGAGTTCAAACTCTCACAGGAACAGCTCGCGCGCCGCGTCGCGCGCAGCCGCTCGGCGATCGCGAACAGCGTCCGCCTCCTGCGCCTCGCGAAAGAGGTGCAGGCATTCATCGCGAACGGCGTTCTCACCATGGGACAGGCACGTCCGCTCCTCGCGCTCGAGACCGCTGCGCTGCAGCGTGAGGCGGCAGAGTACATCCAGGAGCACGAGCTCTCGGCGCGCGGCGTCGAGGCGCTCGTCAAACGCCTGGCGAAGGATCCGAACGCACTCAAAAAATCAGCGCCGCCAAAGCCAGAGAAAAAGCCAGACCTCTTCGTCCGTGAGGCAGAGGAGCGCCTAACGCGCAGCCTCGGCACGAAGGTACGCATCCAGACGGGGCGCGAGGAGGGAAGGGCGGCTCGAAATCAGCTACTTCTCCGCCGAGGATCTGGAGCGCCTGCTGTCGCTCCTGACCACATCGGCAGACGGCGCAGCAAAGGAGGACAAGCGTGCGGCACTGCGCGCATTCTCCACGCAGAAATTCACCGTATAGGATGTGCGGCGTGCCGTCTGCCGCCCTCTGGGGCACATCCGCCTCCGCCCATGGGGGACGGAGGAAAGAAGGGAAGAGAGAACTTGTTTTTTAGTAATCTAGTGAAGTCGATCGAAGCACATGATGCAGCCCTCCTGCTCACCGCGCTGCTCCTGATCTTCGTCCTGCTCATCCTCGTCATCTACGTCATGGTACGGCTCTCGACGATGAGCAGCCGCTACCGCGCGATGATGCGCGGCTCGAGCAAGGACGATCTCGAGGGGATGCTGATCCAGCACGTGCGCACGGTGGAGGAGGTCGCGGCAACGAACGCACGCATCCTCGAGGAGAACGAACTGATCCGACAGTTCATCCGCCAGTCGCTCGTGCGCGTCGCCTCCGTGCGGTTCCGCGCCTTTGAGGACATGGGGGGCGACCTCAGCTATGCCGTCGCACTGCTCGATGCGAACAACGACGGCGTGATCTTCTCCAGCATCTTTGCCCGCGAGGACTCGCGCAGCTACATCAAACCGATCAAAAAAACGGATCGTCGGACTACCCGCTGAGCGACGAGGAAAAGGACGTACTGAAGGAAGCCATGGCAAAACCGCTGCCCATCCAGTACTGAGAAGATATCGACGGACATAAACCTGCTGTGTCACAGCAGGTTTTCATATTCTTTGGATAGGATAGGGAAATAGGGATCGGACAGGAACATCTCGATGGGAAGAGGGGGACGCGATGAGCGAAGAACAATCACGCTATAAACTGCAGCTGGTGGATCGGGAAACGGACACGACGCACACCGTGCGCCTCTCGCTGCGTGCCCTGCGCCTGCTCGCCGTGGGCGCGGGCGCGGGGGCGGCACTCGTCGCCGTCGGCTCGATTTTCTCCATCTACACCCTCACGCACGCCTACCTCCACGAGGAGGAGACGGCACAGCTGCGCGAGGCGAACCGCATCCAGCAGGAGCAGATCCTCCAGATCGCCAAAAAGACCTCCGCGCTCGGGCAGGAGGTCGATGCCCTCCAGCGCACGGAGGATGGGCTGCGCGCCCTCGTCGGCGCACCGCCGGCGGAGGCGGACAGCGCAGCACCGGCAGGGGAGGCCGCGCCGGCACCGACGGGCGGCGCACCGCACGCACTCACCACCGATGAGGTCGGTGAGGCACTCACGATGCTCGAGGAACGCATCGCAGCACGCCGCAGCTCCCTCTGGACAGCTCGCCGTCACGATGCAGAAGGACGTGCCGGGGGCATCCTCCTTCCTGGGTGACGATACACCCGTCACCACCCCGACGGGCTGGCCGACGGACGGCTTCATCAGCTCGGGCTACGGACTGCGCTGGAACGGCGCAGAGTTCCATCAGGGCATCGACATCGCCGCCGAGATGGGCACGCCCATCGTTGCGACGGCGGACGGCGTCGTGACCCTCGCAGGCTGGAACGCGGGCGGCTATGGCAACATGGTCGACATCGACCACGGGAGCGGTGTCTCGACACGCTACGGGCACGCCTCGGCGGTCGTGGTGACCGCAGGACAGCGCGTGCGGCGCGGACAGATCATCGCCTACGTCGGCTCGACAGGGCACTCCACGGGGCCGCATCTGCACTATGAGGTGCGCCTCAGCGGACAGCCTGTCAACCCATCCTCGTATTTATGATCCATCCGTGCTTTCGTAAGAAAAAGGAGACACTATGAAATCCATCACCTGCCTGCTCGCCGCAGGAATCCTCCTCCTCCCCGCCGGTGGGATGGCTGCCGAACAGGAGGCAGAGATCCACGCCGTCATGGCGGCGGAGGAAAGTCACAGAGGACGCCGCTGCCCCCGCAAAAGAAGATGGCGGGCATCTGCTGCCGCGCGTGCGGAGACGTCAGAGGAAAAGGACGATGCGACGCACGACGATGCACTCGACAAGGAGATGGAGGCGGTCGGTGATGGCGACAGCCATGCTGACGCAGCAGGGAAATCGGATACGGATAATGCGCGGGAGACGAAGCCTGCGGCGAACGCTGATGCGCCTGCTGCGGCAGACACCGCGACGGATGCGGATACTGCCCCCGGAACCATCGGCTTTATCACGGAGCTGCCGGAAGACGAGACCAATGCATCGGTGAACAAGCCGCGCATGACGGATGCGGCGGATACTGCGGCGCATCGGGGCACAGAGCATCCCGCTGCCGCAGCAGCGGATGGCAAGACGGCAGAGAAGGCGGACAAGGCGACCGGGCAGAAGCACACGGCAGGGCAAGACGGCGAGCAGCAAACACGCGGCGGATAAAGCTGCCGTCGCCGCTGCCGCAGCGGCAAAGCGCGAGGCATACGGTAAAGAGACGGCAATCGAGCCCATCACGCTGAAGGACGGCGACTGGGTCTTCATCGAGGGCGACGAGCGGCGCGGCTGGTTCTTTGACCGCAGCCACATGAAACGCAACGCCGACGGCTCCGTCTCCTACTGGCAGCTCATCCTCTACAACAACCTCGGTCGGGCACAGTTCGCCGAGGCGATGAAGAATGCGGACTACGAGCACCTCGGCTACACCATGCAGCGGCGCGTGCTCAGCCCGAAAAAGGACGCCATCAGCACCTACGAGATCCTCGCCTACGACGGGGATAACGCACTCATCACGGAGAGCAGCCGCGAGGGGACACCGCGCCGTGATCCGCGCGAACACCATGACAGAGAAAGAGCGCGACGCCGTACGGCAGGAACTGCGCCGAAAGAAATAACAGCGAGGGCTTGCTGTGTGAAGGTGAACTTTATGCAGCAAGCCTTTTTTAGAAAATCACGGATAGAGAGGCTGATCTTATGAGAAAAATAAGTTTTATTATTCCCAATGCATGGGGGCAATATTTATATCAGATCCTTTTTCCCATCAAGGATCTGGTCGATGGAACATGGGACGTCGGATGTGATGTTGATGATCCGTTTCTTCAGGCATGGGGTGAAATGGACGATTTATTTGCGTCTGAGGTGTTATTCAAATCAGGATTTTTTCTCATTACTTGGGTCACGTGTATATTATATCGTATCAGGTAAATTCAGTTTAACATCACCCCGTAAAAACAGAAAGAATGGTCTGAATCCACCTTGTATAGAAATCCTTGTCACAGACAGCGTATATGTAGATGTCTATGCTGCCGATGAGAAGATGTTGTTTACGTTGTATGACAATGCAATAAATCAAGGCTTTGAGAATATTGAACTGGATGGATAACAGAGGGGCGGATCAATGTGACAGCGGAAAACAGCACGAATATAAAAGACCTGATTGCACTGATTCGGCGATACTTTCCATCGAACTTATCCTATGACGATCCGGCATATCAGTCATCAGCAGAGCATCAGCGGCTTGTCAGGAGACAAAAAGAGATGCTTGAGAACACGAAATTTATTGAGTGTCTTACGAATAAACTGGAGCGTATTTCTTATCCGTATCCCTTAATCAATTGGATCAATCTGGAAGACTATCCGGACATTGAATATAAAATTCTCCTGCATAAACATCAGGATATACTCGATAATGATGATCTTCTCCTAACGCATCTAAAAGGAGTACGCAGAGATGTTTTTTATGGATCAGCATCATAGGGAAGTACTATTACTACAGTATAGAAAAAATGAAAAAGAGGTCGGATCAATATTATTTTTGCTATGATACCCTGCGTGAAACAGATGAAATTGCGATGATACAACGACTGGAACAATTCCTTACGCAGGAAGGTTATGCCAAAGTTCCCGAGGACGCTGCCAATTATATTCTTGAGGATATCGAAACAGAATTATCCGTACGAGGAGAGACGACGATCTTCAAGTGTCTGTTCAATGATTTATGGACGAATGAAATAACAAATTTGGAGGTTTGGCTGCCTTGACGACAGGTCTCTCCCGTGGCTGAGGAAAACGTCGCCTTGACGCAGGTGAAAACTCAAACGTTGCCAGGGCAGAAAACAAATACGTGTCTTTCAGCCACGCATAAATCGCGAAAACAACATAATAAACCGATATAATTATTGTGTATGTTGAGAATAGTTTTTCGTCATATTGACAGTCCCTTTTCGCTCTGTTAAACTGTTGTTAAATACATAGGTATAGGAGTTACTGACCGATTCGGCATCGTCGTCTGAGTACATCTTTTTGCCCATATTTCGGCGGAAATATCCGCAGAGCACGCGAGTCTGTGTTCGATTTTCCACGCCGATCTGGACGAAAAAGATGCGTCAAGATCGTTGTGCCGAATGTATCCGTGCTTCCTGGGTGCAGGTCTTTGGCATGGCATCGGTCTTCCCGTAGAAATAGGAGGCATAATGTGAACAAAAAGGGAGAGCTTGTGGGAGGCATATCTCGCAAAAAGGCTTCAGCCGGCGGAATTTCCTCAAGGGCTGCGTGACCCTCACGTCGCTCATGGGGCTGAGCACAGACAACCTCACGAAGGTCGTCGAGGCCGCCGAGGCGAAGCCGCTGCCGGTCGTTATCTGGCTGCATGGGCATGAGTGCACGGGCTGCGATGAGTCGTTCATCCGCTCGGGCGCACCGCTCGCCTCGGATCTCGTGCTGAACGAGATCGCGCTCGAGTACAGCCATCTCCTCTGCGCCGGCGAGGGTGAGGCATTCGAGGCACACCTTGAGGAGACGATCAAAAAGTATCATGGCGAGTACATCCTCGCCGTCGAGGGCGCGGTTCCCGTCGGAGAGCACGCCTACACCTGCATGTCGGGCGGACACTCGTTCGAGCACACGCTGAAGCACGCCGCGGAGGGGGCAAAGGCGGTCATCGCCTACGGCACGTGCGCGACGGCGGGCGGCATCCAGGCCGCTGCGCCGAACCCGACGGAGTCCAAGGGCATCCGCTCGCTGATCGGAGCAAAGCCCTTTATCGCTGTGCCGGGCTGCCCGCCGATCCCCGAGGTCATGACGGGCGTCGTCATGCACGTCGCGCTCTTCGGCACACTGCCGCCGCTCGACGGCGAGGGACGTCCGCGTCAGTTCTACGGCAACCGCATCCACGACACCTGCTACCGCCGTCCGTTCTTCGACGCGGGCATGTTTGCCGAGCGTTTCGATGACGCGGGTGCCAAGGGCGGCTGGTGCCTCTACAAGCTCGGCTGCCGCGGCCCCGAGACGTACAACTCCTGCGGCAACCTGCGCTGGTATCAGGGACTCTCGTATCCGATCCAGTCGGGCGCACCCTGCATTGGCTGCAGCAACGCGAACTTCTGGGATCAGGCGCCGTTCTCGAAGCGTCTGCCCGAGTACAACGGCATCGACGTCGACATGGTCGGTGCAGGCCTTGCCGTCGCGACGGCGAGTCGGTGTCGCGGCACACGCGGGTGCGAGCCTTGTGCAGAAGAGATGCCATGAAGCAGCTCGAAAAAGAGGAAAGCAGGTGCATGAATGAAACACGTCGTTGTCGACCCGATCACCCGTATTGAGGGACATCTGCGCGTTGAGCTGCAGGTGGACGAGGCATCGGGCAAAGGTCACGGATGCCATCTCCTCCGGCACGGCATGGCGCGGCCTTGAGCTCGTCATGAACGACCGCGATCCGCGCGATGCATGGGCCTACATTCAGCGCATCTGCGGCGTCTGCACGTCCTCTCATGCGCTCGGCTGTCTGCGTGCCGTCGAGGACGCATTCGGCATCACGATTCCGAAGAACGCACACTACATCCGCAACATCATCGCGGCGTGCCTCGGACATCAGGATCACATCATCCATTTCTACCACCTCCACGCACTCGACTGGGTCAGCCCGCTCGAGGCGCTGAAAGGCGGATCCGGCGGCGACGGCGGCGCTCCAGAGCACGGTGCTCCAGACCTATCGCCTGCCGTTCCGCGGGCCAGCGGCATTCGACACGGATGCCTACCCGCACGACTACCCGATCGCATCGCCGGACTACTACGCCGCGATCAAGGCAAAGGTGCAGAAGATCGTCGACAGCGGACAGCTCGGCATCTTCTCTGCGCAGTGGTGGGATCATCCGGACTATCAGCTCCTCCCGCCCGAGGTGCATCTCATGGCGATCTCGCACTATCTTGAGATGCTCGACAAGCAGAAGGATCTCGTGGTCCCGCACGTCGTCTTCGGCGGCAAGAACCCGCATCCGCACTATGTGCTCGGCGGCATGCCCTGCTCCATCTCGATGGAGGACGGCAACGCACCGATCAACACGGCACGCCTCGCGATTGTCGACCGCTCGATCAATCAGGCACGCCACATGATGAACGACTACTATCTCCCCGACGTGCTCGCCATCGGACATCTCTACGTCCAGAAGGGCTACACCTCGGGCGGCGGCCTCGCGAAAAAGCGCGTGCTCGCCTTCGGCATGTTCCCCGAGGAACCGTTCTCGGGTGCGACGAACGGCGACTTCTTCAAGAACCTCCTCGTGCGCTGCAACGGCGTCGTCGAGGACTTTGCCTCGGGCGTCATGAATGCGAAGGTCTACGACTTTACGGAGAAGGATCTGACGGATGCCGACGGCGTCGCAGAGAGCGTCGAGCACGGCTGGTATGAGTACAAGGGCGGCGACGACAAGGCACTCCACCCGTGGGAGGGCGAGACGACCCCGCACTACACCGAGCCGAAGGAAGGCACGAAGACCGAGTGGAAGGCGCTCAACGAGCAGGGCAAGTACTCCTGGCTCAAGACGCCGAAATGGCGCGGCAAGCTCTGCGAGGTCGGGCCTCTGGCACGCTACATCGTCCTCTACACGAAGGCAAAGCAGGGTCTCCTCGGCGACCTGACGTGGGCAGAGCAGATGATCGTCGATCAGATCGACGCCGTGACGAAGGTGCTGAACGTCCCCGTCGAGGCATGGCTGCCCTCCACGGTCGGACGCACGGCGGCGCGTGCGCTCGATGCACAGCTGCAGGCGGAGATCAGCAAGTATTTCTTCGACAAGCTCGTCGCAAACATCAAGAGCGGTGACACGCGTGTGGTGAACAACGACAAGTGGGATCCCTCGACATGGCCGAAGGAAGCAAAGGGCGTCGGTCTCTACGAGGCACCGCGCGGCGCGCTCAGTCACTGGGCGGTCATCAAGGACGGCAAGATCGCGAACTATCAGGCGGTCGTTCCGACGACGTGGAATGCCTGCCCGCGTGACGATGCCGAGGGTCATGGAGCCTACGAGATGTCGATGATGGATACGCCCGTCAAGGTCGCGGACAAGCCGCTCGAGATCGTCAAGGCAGTCCGTTCGTTCGACCCGTGCATGGCGTGCTCGACCCACCTCTTCAACGCGAAGGGGGAGAAGATCCGCGTCGTGACGACCGATCCATACGCGGGCGTCAGCGTCGACAAATAAGGGGGCGAACCGCATGAAACAAGAAGTACGCAAGGAGTACTATCTCTTTAGTCCCTTTCTGCGCATCTTCCACTGGCTGATGGTCATAGCGATCATCGTGCTCTTCATCACGGGCTTCCTCATCACGAAGCCGCCCGCGATGCTCTATGCGGAGCCGGATGCGTCGCCGCTCCTGATGAACGTGACGCGCAACGTCCACTTCATCGCGGCGTTCGCGTTCTGCGCGGGCTTCATCGGCCGCGTCTACGGTTTCATCATCAACCGCGGCGACCGCCTTTTCCCGCATTTCTGGGAGAAGAAGTACTACACGGACACGATGGAAGTGGCGCAGCACTATATGCTGATCAAGGCGACGCACAAGCCGTTCCTGCGCAACCCGCTCGCACGCGGATCGTACGCAGGGCTCTACGTGCTCGTGGCGATCGAGGTGCTGACAGGCTTTGCCATGTACTACATGACCGAGCCGTCCGCGATCGGCGGAACGCTCTTCGGCTGGGTGAACCGCGTGCTCGGCGGCGAGATGATCTCGCACTATGTCCATCACTATGCGGCATGGGCGATCATTCTCTTGCCATCGGCCATTTCTACATGGTCATCCGCGCCGAGTTCATGGAGGGCGAGGCAGAGGTCTCGAGTATGTTCGCAGGCTCGAAGCTCCTGCGCCATACCCCGGCGGATGCTAGCGACGTGGAGTAAAGCAGTGTGCGTGCAGCCACCTCGTTGTGCAAGCAACAGGTGCCCCCTCGCCCGCTGTGGCAGGGGAGGCGCTCGATGAACGGTGGATTCGCCTCCCCCGTCGCGACGGGGAGGTGGCGCGCTTGCGCGTCGGTGGGGGCGCTTTGAGCAATCAGGCACCCTCTGCACGATGAGCGTTTCTGTTACGCAAGCAATATGCTTTTGTTCGGAGAAAAGGAGTTTTCTATGTGTAAAGAATGCGGCTGCGGGCTCGCAGAGAGCACGACGCATCTGCAGTTTTTGTGAAGGGCTACACCGAGGAGAATGCCGCCGCTGTGGAGAAGGCACTTCTGGGGCTGCCCGGCGTCCTCTACGTGCACATCCACACGCACGACGGGGAGACGACCGTGGACTATGACCCGGCAAAGACGAAGATGACGGAGCTCATCAGTAAATTTGCCGCGCATGGGCTTTCGGCGGAGCTCTAAGATGCACGAAATGGCGATTGCCGAGGGCATTTTGGATATTGCCCTGGACTACGCACAGAAAAAAATGGCGCAGCGCGCATCGAGCGCATCGGCCTCCTGCTCGGCGAATTGTCGGGCGTGGAGACCGATGCGCTTTCGCTGTGTTTTTCCTCCCTTACGGCGGACACGATCGCGGCAGATGCCGTGCTCACGTGGGAGCGCGTCCCCCTCACGGGGCGCTGTCACGACTGCGGCAGGGAGCAGCACATCCGTCCGCAGGACTACCTCTGCCCCCATTGTGGCGGCGGAATGGAGATCATCGGCGGCCGCGAGATGCGCGTGGATTATATAGAGATGGAATAGAGCGATGAAAGTAGTTGTAAAAGCGGACATTCTGGGGCGCAACGATGCGGCGGCGGCGGAGAACGCGGCGCTCTTTGCGCAGCATGGGATCTATGCGCTGAATCTGCTCGGCTCGCCGGGCGCGGGCAAGACATCGCTCCTCGAGCGGACGCTGCAGGAGCTCGCGGGGATCTGCGCGTGGCGGTCGTGGAGGGGGATCTCTTTACGACGAAGGATGCGGCACGCATCGAGCGCTGCGGCGCGCCCGTCGTGCAGATCAATACGAGCGGCGGCTGTCATCTCGACGCGGCGATGGTCGCGGCGGCACTCGAGCGCCTCGATCTCGATGCGCTCGATCTCCTCGTGATCGAGAACGTCGGCAATCTCGTCTGCCCTGCCGAGTTCGCGCTCGGCGAGGATGAGAAGGCAGTCGTTCTGAGCATCACGGAGGGCGACGACAAGCCGCTGAAGTACCCGCTGATCTTTAAGGAGTCGGCGGCGGCCGTGCTCAGCAAGGTGGATATTCTCCCGTATACGAATTTCGATATGGCGTCGGCGCGTGCGGACATCACGGCTCTGCATCCCGGGATCGCGCTCTTTCCTGTCTCCTGTCAGACGGGCGAGGGCCTCGCGGACTGGTACGCGTGGCTGCGTGCGCAGGTGGCGGCAAAGAAGGCGGGGAAGGAGGTGCGCTGATGGAGGAGTCGATTGTGCCCGTTGCGCCTGTGACGGTGCTCGGCATCGGCAATATCATTCTGCGCGACGAGGGGTTCGGCGTGCGTGCGATGGAGTATCTGGAGCAGCACTGGGAGTTCTCCGAGGATGAGGTGCGCCTGCTCGATGGCGGGACGCTCGGTCCTGAGCTGCTGCACTTCGTCACGGGGACGCAGCATCTGCTGATCCTCGACGCGGTCTCGGGTGACGGTGCGCCGGGGACGGCCTACCGCTTTGAGGATGATGCGATTATGGCGCATTTTCAGGAAAAGGTCTCGTCGCACGAGATTGGCATACAGGATGTGCTCGCGTGGCTGACGGTGACGGATCGGGCGATCCCGAACGTGGTTGTGCTCGGGATGCAGCCCTACGATCTGTCGGCGGGGCTGACGCTGAGCCCTGCGATGGAGGCGGCGCTGCCCGCGTTCGCCCAGCGTGCGGCAGAGGAGCTGCGTGCGTGGGGCGTTCGGCTCGTGCCGCGTGCCGCAGCGCAGTGCCTGAGATGGCGGACGCGGCATATTCCGCAGTACATACGGAGGGGGGCGCCGCCGAGCGGCGCGCCTTTCGTGTCTCAGGGATTGTGCAGGGGGTGGGCTACCGTCCCTTCGTCTATCGTCTCGCCGAGGCGTACGCGCTCGGCGGCTGGGTGCTGAACGACAGCGCGGGGGTCGGCATTGAGGCGGAGGGGACGGCTGCCGCACTCGACGCCTTTGCCGCGGCGCTCAGAGACGAGGCTCCGCGTGCGGCGCTGGTGACGGCGGTGACGTGGCAGGCGATCACGCCCTGCGGGGAGCGGACGTTCCGCATCCTGCCGAGCCCCGCGGGGACGCGGGCGGCGACGCTCGTCTCGCCCGATCTCGGCGTCTGTGCGGACTGCCGGCGCGAGATCCTGTCGGCAGGGGATCGGCGGTACGGCTATGCCTTTACGAACTGTACGAACTGCGGCCCGCGCTACTCGATCATCCGCGGCGTTCCGTACGACCGCCCGCTGACCTCGATGGCGATGTTCCCGATGTGTCCCGCCTGTCAGCGCGAGTACGACGATCCGCGCGACCGTCGCTTTCACGCGCAGCCCAATGCGTGCGCCGTGTGCGGCCCCGCCTACCGGCTTCTCGTCGATGGCGCGGCGCAGGCGGGGATCCGCTCGCGGCAGCGCGGCGGGTCGTGGCGGAGGGCGGCATCCTCGCCGTCAAGGGCATTGGCGGCTATCATCTCGCCTGTGATGCACGCAGTGAGGCAGCGGTCGCGCGTCTGCGCCGCCGCAAGCACCGTGAGGCGAAGGCACTCGCCGTGATGGCGGGGAGCTGCGCGGCGGTGCGTGCGCTCTGCCTCCTGTCGGCGGAGGAGGAGCGCCTCCTCACGTCTCCTGCGGCGCCGATTGTGCTCCTCGCGCGGCGCACGGATGCGGTCCGCCCTGCGGCAGAGAGTGTTGCGCCCGGGAATGCGTACCTCGGTGTCATGCTGCCGTATGCGCCCGTGCATCTCCTCCTGCTCGGGGCGGATGATCTCTGGGTGATGACGAGCGCGAATCTCAGCGGCGAGCCGATCCTCTATCGGGATGCGGAGGCGGAGGCGGGGCTGGCGGAGATCGCGGATGCGATTCTCGTGCACAACCGTGAGATCGTGCACCGCGTGGACGACTCCGTCGTGCGCATCGGGGCGGGCGGGCAGCAGATCCTGCGCCGCAGCCGCGGCTATGCGCCCGCGCCGCTCGCCCTGCCCTTTGCGGATGGGCAGAGCGTTCTCGCAGGCGGTGCGGAGCTGAAGAATACGTTCTGTCTGACGCGCGGCGGGGAGGCGTTCCTCAGTGAGCACATCGGCGATCTGACGAATGCGGCGGTGCTCGCGTCCTACGCAGAGACGATGGCGCAGTATGAGCAGTTCTTTGAGGTGCAGCCCGAGGTGCTCGCCGCTGATCTGCACCCCTGCGTATCTCTCGGGGCGACATCTGGCGGCGCGCGCGGCGCGGGACGGTCTGCCGCTCGTGCGCGTCCAGCATCATCACGCGCATATCGCGGCGGTGCTCGCGGAGCACGGCTGCCATGCGCGTGTGCTCGGCGTCGCGCTCGACGGGACGGGCTGGGGCGACGATGGGACGGCGTGGGGCGGGGAGTTCCTCGCGGCCGATCTCGCGGGCTATGAGCGTCTCGCGCATTTTGCCCCCGTGCCGCTCCCGGGCGGCGACCGTGCAGCAGAGGAGCCGTGGCGGCTCGCCCTCTGGGTGCTCTATCGGCGCGACGGTGCGGGCTTTGCGGCGCGGTTTCCGCGGTTTGCGGCGCAGCTGCCGACGGGCTGGGAGCTCCTGATGCAGGGCGACGGCGGCGGGGCTCTCCGCACCGCTCACGTCGAGTGCGGGGCGGCTCTTCGATGCGGCGGCGGCGCTGCTCGGCGTCGCGTATCGCAGTGCCTACGAGGGGCAGGCGCCGATCGAGCTGGAGCGTCTCGCGCGCACGGCGCGGCGGGCAGGATGCGTCCTGCCGTACACCGTGGCGGAGGGCGCGCGGCTGACGGTGGACGTTCTGCCCGCGCTCTATGCGCTCGCGGATGGGGCGGAGGAGCTGACGGCGGAGGGCGTGCGGGACGCGCGCTGGACTTTCACGTGACGATGGCGGCGGCGGTTGCCGAGGTGCTTGGCATCCTTTCGGTGCGGACAGGGGCTGCGCACGGTCGCCCTCGCGGGCGGCGTGTTCCAGAATGCGCTGCTCCTCGAGGAGCTTCTGCCGCGCATCGGCGACCATCATGTGCTCCTGCCGCACCGCATTCCGCCGAACGACGGCGGTATTGCTTACGGGCAGGCGGCTGTGGCGCTCGCACGGATGAGGTGTCACGCGCCAGCGTGACGGAGGGGGCGCCTTGGACGCTATCGGTTTTTATCGTGAGAAAATGCGTATGAGCAACGAGCGCCCCTATCGCCTCGCGTTGCTCGGCACTTACTGACCTGTCCGAGAAGCAAGCCCGAAGGGCGCAGCTGAGCGGGTAACAGGTCGTATGGAAAAACCTCCCAAGAACCAAGCCGAAAGGCGAAGTGTGATTGGAAGAGGTTGACCGCTCCCCCGTCTCGGACGGGAGAAGCTGCATGCCGTAAACCAAAAGCCTCCCCTGCCGCAGCGGGGGAGGTGTCACGCGCTAGCGTGACGGAGGGGGCGCCTTGGACGTTTTAGATGCGATGTCCTTGTAGATAAAATTTTCATCATTTAGGGAAGGAAACAATATGTGTTTAGCAGTTCCGGCGAAAGTCGTTGCCATAGAGGATCAGCTTGCCTCGGTGGAGGTGCAGGGGGTACGTCGTGCGGCGAGCCTCATGCTCCTGCCCGAGGCAAAGGTGGGAGACTTCGTGCTCGTTCATGCGGGCTTTGCGATGCAGATCGTCGATCCCGCGGAGATGGAGCGCATTGAGGCACTGCGCGCGGAGATGAACGGCGCGCCGCGCACGGTGACGCACATCGACACGCCGCGCATGGAGCACACGGCATGACCCGCGCACAGGAGATGCAGGCAGAGAGCCGGGCGATTCTCGATGAGATGCATGACCTGCTCGCAGGGCGGCATATCCGCATCATGGAGGTCTGCGGGACGCATACCGTTGCGATCTTTCGCGCGGGGACTGCGCCAGATCCTCCCGCCCGAGGTCGAGCTGGTCTCAGGGCCGGGCTGCCCCGTCTGCGTGACGCCCGACAGCTACATCGACGCGGCGATTGCGTACGCGGGGATGGAGGATGTTATCATCACGACGTTCGGCGATATGCTGAAAGTCCCGGGGACGATCGTCGAGCCTCGCCGCCGCACAGGCGGCGGGGGCGGATGTGCGCATCGTCTACTCGCCGCTCGATGCACTCCCGATTGCGGCGGAGCATCCGGAGAAAAAGGTGATCTTCCTCGCCGTCGGCTTTGAGACGACCGCACCGACCGAGGCAGCGGCGGTGCTCGCGGCAGAGCAGCAGGGGCGCAGGAACTTCTTCCTGCTATCGGCGCAGAAACTCGTGCCGCCCGTCATGCGCGCCCTGCTCGACGGCGGTGAGACGCACGTGGACGGATTTCTCCTGCCGGGGCACGTCGCCGTCGTGACGGGGACGGAGGCATTTTCCTTCCTCGCGGAGGACTATCATGTGCCCGGCGTGGTCGGCGGCTTTGCGCCGATGGAGATTCTCACCGCCCTACAGATGCTCGTCCGCCAGATCGCAGCGGGGGCGGCGCGCATCGAGAACGCCTACCCGTCCGTCGTGCGGCCTACGGGGAATCCGGCGGCGCGCGCGGCGATGGAGCGCGTCTACGAGCCGGCGGAGACGGCATGGCGCGGACTCGGCATGATCCCTGCCTCGGGCCTTGCGATGCGCGAGGCGTACCGTGCCTATGACTTTGCCGCTGTGCGCCCGCTCACGATCGAGACGCGTATCGAGGGACGGCGCGGCTGTCGCTGCGGTGAGGTGCTGCGCGGGGCGATCCTGCCGAAGGAATGTGCGCTCTTTGGTCGGGGGTGTGTACCGGAGCACGCCGTCGGCCCCTGCATGGTGTCGGTCGAGGGGACGTGCGCCGCGTGGTACAAGTACGGCGGAGGGAGGTTCCACTATGGAGCATGATGTGATTACCATGGCGCATGGGGCGGGCGGACAGCTCTCCCATGCGCTCATGGAGGAGGTCGTCCTGCCCGCGCTCGGCAATACGCTGCTGAACGTACTGCACGACGGTGCGGTACTGCCGCTCACGGGACGTACCGCGTTTACGACGGACTCCTACGTCGTACAGCCGCATTTCTTCCCCGGGGGGAGCATCGGGCGGCTCGCCGTCTGCGGGACGGTCAACGATCTCTCCATGACGGGAGCGGCGCCCGCGTATCTCTCGCTCGCCGTCATCCTTGAGGAGGGCTTTCCCATCGCCACGCTGCGCCGCATCGTCGCGGACATTGCGGCGGCGGCAGAGGAGGCGGGCGTCTCCATCGTGACGGGCGATACGAAGGTCGTGCCGCGCGGCTGCGGCGACGGCATCTACATCAATACAGCGGGCGTCGGGACGATGCTCGCGGGGGCGGATATCGCGCCGACGAACATCACGGCGGGCATGGACATCATCGTCTCGGGCACGCTCGGCGACCATGCGGCGACCGTGATGGCGGCGCGCCACGGGCTCACCCTGCCGCCCGAGATACAGAGCGACTGTGCGCCGCTCTGTCACCTGACGGCGGCAATGATCGCGGCGGCAGGCGACGGCATCGCCGTCCTGCGCGACCCGACGCGCGGCGGTGCGGCGGCGTCGCTGAACGAGCTGGCGGGCGCGGCAGGGCGTCGGCGTCCTGCTCGAGGAGGACGCCATTCCCGTGCGCCCCGCCGTGCAGGGCGTCTGTGAGATGCTCGGGTTCGACCCGCTGACGCTCGCGAACGAGGGCAAACTCCTCGCCTTCGTCCGTCCCGAGGTCACGGCGCGTGTCCTCGATGTGATGCACGAGAACCCCTACGGACGCGAGGCGTGCGTGATCGGACACACGACGGCCGATGCGCCCGGCACGGTGGGGCTCAGGACGGCACTCGGCGGCATCCGCGTCGGGGACTGCCCGCATTTGCCAGCTCGGCAGGACACTGGATGCGCTTTGCGCATTTTTGCTGACATAATTTTTACGAACAAAAAGCGAGCGGATCGTCCGCTCGCTTTTTATCAAACGTCTTACTTCGTCAGATGCACGTCGGGAATATCGACCGTATCGTGATGCGTGTCGGGGTCAACGTTGCTGTATACACCCGGCTTCGTCTCGTACGCCTTCAGATTGTCCTCGTTCGCCTTGAGCATATCCTCGACAAAACGCTCCACCGCATCTGCACAATATACCTTCATCGTGAAAACCCCTTCCCTATGACTGTTCGTTGTGAACTTTATTACAGTCACAGAATATCATTTTTCTTTGAACTTGTGGAAAATATTTCTTTCTGATAAAAATAATAGTGTATTTTTATATCTATTGGACACTGTGACATTTGAACTGTCGCAATGTTTCTATATATAGTAAACTAATAATGATATAGTAAAACACTACGTTCTGTCGCCACGGGCGCGGAAGGAGATGATCGGATGACGCTGGTTCAGATGCGGTATTTCTACGAGGTGTGCCAATGGCAAAACATCACAAAGGCCGCAGAGCATCTGCACGTCTCACAGCCGACCGTCACCGTCGCCATGCAGGCGCTCGAGGCGGAGACGGGGCTGAACCTCTTCCACCGCGAGGGGCGCAAGATCACCGTGACGGCGGATGGGGCAAAGCTCCTCAGCAAGGTCTCCCTACATCCTCACGGAGGTCGCGCGGCTCGACGATGAGATCCGCGACATGGCGCACCGCCACGCAAAGGTGCGCATCGCCATGCCGCTGCAGCTCGGCGTCGTCTTTCTGCCGCACATCTTCGGTGAGTTCCGCGTGGAGCACCCCGAGATCGAGCTCGAGATCATCGAGACGGGCGGCGTGAGCGCCCTGCAGATGGTCGAGGAGGAAAAACTCGACTTCGCACTGACGAACTATACGGCGGATTTCAGCGCGCGGCTCTCCTATGCGAAACTCTTTGACTGCGAGTGCACCTTTGTCACGCGCCCCGATCATCCGCTCGCCGCGCGGCACGCGCTCAGCATCAGCGAACTCAAGGACGAGCCGCTCATCATGCTCGACAGCAAATTCTTTGTCGATCGCCTCGTGCAGGACGCGTACGGGCGTGCCGGTGAAAAGCCGAACGTCGTCCACTACTCGCCCTACCTTCACACCGTCAAAAATCTCGTGCACGCGGGCATCGGCTCGACCTTCCTCGCGCGCCCGTCCGTCCTCCCCGACCGACGGCTTCGTCCAGATCCCTCCTCGACCCCATCTTCATCAACAGCGGCCTCGTCACGAAAAAGGACGGCAGGCATTCGACGACGTCCGCCTCGCCATGAACTACCTGCGCGCCCTGACGAAGAAACTGCTGGGTGGCGACAAAGGCGGACTGATGTAGATTTTTCGCCGCGGTGCGGGAAAAAGATACGTCAAGATGCCGCGGCATTGATCCGAGCGTCCGAATAGGACGTCAGTATTGCCTCCCAGTGCAGAAAGCCCCCTCTGCAACATTTATTATGCAAAGGCGGGGGCTTTGCTATAATGAAACGAATACTGTCTTTCAATCGTTTTATGATTACCAGCAGCACAGGAGTGTGAAATATTTGTTCGGCATATCTTCGATTCTCAAGCGATTCCTCGGCGACAACAACGACAAGGAGATCGCGCGCTACCGCGGCATCGTGGAGCAGATCAACGCGCTCGAGCCGTCGATGGTGAACCTCACCGATGACAAACTGACGGGCTATACGCAGAAATTCCGTGAGCGGCTCGCGCAGGGGAGACGATGGAGGAGATCCTCCCTGAGGCGTTCGCGGTCGTGCGTGAGACCTCGCGCCGCGTGCTCGGCATGCGGCATTTTGACGTACAGCTGATCGGCGGCATCTGCCTCCACGAGGGGCGCATCGCCGAGATGCGTACCGGCGAGGGCAAGACGCTCGTCGCGACGACGGCGGTCTACCTCAACGCACTCGCGGGCAAGGGCGTCCACATGGTCACGGTCAACGACTACCTCGCACGCCGCGACAGCGAGTGGATGGGCAAACTCTACCGCTACCTCGGGCTGTCGGTCGGCCTCATCGCACATAACATGGACTTCCCCGAGCGCAAGGCGGCGTATGCCGTCGACGTGACGTTCGGCACGAACAACGAGTTCGGCTTTGACTATCTGCGCGACAATATGGTGCTCTCCGAGCCAGATGGTGCAGCGTCACCTGCACTATGCGATCGTCGACGAGGTGGACTCCATCCTCATCGACGAGGCGCGCACGCCGCTCATCATCTCGGGCCCCGGCACGAAGTCGACGGACAACTACCGCGTCATGGCGGAGGCCGTCCGCCACCTGAAGGGAGGCGAGGACTACACCGTCGATGAGAAGGCCAAGACCGTCGCACCGACGGACTCCGCTGTCCCGAAGATCGAGAAGATCGTCGGCATCTCGAACCTCTATGCACCCGAGAACATCGAGCTCTCGCACTGCTTTACGGCAGCACTGCGCGCCAAGGCGCTCATGCACCGCGACCGCGACTACGTCGTGAAGGGCGATGAGATCATCATCGTCGATGAGTTCACGGGCCGCCTCATGGAGGGGCGCCGCTACTCCGACGGTCTCCATCAGGCGATCGAGGCGAAGGAGGGCGTCAAGATCCAGCGCGAGTCGCAGACGCTCGCGAGCATCACATTCCAGAACTATTTCCGCATGTATGACAAACTCGCGGGCATGACGGGCACGGCAAAGACGGAGGAAAACGAGTTCCTCAAGATCTACAAGCTGCCTGTCATCGTCATCCCGACGAACAAGCCCATCCGCCGCATCGACGAGCCGGATGTCATCTACAAGACCAAGGCGGGCAAGTATCGCGCCGTCGGACAGGCGGTCAAGGAGATCCACGAGACGGGGCAGCCCGTCCTCATCGGTACGACCTCCATCGTGCAGTCCGAGGAGATGTCGCACGTCCTGAAGAAAAACGGCATCCCGCACGTCGTGCTGAACGCAAAATTCCATGAAAAGGAAGCCGAGATCGTTGCTAATGCAGGGCAAAAGGGCGCGGTCACGATCGCGACCAACATGGCCGGCCGCGGCACGGACATCAAGCTCGGCGAGGGCGTCGAGGGAGCTCGGCGGCCTCTACATCATCGGCACGGGCGCGCATGAGTCGCGGCGCATCGACAACCAGCTGCGCGGCCGCTCGGGCCGTCAGGGCGACAGTGCGTCGAAGTTCTTCCTCTCACTGGAGGACGATCTCATGCGCCTCTTTGCCTCCGATCGCATCGCGGGCATCATGGATCGCCTCGGCATGGACGAGGATGAGCCGATCGAGCACGCGATCATCACACGCTCGGTGGAGCATGCGCAGAAAAAGGTTGAGGCACGCAATTTCGACATCCGCAAACACGTCCTCGAGTACGACGATGTCATGAATCAGCAGCGCGAGGTCATCTACGGCGAGCGCAAGAAGATACTGCTCGGTGAGAACCTGCGCGACAACATCCTCGCGATGGTCAAACACATCATCAAGGACGAGATGGCGCAGTACGCGAACGAGAAACTCTACCCGAGGAATGGCAGCTCGATGCACTCATCGAGGACGCGGAGAAGGTCTACGCCCCGAAGGACGCCTCAAGAGGCGGAGCTCGAGGCGCTCGCGCGCGACGGATCCAGAGGAGCTGGAGAAGGTCGCCGAGGAGGGCTACAGGAACCGCGAGCTGATGTTCGGCGAGGAGAATATGCGCGAGCTCGAGAAGGTCGTCATGCTCCGCGTCGTCGATCAGAAATGGATGGATCACCTCGATCACATGGATATGCTGCGCGAGGGCATCAACCTGCGCGCCTACGGCCAGCGCAACCCTCTCGTCGAGTACAAGATCGAGGCGCTCACGATGTTCGAGGAGATGGAGGCGGCGATCATGGATCAGATCGCCTCGCTCATGTACCATGTGAGCATCGTCACGCCGGTGGGGCCCGCACAGGAGGGCACGGCGGACGGCGGTGCGCCGGCTGCGGCGGAGGGGGCAGCGCCCCTGCCCGCGCCCGTTGTGGATGCGGCGGCACAGCAGCGCGCCGAGCAGCTGCTCGCACGCGAGCGCTCGAGCTCGAGAACCATCTCATGAACGCGCGCGTCTCGCACGGCGATGAGTCCGCGCCCGCCGAGGCAAAGGCGGAGAAGAACGAGGACGGCAAAAAGATCGGGCGCAACGATCCGTGTCCCTGCGGCAGCGGCAAGAAGTATAAGAACTGCCACGGGAAGGATAAATAATGATTAGGTTTGTGACAGATGCTCAACACAAACGCCTCGTTGCGCAAGTGATCGCGTGCTCGTTCGCCTAAATACCGGCGCACTTCTTAAACGCGCTACGCTTGAACGAAAGAAGTACGCCGGGGGCGAGTCGCACGAGCGGTCAACGTCATCAATCACACTTCACGCGACGCTCATGTTCTTGGGACGTTTTCCCATACGACCTGTTTTCCAATCAGCTGCGTCTTATGGACTTGCTTCTTGGACAGGTCAGTATTTACTCACTTGCTTCACTAGGGTTTGCTTATGAGCATTCTGCCGCATTCCACCGAACGAAAGCCTCCCCCGTCACGACGGGGGAAGGGGACCATGCGCAGCATGGTGGAAGGGGCGCTTTGAACGGTCCGCTCTTATATCACGTTGAACTTACTATTTTAGAGGAATAAACTATGCTGGAAGATCTGAAACCGACACTGAATGATCTGGGTGAAAAGCTCGATCAGATGCGCATCTCGCTCGAGATCCCCGCGAAGGAGGAGAAGATCGCCGAGCTCGAGTACAAGATGGGCGAGCCGTCTTTCTGGGACGACGCGGCGGCGGCGCAGAAGCTGAATCAGGAACTCGCCGCGCTGAAGGGCGGCGTCGATACCTACAAAGGGGCTCATGGCAAAGTACGAGGATGCCGAGACGCTCTACGAGATGGGCATCGAGGAGGGGGATGCGTCCATGGAGGACGACATCCGCGCCGAGCTCGATCTCATCGCGGAGGGACTTGAGACCCTGCAGCTCGAGGTGCTGCTCTCGGGCGACTACGATGCGAACGATGCCATCCTGACGCTCCATGCGGGCGCGGGCGGCACGGAGGCGCAGGACTGGACGCAGATGCTCCTCCGCATGTACGGACGCTGGGCGGAGCGGCATGGCTTTACCGTGGAGACGGCCGACCTGCAGCCGGGCGATGAGGCGGGCGTCAAGTCCGCAACGCTCTTTATCAAGGGGCACAACGCCTACGGCTTTTTGAAGTCCGAGAAGGGCGTTCACCGTCTCGTGCGCATCTCGCCGTTTGACTCGCAGGCGCGTCGGCACACGTCGTTCTCCGCGTGCGATGTCATGCCCGAGATCGACGATGCGGTCGAGGTGCCGATCAACATGGACGATGTGCGCGTCGACTACTACCGCGCGAGCGGCGCGGGCGGACAGCACATCAACAAGACCTCGTCCGCCGTGCGCATGACGCATGAGCCGACGGGCATCGTTGTGCAGTGCCAGAACGAGCGATCACAGCTCCAGAACAAGGAGCAGTGCATGAAGATGCTCCGCGCGAAACTCTTTGAGCTCGAACAGGAGAAAAAGGAAGAGGAGATCGCGAAGCTCGAGGGCGTCCAGCAGAAGATCGAGTGGGGCAGCCAGATCCGCTCCTACGTGTTCCAGCCCCTATACGATGGTGAAGGACGTGCGCACGAACGCCGAGACAGGCAACGTGCAGAGCGGTCATGGACGGCGAGATCGACCCATTCATCCGCGCGTATCTCAACGCCAAGGCAAATCACGAGTTTTTAAGAGAAATTTGGCTTCCCCCATCGCAATGGGGGAGCGGTCAACGTCGACCAATCGTATTTCGCTATCGCTCATACTCTTGGGACGTTTTCCCATACGACCTGTTACCCGATCGGCTGCGTCCGATGGACTTGCCTCTCGGACAGGTCAGTAAGTGGCACGCTTCGCGTGCCGATAGGGGCGCCGGTGCCTGAGGAACATCTGCATCGATGCAGACGCATCATTGCATTCGTCTGAGGTGCCCCTTCCACCGCTTGCGCGGTCCCCCTTCCCCGCTGTGGCGGGGGAGGCGATTATTGACAGGAGGGTTCATCATGTGGAAGGCGGTCACGGCCATTCTCATCCTCGCGCTGATTGCGGCGGGGGCGGTATTTGTCCTGCCGACCGTCGTCGAGGAGCGCATCGTCGATGCGCTGAAGCAGCAGACGGCGGCGGAGGACGTGCAGATCTCCATCACGGACAGTCCCGCGTCTCGTCTTCGGCGAGATCGGCGCCGTCGACGGCGTCATGCGGCAGGGGCGCGTCGGCAAGCTCTTCGTGCGTGAGCTGACCGTCAGCGGCACGGGACTCAAGGTGGATATGATGACCCTCCTGCGCGAGCATGGGTGGAGCTCACCTCCGCCGACAGCGTACAGATGCGCGGTGTCGTCGATGCCGATGCCGTGCGCGAGCTGATCGGCAGCTCCTCGGGCAAGTTCGAGGGCGTCGAGGTGAAGGTGGAGCCCGGCAAAGGTGCTCGCAACGGCAGAGACGAAGGCGCTCGGGCAGACGTTTGACGTGACCATCGACGGCGCGTTCAGCGTCGCGGACGGCGACCTCTACTACAAGGCTCGCCGCATCTCCGCGCGTGGGCTCGGACTGAACGCACTGAGTCTCGACAGCATCCTCCCCGACATTCTTGTCGCGCGTGCAACAGCCTGCCGCTCGGGCTCGCCTTTGAGAGCGTCGAGGGCGCGGGACGGCGTGAGTGGTGCTGACGGCTGGGAAAGTAAGGGGCGGTTGGCAGCATGCCTTGTGAACGCCTCGTTGCGCAAGCGGGCAGGCACTTATCTGCGAGGGAATCACGGACGCATTCAGCCGCCCATCTTGGCACATCTTTTTGCCCCTCTGTGTCGATAAATCCTCAGCATAGCCACCGCTATGCTTCCGGTTTATCTCCTTGATAGGACAAAAATCTGCACCAATCTGAACAGCATCATTGCGTTCGTGATTCCCCAATACCTGCGGATTCCTTAACGCGCTTCGCTTGAACGATAGAAATCCGTCGGGGTGTACCGCACGTTTTTCCTCGCTCGTTCCACTAGGGTTTGCTGCTGTCACCGCAGCCTGCGTGGGAATAGATACCATTATTTTTACCCTCATTTTTCGCACTCATTTTGATACAGAGCACGCGGCATGGACGCTGCATTATATCGAAGGACTTATTTTAGATGAAGAAATTTTACTATCATCCAATTCTGCTGGCGGCGATTCTCATCGGCTTTGTCGCGAGCGTTGTGATCGGCTTCCAGCGGCACGCCGTCGAGGTGAACTCGCGCACGGTGGAGCTCGCCATCGACTACGAGGGGCTTTTGGAGCTCGCGCAGCGCGAGGGGCTTCCCGCCGATGAGGTGCTCGCTCAGGCAAAGGAGGCGGGCATCACCTCGCTCGCCGTCTATGAGACGACGTTCAAAAAGTTCAACGCGAACGGCAAGGCGGCCGTCCTCTCAGGCGCGGACATCCTCGCGCGCTATCACAGCGGGATGCTCATGGATCCGCGCTGGCGCACGCTGGTGGACGAGGGGAAGATCGTCGGCACGGAGGTCTACGTGGTGGGGAACGACCCCGAGACCTACGCACAGCTAAAGGATGATCTCCTGCGCCGTTTCGGCGCGGATCGCGTCACCGTTGATACGGTCGGCGATGAGGAGGTCATCGCGGTCAAGGCGTTCTATGAGGCGTTCCTGAAACAGAACATCGGGATGCCGGCGGACGAGATGCGCGCCGTCAACGCGGCGGGTTTTGACGTACTCGCGCGCCCGTCGAACTACCACGACTGCACGCCGGATGATGTACGCGCCGTCTTTGACCGCATGGAGGGCATCCGCGTCTCTGCCATTGTCTTCTCGGGACAGGGAGACGCTCGGCGCACCAAAGGCACTGCAGACGACCATCGACGAGATGAAGGAGCGCCGCCTGACGCTCGGCCTGATCGAGGGCATCACGCAGCTGCAGTTCTACCGTCAGCGGGGCATGGACGAGATCGCAAAGGGACTCGGCGAGGAGCACGTCGCGCGTCTCTATGCCATCCCGCCGGATGAGCAGAAAAACTCAAGATCGCCGAGGCGGTCGAGCGCTGGGTGACGACGGATGAGGGCGCAACATCCGCATCAATCTCCTGCGCATCTATGACACCCCTGCGCCCAATATGTCTCTCCTCGAGACGAATATGCAGTACTTCACCGATACGCGCAAGGCACTTGAGGCACATGGCTTTGCCATTGGTCATGCGGGGACGTTTGCGGACTACGCGCCGTCCCGCCTCCTGCGCGCACTCGTCATCATGGGCGTCGCCGCGGCGGGCGTGCTCTATCTCTCACTCGTCATTCCGGCGCTGAACCATCGCCGCCGCGCGTACTCCTCGCCTTCGTCGTGCTCGCGCTCATCGGCATGATGCCCGTCCTGCTCGGTGCGGGGAGCAAGATCCGCGTGCTCGCGGCACTCGCAAGCGCGAACCTTTTCCCTGCGCTCGCCGTCACGGGACTGCTCGATCTCCTTGGCAAACGACGCTTTGCGAAGGACACGCCCGCGTGGCGCATCATCGTCGCAGGCTGGGTGCTCCTCGGCATCACGGTGCACTCTCCCTCGTCGGTGCGGGCTATCTCTCGGGGTCGCTCGTCGATACGCGCTATCTCCTCGAATTCGACATCTTCCGCGGGATCAAGCTGACCTTTGTCCTGCCGATGGTGCTCGTGGCGATTGCGTTCATGCAGCGCTTTGATATCTTCGACGGGCAGTTCGACGCGTCGGCGGGCGTCCTCGGACAGGTGCGCGAGATCCTCGCAACCCCCGTGCGCGTCGGCTCGCTCCTCGGCGGGCTCGTCCTCATCGGCGCGCTCATCGTCCTCGTCCTGCGCAGCGGGCACACCTCAGGGATGCCCGTGCCCGGAATCGAGCTGAAGATGCGCGCCGCGCTCGAGCAGCTCTTCTACGCACGCCCGCGCACGAAGGAGTTCATGATCGGACATCCTGCCTTCCTGCTCGCGCTCTGGGCGGCGGCGCAGCGGTGGCGGACGTGGATCATCTTTGCCCTCGTCCTCGTCGCAACCATCGGACGGGGCTCAATGGTCGAGACGTTTGCGCACATGCGCACGCCGATCGAGATGTCGCTCGTGCGCGGCATTGATGGCATCGTCCTCGGCAGCGCGATCGGTGCCGTCCTCGTCGCCCTCGTCGCGGCGTGGAATGGACTCTGGAGCGGGTCAAGCGGGCTGGTTGAACTGCTGCCGTAAACGAAGCCTCCCCTGCGAGAGGATCTCGCTCGGCATCCGTGTATGAGTGCCATGCATACTCCTCGCAGAACCCTCGTTACGCAAGCGGTCGGGCACTTATCTGCGAGGGAATCACGGACGCATTCAGTTGTCCATCTTGGCATCTTTTTCGCCCTCTGTGTCGATAAATCCTCAGCATAGCCACCGCTATGCTTCCGGTTTATCTCCATGATAGGACGGAAAATCTGCACCAATCTGAACAGCATCATTGCGTTCGTGATTCCCTCAATACCTGCGGATTCCAAACGCGCTTCGCTTGAACGGTTAAAATCCGCAGGGGGGCAGAACGTGCCCTCTCTTCCGCTCGCTCCACTAGGGTTTGCTACGGAGTACTGCATGGCTGCGATTACGGTGAAACAAAAAGCCTCCCCCGTGCGACACGGGAGGGGGACCATGCGGAGCATGGTGGAAGGGGCGCCATGAGCGGCGCAGGAAAATCGTCATAGGAATGGGAAAACGGAACGGAGGGCGCTTTTACCTGATGAAGCGGATCGTTGTATCCGGGTACTACGGTGCGAAGAACGCGGGCGATGAGGCCATGCTCGCGGCGATGCTCGAGGTGCTCGGAGATTTGGACCCGGAACTTCATATCACGGTCATCTCAGCCAACCCTGCCGACACCGAGCGGCGCCACGGCGTCCATGCGGTCGGCTCGCTTGACGCGCGCGGAATCTTCCGCGCCATGCGGCGCGCCGACCTCCTCATCAGCGGCGGCGGCAGCCCTGCTCCAGAACGTCACGAGCCGCCGCAGTCTCTACTACTATATGGCGGTCATCCTGCTTGCCCTCCTCCTCGGCAAACGCACGATGCTCTACGCGCAGGGCATCGGCCCCGTCACGGGGAAATTTGCCTGCCGCTGCATGCGCTGGCTCGGCAACCGCGTCTCCCTCATCACCGTGCGTGACGAGGGCTCCATGGCGGAGCTGCGCCGCCTCGGCATCCGCCGTCCGCCGATGGAGTGCACCGCCGACCCCGTGCTCGGCATCCATCCCGTCGGACGCGAGGCAGGGCGCGGCATCCTCGCCGCCTGCGGGGCGGACGGCGCACGTCCTGTCGTCGGCATCTCCGTGCGCGACTGGCAGGGCTGGCAGCACTACAAGGAAATCCTCGCCGAGATCAGCGACGCCATCGTCCGCGAGCTCGATGCACGCGTCATCTTCCTCCCCATGCAGTACCCCGAGGACGTGCGGACGGCGGAGACCGTCGCCGCATGGACGAAGGAGGACTGCACCGTCCTCACGGGTGAGTATACGACCGCAGAGCTCCTCTCCCTCGTCGCGAACATGGACCTCATGATCGGCGTGCGCCTGCACGCCCTCATCTTTGCGGGCGTCATGGGCGTCCCCATGATCGGCATCTCCTACGATCCCAAGGTCGATCGCTTCCTGCGCTCCATCGGGGAAAAACCCGTCAACGACCTGCAGGACATCACCACCGCGAGCGTCCTCAAGGAAGTCCGCCGCAAATGGGCGGCACGCAGCGAATTTACCGCGGCGAACGCCGACCTCCTCGCACAGATGCGCAGCCTCGCCGCACGCAACGCCGAGCTCGCACTGGGACTAATTCACCGGAAAAAGTAACGGGATACCGCCTCTTTTCTGGGACGTTCCACTTGATTATTAACAGCATCACATATTAAAAGAGCACTGCACTGGTGATTCGCCAATGCAGTGCTCTTTTTCATCCCTCTAATGTCCGCATCAGAGCTTCCTTATTCTCCGTCGGCGTTGTCGTCGGACGGCCGAGGTCAGCGCGTGAGCCGATGGCGGTGCGCACCTCAAGGAAGGTGAGCGCATCACTCCGCTCTACCGCAGGGAGTACCTGCGCGAGCTCTGCCGCATCCGCCGCCGTCTGCACCAGACGGTAGCCGACGGCACGCGCGACGGCGGGGAAGTCCACCGTATGCGCCGCTGTCGGTGCGCCGCCGACGCTCTCATGCGCCTCGTTGTTGAGGAGGACGTGGACGAGATTCGGCGGTGCGGCGGCACCGATGGTCGCCATCGCGCCCATGTGCATGAGGGCTGCACCGTCTCCGTCGAGGAGAAAGACGCGCTGCGACGGGCGGTGGAGGGCGATACCGAGAGCAATCGCACCCGCGTGCCCCATCGAGCCGACGGTGAGAAAGTCATGGGCGTGATCCTCGCCGCGTGCCTCGCGCAGCTCAAAGAGCTCGCGTCCCCGTCTTGCCCGTGGTAGCGACGACGACGGCGCCCCTGTGCCGCATCGAGGATCTGCGCAATGGCATCCTCGCGCCGCAGGGGATTTTTCATTTGCGTATTTGTGTTTCGGATGGGTGAGCGCTCCCTTGCGGACGAGGCGCGCATTGTCCGCCGCCAGCGAGATGCGGGCGGATACGCTCCATCCATGCAGTGACATCTGCTGGCTCGACATCTGCCGTGAGCACCATCGTCTTGACGCCCATCGTCTCGAGGGAGCGGCAGCGTGAGACAGCCCTGTACGAGATGCTGCGGCTCGTCGTGGAGGTCCGGCTCGCCGCGCCAGCCAATGACAAAAGATGCACGGGATGCCGTAGACCTCCTCGTGGAGGAGAGAGAGCAGGATTGACGATATTGCCGAGCCCGCTGTTCTGCAGGTAGACGAGCGGCACCTTGCCCGTCGCGAGATGATAGCCCGCCGCGAGTGCCGCTGCATTCCCTTCATTCGCCGCGATGATGTGTGACGGGCTGTTCGCCCCGTAGGTATCCATCAGAGCGTCGACGAGCGGGCGCAGCTTCGAGTCGGGCACGCCCGTAAAGAATTCCGCCTCGAGGGCGGCAATGAGATCGTTCGCGTTCATCGTATCCTCCTGTTATCATGCGTTTGATTCTTTCGGCGGCGGGAATGCCTCCCCGTTGCTCGCGATGCCCTTTAGGAACTCCCGCACGCGCGGGTAGAAGAAGGCGCGCAGGGCAGGATCGTCGATTTCATATCCTGCCTCTTTCTCGTGTGCACGGGGGTAGATCTCCGCCTTGGCGTGCTGCAGATCGACTGTCCCGCTGACGGAGGCGACGTCCGGTGTTTCCAGACAAAGGGTGTAGTCTCTGTTGCGCGCCGCGAGAAAGTATTCTTTGCGCGGGAAGATGGAGTTGCTGTATGCAATCTCCCGTCCTGCTCCGCCGAAGACACGTGGAAGAATGCCGTCCACCGGGGCATCGATCGGAAATCCGAGAAGTGCACACAGCGTCGGGCAGATGTCCACCGCACTGGTCAGATCGTCCACGACCGTGTTTTCGGGCACTCCCGCACCGCGCATCATCCATGCGGCATGCGTCATCTGTTCGTCGACGATATAGTGTTTGGGACTAAAGATCGGCACGCCGTGGTCGGAGTATAGATTGACGAGATAGTCTTCGGGTGTATAGTGCTCCTCCAGATAAGAAAAAAGCGTGCTGAGGGCGCGGTCGACATTATGAACGCAATGCCAAAAAGCCGCCTGGTTGAGCGCGCTTGGCTTGAGGTAGGGGCTGGCGACTTTTTCCTCCGGTCCGGAGAGACGCTTTGCCAGGGCAGATTCATCTGGACGGTGTCAGGCACCTGGAACTGTGCGTTTGACCACGGGTGAATATCCATCAGATGCAGTGACAGCACATTGTCCACATCGGGCATCCCTCCAGAAAGCGGATCACACGATCTGCAGCATCACGGGCAAAAGTCCTGATAGGGGGTTATGACGAGACGGTCGTATCCGCGCGTTATGCCGTTATAGATACCGTCTCCAGCATTCATGAGATAGGTTGTTGCATATCCTTGTGCCCGCAGGTGTTCGGAGAGGGTGATATAGTCTGCCGGAAGCTCGGCTGCTGTCCACTCATTGGATATGCCTGTATGCTGCATATACATCCCCGTCTCGATGGTCGGGAGAGACAGATAGGTAAACTCGTGTACGGAATAATGCTGATCGAATATCGTGCCATGTGAAAAAGAAACGGGCGGTGTGCGGCATGTGTTCCGCAAAAGATGTACGCACAACATGCCATGGCAGCGCATCGACGAGGATGTTCAGGACGAGCTTTCTGCGCCTTGGACTGTGACCGACGCATATTGGCGTTCCGATGATAAAGTCGCTGTCGGATGTAAAACGGGTGTTTTCGCTGAGACGAAAGAAGTTCACTGCCGCAGGATTCAGCCAGGCGGTGTCGTCGATGGTTTCCGTTTGTGCCGTGATGATCTGTCCTTCTGCTGTTCCCGATGATGGGAACAACGGCCTCTGTCCCTGGGGCGACAGTGATGGCGGCTGCTTTTTGGCGCACGCGTACCGCGCATAATGTCAAAGGTGAAATCCCCGCCGACATTTTCGGCGAGCCCTGGTGCTGTGCGAATGGCATTCATCAGCCAGCGTTTATCGTTGCTGAGACCTTGCTCCACATAGGCTCCAACATAGTATGCAGGGGAGATATGCGGCGAGACCGGAAGGAACTCCTCGAAGAAAATGGCGGACTCTGCTTGAAGACCATTTTTCCGCAGAGTAACGCATGCGGCTCAGCGCATAGGGGGCATAGTTCGCCTTTCCGGCCGCGATGGACAGACGGTCGAGTGTCTCCTGTGTCAGCACCGATGCAGGGATGTCAAGCGCGATCGGGACGTGAAAGAAGTTCAGTGCATAGCCCCTGCATGACAAGAGCATCTGCATAGCGCCCTGCCGCGTGATAGGAACGGCTGAGGACAGACCAGACCGCAGGCTCGGCGGGACGCATCCGAAAGGCACGCTCTCCGCAGGTGACGGCATTCGCCGCGTCACCGTTTGCGAGAAGATACTGCGCCGCGAAGATATCGGCGTGCACTGCATCTCCGCCCGCCTCGCGGTATGCGGCGAGCTGCATGAGAAAGTCGTCATCATAGGGCATCCTGCTCCGCGCATGCGAGGAGCGCATAAAACAGTTTCTGTGCGTGCTCATTATTGCGCCAGAATGCGGCGTAGTCTTCGCTCATCTCATGCCTCCTTCGGCAGCGGGAATACCTCCCCGTTGTCTGCGATACCTTTTAGGAACTCCCGCACGCGCGGGTAGAAGAAGGAACGAAGCGCAGGATCGTCAATTTCACGTCCCGCGATCCCCTCCTCGCTGCGTGGATAGCATGCTGTGACAGCACGGGCGAGATTCACGGCTCCGTTCGGTCTGACACCATCCGTTGTCTCAAGGTGGAAGACGTGGGCTTTTGTGCGTGCACGCAGACAGTAGGTACGCCCGGGGTAGAGCGAGTTGCTGAACGTGATCTCACGTCCTCTGCCGCCAAAGATCTGCGGCAGGACGCCATCCACATGTTCTCCGACAGGGAAATGGAGAAGGTATGCGAGTGTCGGATAGATGTCCACCGTGCTGGTCATTTCGCTCACCGTGATCCCCGCGGGAACGCCTGCCCCACGCATCATCCATGCGGCGTGCGTCATCTCCGGGCTGACGATGTAGTGATGCTCACTGAATACGGGAACGCCGTGGTCGGAGTATAGACTGACGAGGTACTCATCCGGTGTGTAGTGCTGCTCCAGATAGGCAAAGAGTGTGCCGAGCGCCCGATCGAGATCACGGATGCCCTGGATGCATGCCGCAGCACTGAGCGGGCGTCGCTCGCAGATAGGGGACTCGGGGTGCTGCCCTCTGCGCCCAGAGAGACGCTCTGTGAGGGAAGTCGTGCCTGCACACTCGACGTGATCTGGAAGAGCGGATATGGCCATGGGTGGAGATCGGCCGTATGCAAAAAGATGAACTGGTCGCTGTCGCCCAGTCCCTCCAGATGGCGGATGGTTCGCTCTACGCCTTCATAGGCAAGCAAACGATACCCCGCCACCAACAGACGATCGTGACCGCGTGTTGCCCCGTTGTAGATGCCGATGCCGTCGCCCATGAGATTTGTCGTCGCATAGCCGAGGTCGTGCAGACGCTCGGAGAGGGTGATGATGTCCACAGCCAGTGGAATGGCGAATTTATCATTGAAGATTTGACAATGATGTGGATACATCTCGGTCTCGATGGTTGGCAGGGAGGGATAGGTATACTCCGATACAGAAAAATGCTGATCGAAGATTGTTCCCTGCGCGAAGAAGCGGGCCGTATTCGGCATCCATTCGGCGAAATGCTCCCGCAGGATCGCCCACGGCAGCGCATCGGCGAGGATGTTCAGTACGAGTGGACGCCGCATTGGATCGTGTCCGATGGAGATTGGCGTACCCACGAGAAAAATCACGGTCGGAGGAGAGAGGCATCCTCGGTCAGACGGAAGAAGTTGGGTGTCGCGGGGTTGAGCGGCGTATCCTGCGCAGGCTTTTCGGTCTTCGACGTGCAGCTGCTGGAACGGTGCCACGCCGATGACGGGCAGAACATTCTCTCCGGCACAGTGAATCTCGGCGCGTCCGGGGGCGCGGTAGCGCGTATGATGTCGTAGACGAATTCCCCGCCGACATTGAAGGAGAAACCCTCTGCCGACTGAATCGTCTGCAGGAGCCAGCCCTTGTTGCCCTGCTGTTCCTGCTCCGTATATGTGGCGACGTAGTAGGGCGGTCGGTGCACATCCGTCGCGGGGATAAACTCACCGGCAAAAACACTCTTCAGTGGCGCACAGCCCTTTTCGGCCTCCCAGCTCATGCGGCTGAGTGCTATCGGTGCGTAGCTCGGTTTTCCCATGGCAACGGACAGACGATCGAGCACCTCGGGGGTCAACGCGCTGCGCGGAATATCCGTCGGGAGCGTGAGCGGGCGGTTCAGCAGTTTCGCCGTATACGCCTGCATGACAAGCGCATCCGCATAGCGTGCCGTCGCTGTGTACGCACGGCGAAGCACCGCCCAGAGTGCAGGCTCGACAGCGTGCATCCGAAAGGCGCGCTCTCCGCAGGTGACGGCATTCGCCGCGTCACCGTTTGCGAGAAGATACTGCGCCGCGAAGATATCGGCGTGCACTGCATCTCCGCCCGCCTCGCGGTATGCGGCGAGCTGCATGAGAAAGTCGTCATCGTAGGAATCCTGCTCCGCGCGTGCGAGGAGCGCATAAAATAGTTTCTGTGCGTGCTCATTATTGCGCCAGAATGCGGCGTAGTCTTCGCTCATCTCATGCCTCCTTCGGCAGCGGGAATACCTCCCCGTTGTCTGCGATACCTTTTAGGAACTCCCGCACGCGCGGGTAGAAGAATGTACGCAGCGCGGAATCGTCGATCTCGTATCCTTTCTCTTTCTCGTGGCTGCGCGGATAGATGGTGACTGCTGCCTTGCTGAGGTCAACGGTGCCGTCCATGTTGACGGGCTCCGCTGTCTCGAGGAAAAGCGTGTGTGTCGCTGAGCGCGCAGCGAGGAAGTACGGCTTCGTTGGAAAGAGGGAGTTGCTGCAAGCGATCTCTCGTCCCGGTCCATCGAATATACGTGGGAGTACACCGTCCACAGTGGCGTCGACGGGGAATCCCAGCAGATGCGCCAATGTCGGATAGATGTCCACGGTGCTCGTCATCTCGTCCGCCGTGATCCCCTCAGCACGCCCGCACCACGCATCATCCATGCAGTATGCGTCAGAGCGGCACTGACGATATGAGATTTCATCAAAGATGGAGACACCGTGATCGGAATAGAGGTTTACGAGATACTCGTCGGGGTATAGTGCTCCTCCAAATAGGCGAAGAGCACGCCAAGCGCGCGGTCGACACTGTGCACACTCTGCCAAAACCCTGCCTGATTCAGAGCACTCGGCGAGAGGTAGGGGCTGGGCTTTCCCTCTGCAGAGGCATCGATGCGGTCGGCGAGGAGAGCTGCGCCCTGTGCAGCGGAGGGATGGAGAAGTTCTTGTTCGGCCACGGGTGGAGATCTGTGGCATGTAAAAATATGAAATGATCGGCATCATGCAGTCCCTCCAAGTAGCGGATGACCCTGCTCCGCTCCTTCGTATGCAGGGAGGCGGTAGGGCGTCACGATGAGGCGGTCATAGCCACGTGTCACGCCGTTGTAGACGCCGTTCCCGTCGCCTCTGAGATTTGTCGTCGCGTAGCCGAGGCTGCGCATTCGCTCGGAGAGCGTTACGAACTCCGACGGAAGGGTCGCTGACGATGCGGTCGTTGAACACTCCGCTGTGCTGTGCATACATTCCCGTCTCGATGGCGGCGAGAGATGGATAAGTGAACTCAGCGGTAGAGAACTGCTGTCGGAACGTAAGCCCCTTCGCGAAGAAACGGGCAGTATAGGGCATGTGTGCCGCAAAATCCGTACCCATAATTTCCCACGGGAGAGCGTCAACGAGGAGATTGAGCACGAGACGACGGCGATGCGGTGCATGGCCGATGGCAATCGGTGTACCGACGATGAAATCGTGCGGCGAGGAGAAATCCGTTGTCTCGCTGAGCCGAAAGAAACTCGGCGTCGCCGTGCTCAGGAGAGCCGTGCCGTCCGCATGATCGGCTCGGATGCGAATCTCCTGTGTGGATTCGCCGGTCCCGAGGAGGGGCAGCACGACTTCCTGCTGCGGACTCAGGTCGATATGGGCGCTGCCGCGTGCACGCGAGCCACGCACGAGATCAAATAGGAAATCGCCGCTGACGTGCTCGGTGAATCCGTCAAGATTGCGCGTTGCGGCGATCATCCATGCTTTTCCTCCGTGCAGCTCCTGCTCGGTATAGACACCGACGTAGTAGGGCGGGTACATGGGCGAGACGGGGAGGAATTCGCCGACAAATGCGGTGGCGGAGGATGAGAGCCCTCTGTTTTTGTCGTAGGTCATGCGAAAGAGTGCGATTGGCGCATAGCTGGGCTTTCCCATGGCAACGGACAGGCGATCAAGCACATCCTGCGTCAGGACCTCGCGCGGGAGATTCAGGTCGATTGGGACGTTGAAAGCAGCTGGACAGATAGCCTTGCATGATCAGTGCGTCGACATAGTGTCCCTGCGACTTATACGCTGCGGCAAGGGTTTGCCAGGTGATCGGTGCAAGCGGCCGTCGATGATAGGAGCGTTCTCCGCATACGGCAGCACTCACGGCATCTCCATTCGCAAGGAGATACTGTGCAGCGAAGATGTCCGCATGCGCGGCATCCCCGCCCGCCTCGCGGTAGGCGGCGAGCTGCGCGAGAAAGGCGTCGTCGTAGGCGTCCTGTTCCCCGCGTGCGAGGAGATCATAAAAAAGCGCAGAGGCCTGTTCGTTGTTGCGCCAGAATATGCTGAAATCGTCGCTCATAATCTTTTTTCCTTTTCGGATGTTTTTAGGACTCTGCGCCGAACCACTCCGGACGTGCGGCACGCATCGCGGGCCAGAACTCTCCGTTGTTCGCGATCGTGCGGACGATGCTGCGCGCACGCGGGTAGAAGAACGCGCGCAGTTCCGCGCTGCCCAAGGCGTAGTCTTCCTCAAGTTCGTGGGCTCGCGGATAGATCCCCACACGAGCATCTGCGAAATCCACCGTACCGTCCTCATCGAGCAGCTCGCGCGTTTCAAGACGAAATGCATGTGCATGTGTTCGTACGGCGAGCTTGAAGGTCTGCCCCGGGAACATCGACATACTATATACGGCGTCGCGCTCTTTTCCACCAAAGACCGCCGGCAGATTGCCGTCGATGTCCTCTGCCACGGGGAAGCCGCAGAGCGCCCCAAGCGTCGGATAGAGATCCGCTGTACTGGTCAGCTCGTTTACGATGCGCCCCTCAGGGACGCCCGCACCGCGCATCATCCAGAGGGCACGCGTTGAGTTCTCGGCGATCACGTCCATCACGCCGTTCACAGGTGTGCTGAAGATTGAGTTGCCGTGGTCGGAGTAGATGCTGACGAGGTACTCCTCCTCCGCGTAGTGTTCCTCGATGTAGGTGAGCAGCTGCGCCAGATTGCGGTCCGCACGGCGAAGACTCCGCCAGAACTGTTCCTGATAGATTTTGAGTTTGGGCAAACGCACGCTGGCGATATGCTCATCGAGTTCAAAGAGGCGCTGTGAGAGCGGCAGATGCGATTCTACCGCAGGGTGAAATTTGAGCCCCTTGGCATTCCACGGATGTACGTCCGTAACGTGCAGGTAGAGGAACTGATCCGTCTCATCGAATGCCTCGAGCTGCATGATGGCGCGGTCAGCCGCCTCAGCGGAGGGGAGTTTCCACGCGGCGGTATTCAGCTGATCGTAGCCGCGCAGTGCGCCGCAGGTGAGACTGTCACTTGCCCCCATCGGAGCGGCGGCATAGTAGCCGAGGTCTGTCATGCACTCCGAGATGGTCATCATATCGAGTGGAATCTCGTGGCTGTCTCGCTCGTTGAACACCTGCGTATGGATTGGATAGCGTCCCGTCTCAATCACGGGAGGGACGGATAGGGTGCACTCTGATGTGGAGAAATGCTGATCGAAGATCGTGCCGCGCTCGAAGAAGCATGCGATGTTCGGCATTGCATCGGGAAAGTGCGTGCGCGCGATATTCCACGCAAGCCCGTCGATGAGAATGTTCAGCACGAGTTTTCGCCGCGCAGGACTGTGTCCGAGGCGGACCGGCGTACCGACGGCATAGACGGCATCAGAGGCAGGCATGATCTCGGTCGTCTCCGCGAGGCGGAACTGGCTGAACGCCCACTTGCCGAGATAGGCGGATGCCGGCGGCTGGGTTTCTGTCGTGATGGTCAGCTCCTGCAGCGGCTCCGTCCCTGCGATGGGGAGAATAACCTCCGTCCCCTCCGGCACCTCAATCGTTAGAGGGCCGCGCACCTCCTGCGCCTTTTGCAGGCAGAACGGATAATCCCGCTGCATCTTATCGACGAAGACGCCGCTGTGCCGCACCTCCTCGATCAGCTGGCTTTGATCCGAGAGAAAGGCATTGTCGACATAGGCAGCGACCCAATAGCGTGCACTTCCCTCGGGCGGTGTGAGCGGGAAATATTCTCCCACGAAGGCGTCGAGCTGAAACTCCAATGTGCCATCTGCGGGACAATAGGCGCGGTTCTGTGTCATCGGCGCACCTGTTCCAATGCCTGCGGCGATGGAGAGCCGGTCAAGACCTTCCTTTCCGCCGCGCATGAGCAGCTCTGCGGGAATCTCGGGCGCGAGATAAAGACCGTAGGCGTATCCATACATCGTGAGCGCATCGACGGGACGATCCAGCTGCGTGTACACCTCGGCCAGCAGCAGCCAGATCTCGCGGTTGACGGGACGTTTGCGGCAGGCACGTTCCGCACAGACCGCCGCATTCTCCGCATCGCCGTGATGGAGGAGATACTTTCGCTGCAAAAGATATCGGCACGTTCGGTGTCGGGAGAAATTTCCCGATAGGCGGCGAGCTGAATGAGGAAATCGTCGTCGTAGGCATTCTGCTCCGACCGTGCGAGGAGATCGTAAAAAGAGCGCAGAAGCCTGCTCGTTGTTGCGCCAGAATACGCTAAAAGCATCGCTCATCTCATGGCTCCTTCGGCGGGGGGAAAAAGACTCCCCATTGCTCGCGATGCCCTTTTAGGAACTCCGCACACGCGGGTAGAAGAAGGCACGCAGGGCCGGATCGTCGAGTTCATATCCTTTTTCCCGCTCGTGATCACGCGGATAGACGGCGACTTTTGCCCGCGCGAGATCGACGGTACCGTCCATGGCGACGGGATCCTCCGTCTCGAGACAGAGTGTATGTGTCGCCGATCGCGCCGCGAGGAAGTATGGCTTCGTCGGAAAGAGGGAGTTGCTGAATGTGAGCTCTCGTCCTGGTCCTCCGAAAACGCGCGGAAGGACTCCGTCGATGCAGGCATCGACGGGGAAGCCGCAGAGATGCCCCAGGGTCGGATAGATGTCCGTCGTACTTGTCAGCTCATCCGTGCGCACGCCGCTGGGGACGCCCGCCCCGCGCATCATCCACGTGGCGTGCGTCAGGGGGGCGTCGACGATATAGGTCTCCGGGCTGAAGATGGAGACGCCGTGATCGGAGTATAGGTTGACGAGATACTCCTCCGGGGCATAGTTCTCCTCCAGATAGGTGAAGAGCATGCCGAGGGTCCGGTCAAGCTCGCGTACACCCAGCCAGAACACCTCCTGGTTCAGGGGACAGGGCCGCAGATAGGGACTGGGCGGCGTGTCCAATGTCTCAGTCATGCGCTGTGCGAGAGGAAGACGTGCCTGAGCCGGGGTCGCGTATTGGAACATGGGGGACGGCCAAGGATGCACATCGGAGGAATGCAGGAGGATGAAGTTGTCGGCATCACCGAGACCTTCCAGGTGGCGGATGACGCGCGTTACCGCTTCGTAATTTTGTTGACGGTAGGCAGCCGTGATGATGCGGTCGTAGCCGCGTGCGGCACCGTTGTAGATGCCCTCGCCTGTACCACTGAGGTAGGATGTGGCATAGCCCATAGTGCGCATGCGCTCCGAGAGGGTGATGTAGTCCTCGCGGAGTGGAATGGCAATCTTGTTGTTGAACAGCTGATTGTTCTGCAGGTTCATTCCTGTTTCGATGGCAGCAAAGGAGGGTGCGGTGTATTCTGCGCTGGAGAATTGCTGATCGAAGATGAGTCCCTGCGAGAAAAAGCGAGCCATGTTCGGCAGCTTCTCTTCAAAACAATCCCGCAGAATCTCCCACGGCATCGCATCGGCAAGGATGTTCAGGACCAGCCGACGGCATCTCGGATGATGGCCAATCTGAATCGGCGTGCCGACGAGAAAGGCATGGTCTGAGGAGAAGTCCGTCGTCTCATTGAGACGGAAGAAATTCGGTGTGGCGACATTCAGCCAGCCCAGCTCATTGACGGATGCTGTGCTCACGCGGATCTGCTGCGGGCTGCGCAGCCCATGGGCGGGGAGCACGGTGCCAATGACAGGCAGGACGACCTCCTGTCCCGGGGCGAGATCGATATGGGCGGCCCCTGCGGCACGCTGTGCGCGGATGAGATCAAAGAAAAAGTCACCGGCACCAAAGTAGGCAACCCCCCGTGCATCACGCAGGACGTTCAGCTGCCATGCCTTGTCGCCCTGCAGCCCCTGTTCGGCGTAGACGCCGACGTAGTGGGCAGGGGAGATGTGCGGTGACGTGGGGAGAAACTCCCCGCCAAAGACGCCGCCCGCCGTTGTAATTCCGTTTTCCGGATCGTAGGATGCCCGTGTAGCGATGGGGGCAAATCCGGGGCGCGACAGCGCGACAGAGAGACGATCTAATGCCTCTTGGGTGATCGCCTCTGTTGGGTAGTCGTCCACCGTGATGGGCGTGTTGTAGAGCGTGTTTGCATAGCCCTGCATGACAAGTGCATCTGCATAGCGTCCGCATGCCTTGTACGCACGGGAGAGCACATCAAAAATCGGGTGCTGAATCGGACGCGTACGGAATGCGCGCTCGCCGCAGACCACTGCGGTTTCTGTATCTCCGTGATGGAGCAGGTACTTTGCCGCAAATATATCGGCATGCGATGCATCTCCGCCTGCCTCCCGATAGGCGGCGAGCTGTGCGAGAAAATCGTCGTCGTAGGCGTCCTGCTCTGACCGTGCGAGAAGGTCATAAAAAGAGAGCAGCAGTCTGCTCATTATTGCGCCAGAATACGCTGAAATCGTCTCCCATAAAGTCCCTTCCTTTTAGGTTGATCCGCCGAACCACTCCGGTCTTGCCTTGCGCATCGCGGGCCAGAATTCGCCATTATTTGCCGTCTCGCGGACAAAGTTACGGGCCCTCGGGTAAAAGAATGCCCGAAGCTCCGTGCTGTCCACGGCATAGTTCTCATCGAGCTCATGTCCGCGCGGGTAGATCCCGACAACAGCTTGTTCAAAATTCACTGTGCCGTCCTCATCGACCGGCTCACGCGTCTCGACGCGCATCGTATGATCGTGGGTGCGCACGGCGAGCTTATATGTCTGCCCGGGATACTGCGATGCACTGTATACCGCATCGCGTGCTGTACCGCCAAAGATGGCGGGCAGATGCCCGTCGATATCATCTGCCGAGGAAAATCCGCATAGATGTCCGAGTGTCGGGTAGATATCCACTGCACTCGTGAGGTCGTGAACGACTGCTCCTGCCGGCACGCCTGCTCCGCGCATCATCCATGCGGCGGCCGTGGAGCATTCGCTGACAACATCGATGCGTCCACCGGGCGGAGGCGGGGAGAAGATCGATGTCCCATGGTCGGAGTAGAGGTTCACGATGTAGTCATCCTCTGCATAGTGTGCAGCAACGTAGGAGAGCAGCTGACCAATCGAACGGTCGACGTGGCGCAGCTCCGCCCAAAACTGCTGCCGGTAGATGGGGAAGTCGGGCAGGCGGACACTGAGGCCGTTCTTTTCCAGCGGGAACAGACGATCATCGAGGGACAGATGCGTTTCGACTTCCGTCGCAAACTTATAGTCTACCCCATTCCACGGGTGCACATCTGTTGTGTGCAGGAAAAGGCATAGATCGCATTCCCAAAATGCCTCCAACTGTCGGATGGTACGCTCCACGCCGACGCAGGCGGGGGCTTTCCCCGCATTGACCGTGAGCTGGTCATAGCCGCGCAGAGCTCCGCTGTATATGCTGTCTCCCGTCGCCAGGGGAGCACAGCAGAGGTAGCCAAGAGCCTTCATTTGTTCGGAGATGGTCTTCTGTGTCAGAGGGAGTTCATGGCTGTTCTTCTCGTTGAATATCTGGGTATGATGGGGGTATCTCCCCGTTGCAATGGAGGGAGTGACGGGAATGTATACTCCGACCCCGCAAAGTGCTGATCGAATACTGTCCCTTCGGAGAAAAAAACGCTGCAATATTTGGCATTGCGTCGGAAAAACGTTCGCGTACGACGGGCCATGAGAGTCCGTCGAGCAGAATGTTCAGCACGAGTTTTTTTCGACGCGTGCTGTGCCCCAGCGGGATCGGTGTACCAAGCACGTAGGGGGCCTCATCCTCCGTGCGAATCGTGACGGGTTCATCGATGCGGAAGTAGCTGAACGACCACTTGCCAAGACATGCGGGGCGTGCTTCCTGTGCTGTCTGCACGAGGAGTCGCTGTCCCTCTGTTGTCCCTGCGATGGGGATGATCTGCGGATTGCCGTCGAGGACGTTGATGACGGTTGGCACAGTGACCTCTTGTGCCCGCTGCAGCTGGAACACCATATCCTTGTATCCTGCATGCAGAAAGGCGTCATTGCCGCGGATGACCTCCAGCATAACGGCTCGGTCGGAGAGATACTCGCTCTCCGTATAGAGGGCAGACCAAAAGGGAAGCGCATCCGTGTCTTTTTCCTGCGGCAGTGCTTCTCCGACAAATACATTTGACTCAAACTGCAGTCCGCACGCATCCAGGCGTGCACGCTGCGGGACCAGAGGAGCATAGTTCCCGGGACATAGTGCGAGGGAAAGCCGATTGAGGCACGTCTGCATATTCTCCTCGGTCAGCTGCAGTGAGAGATGCGATTGTCGGCGATAGAGCCTGTAGGCATAGCCCTGCATGACTGTCGCGTCTGCATCGCGTCCGAGACTGCTGTAGGCAGCGGCAAGGATTCTCCACACCTCGAGGCTGACGGGGCGCTTTTCATAGGCGCGCTCTCCGCAGACCGCCGCATTCTCCGCATCGCCGTGATGGAGGAGATACTGGGCGGCAAAAGATGTCGGCGTGTGCTGCATCCCTCCTGCTTCCCGGTAGGCGGCAAGCTGCAGGAGGAAGTCGTCGTCGTAGGTGTCCTGTTCCGACCGTGTAAGGAGATCGAAGAAGAGCTCCCGTGTGTATTCGTCATTGTGCCAGAATACGCTGAAATCATCACGCATCGTGCTGTCCTTCCTTAACCTCCCCGATGGATACGGCACAGGGGCTTATTCTCCGCCGAACCACTTCGGCCGTGCGGCGCGCATTGCAGGCCAAAACTCCCCGTTGTTTGCGATCTCACGGACAAAGTCACGAGCACGAGGGTAAAAGAATTCCCGCAGCTCTGCATGGTCAAGGGCATAGTTCTCGTCGAGTTCATGGCCGCGCGGGTAGATACCGGCGCGCGTAAGCATAAAGTCCACCGTGCCGTCCTCGTCGACGGGTTCCTGTGTCTCGATGCGCATCGCATGATCGTGGGTGCGGACGGCAAGCTTATACGTCTGCCCCGGGAAGATCGACATGCTGTATACCACATCGCGCGGCATGCCGCCGAAGACGGCGGGGAGACGTCCGTCAATATCGTCATTGACGGAGAATCCGCAGAGGTGACCCAGGGTCGGGCAGATATCTACGATGCTCGTGAGATCATGGACGACGATGCCTTCGGGGACGCCCGCACCGCGCATCATCCACGTGGCATGGGTAGAGTTCTCTGAGATGATATCTACCGTGTCGTTGATGCTGCTGTTGAAAATGGGAACCCCGTGGTCCGAGTACAGATTGACGAGATACTCATCCTCGCTGAAGTGCGTCTCCAGATAGGAAAACAGATGCCCAAGATTACGATCAACCTGCTCGATCCGCTCCAGATATTGCTCCTGATAGATGCGCAGACTTGGGAGGCGCACTGCAGCGGCAGAAGCTTTTTGAGGGAAAAATGCGCTCTGCGAGAGCCATGTGTCTCAACTGCCGTGTCGAAACTTGAAATCAAAAGGCATCGTATGGATGCACGTCGTTGATGTGCAGGAAGAGGAACAGATCGGTCTCGTTGAATGCTTTGAGATGCCGAATGGCTGAGTCCACGGAATTGTTGGAGTCCAGTGCCCAGCCGGTGGCGATCAGACGGTCAAAACCGCGCACTGCGCCGCGGGAAATACCGTGCGTGGATGCAAGCGGTGCAGCACAGTAGTAACCCTGTGCCTTCATCTGCTCGGAGATTGTCGTCATGCGGAGTGGGAGCTCATAGCCTGCCTTCTCGTTGAAGATCTGTGTATGATGCGGATAGTATCCCGTCTCAATGGCGGGATGCGCCGGCAGGGTGTGCTCCGAGGTCGAAAAATGTTGATCGAAGATGACTCCGCGCGAAAAGAAACGCATGACATTCGGCAGATGCGTTGCGGCATAGGGGCGTGCGACCGCCCAGGACAGCCCATCGACGAAGAGGTTCAGGACGAGCTTTTTCCGCTGCGGGCTGTGTCCGAGGCGGATTGGTGTTCCGACGGCGTAAGGAGCGTCCGCGGAGGCGTGCAGTGTGGCGCTCTCACTGAAGCGAAAGAAGCTGAACGCCCATTTGCCGAGATAGGCTTCCTTTGTCCCGAGGGACTCCGTCGTTACGGAGAGCGGCTGGTTGATGGCTGTCCCCGCGATGGGGAATGATCGCCTCTCTCCCGGAGGAAGCTCGATCTTTCGCCGTTCCGCGTACCTCTGTCGCCTTCTGCAGATCAAAGAGAAAATCGCGGTGCCCGTAGCCGATGAATGACTCCTGATGGCGCAGATCCTCCATCAGGCGGCTGTGGTCTGACAGAAACGCATTTTCCGTATAGACCGCACTCCAAAACCGCACACTGCCGGCGGGCATGGTAAGAGGGAGCTCCTCACCAAGAAAGACATCATGGCGGAAACAGAGTGCGCCGTTTTTCCACATAGGCACGACTTTCCGATGTGGGCGCATCAGACAGTGCCCCAGCGCAATGGTGAGACGTCCCAGTCCCTCCTGCAGATTGGACGGTGTCAGGCTCAGGGCAAGTTTCGGCGCTTGGTAAAGCCCGTAGGAAAGACCCCTGCATATCGATAGAGTCCATCTCACGGTGGAGGGCTCTGTAGGCAACGGCGAGGGATCTTCCAGATCTCGTAGTTGAGCGGACGTTTTTCGCGGGCACGTTCTGCGCATACGGCGGCGTTTTCATATCACCGTGATGGAGCAGATACTTCGCCGCAAAAGATATCGGCGCGCTCACTCGCGGGCGCTGCCTCGCGATAGGCGGCAAGCTGCGTGAGGAAATCGTCGTCGTAGGCGTCTCGCTCCGACCGTGCGAGGAGATCATAAAAAAAGCTCCCTGTGCGTGTTCATCATTGTACCAGAATATGCTGAAATCGTCGCTCATCATATCTCTTTTCCTTTTAAGGCTGTCCGCCGAACCACTCCGGGCGTGCGGCGCGCATCGCAGGCCAGAACTCCCCGTTATTCGCGATCTCGCGGACGAAGTCACGGGCACGCGGGTAAAAGAATTCCCGCAGCGCGGCACTGTCCTCGGCATAGTTCTCGTCGAGCTCATGGCCGCGCGGGTAGATCCCCACACGTGCATCGGTGAAATCCACGGTGCCGTCCTCGTCGAGCACTTCACGCGTCTCCAGACGAAGCACGCGCTCGTGGTTTCGTACGGCGAGCTTATACGTCTGCCCCGGGAACATCGACATGCTGTATGCCGCATCGCGTGGTGTGCCGCCGAAGATGGCGGGAAGACGGCCGTCAATATCGTCATTGACGGGGAATCCGCAGAGGTGACCTAGGGTCGGATAGATGTCCACCGTACTCGTAAGATCATGAATGACGACGCCTTCGGGGACGCCGGCACCGCGCATCATCCATGCGGCGTGGGTGGAGCCTTCGCTGATGATGTCGACGGCTTCGGCTGCAGCACTGCCGAACACAGATACGCCATGGTCGGAATAGAGGTTCACCAGGTACTCCTCCGGTGAGAAATGTTCCTCCAGATAGGAGAGAAGGATGCCGATGTTGTGATCCGCTTGGCGCATACGCTCCAGATACTGTGCCTGATGGACATTGAGGCCGGGCAGACGCACGCTCGCTGTGGTTTTGTTGTCTTGAAAGAAACGATCCGAGAGGGGGAGGTGGGCTTCGATGTTTGTGTCGAATTTGTAGCCGAGCGCATCGTATGGGTGTACATCATTGACAGCAAGAAAAAGGAACAGGTCAGCCTCGCCGAAGGCTCTGATATGGCGTATGGTTTCATCTGCACCGTTCACGGAGTTTTGACTCCAGGAGGAAAGTACCAGACGGTCAAATCCGCGCATGACACCGTGAGAGAGCCCCTGATTGGAGGCCATCGGGGCAACGCAGAAGTAGCCAAGCTCTTTCATTTGCTCCGCGGTGGTCGTCATGTCGGGCGAAAGGCTGTATCCTGCCTCTTGGTTAAAGATGTGAGTATGATGTGGATAGTACCCGGTTTCGATGGCGGGAAATGAAGGCAGTGTATACTCTGAGGTCGAAAAATGCTGGTCAAAAATGATCCCGCGCGAGAAAAAACGCATGATGTTGGGCAGATGTGTCGCTGCATAGGGGCGTGCAACCGCCCACGACAGTCCATCGACCAATAGGTTGAGGATAATCCTGCGCCGCAGCGGGCTGTGTCCGAGGCGGATCGGTGTCCCTACGGCATAGGGCGTATCCGCGGAGGCGTGCAGTGTGGCACTCTCACTGAAACGGAAAAAGCTGAATGCCCATTTGCCGAGATAGGTTTCCTTTGTTCCGAGGGACTCCGTCGTCATGGAGAGCGGCTGATCGACTGCTGTCCCCGCAATGGGGACAATTGCCGTTTCCCCTGGCAGGAGGTCGATCTTCGCCGTCCCGCGCACCTCTGTCGCTTTCTGCAGATCAAAGAAGAAGTCGCGATGACCGTAGCGGATGAACCAGTCGGAGTGACGCGCTTCAGCGAGCATGTAACTATGGTCGGAAAGACCCGCATTCTCTGTGAACACAGCACTCCAAAAGCGTGCACTCCCCTTGGGCATCATCATCGGAATCTCTTCGCCGATGAATACGTCAAAACGGAAGCCAAGCCCTGAGTTCGTCAGATAGGCACGGCTGACGACAGTTGGCACATTCAGACATTTGCCGGCGGAAAGAGTGAGCCTGCCGAGCACTTCATTTGTATTCTCCTCAGTGAGGCAGAGGTCGAGGTCGATGCCGCCCGTACTCGTTCCAAGATAGAGGCCGTAAGCGTATCCCTGCATCGCGATCGAGTCGAGTTCCCGACCGAGTAATTTGTAGCTGACAGCGAGGATCTTCCAGATCTCGACATTGACGGGCCGTTTGGCATACGCCCGTTCTGCACATACGGCGGCGTTTTCCGTATCGCCGTGATGGAGGAGATACTTTCGCCGCAAAGATATCGGCGCGCTCACTCGTGGGCGCCGCCTCACGATAGGCGACGAGCTGCATGAGAAAGTCATCGTCGTAGGCATCCTGCTCTGACCGTGCGAGGAGATCATAGAAGAGCCCCTGTGCGTGCTCATCATTGTACCAGAATATGCTGAAATCGTCGTCCTGCATGGTGGATCCCTTTCCTCAAAGCCGTGATCGGACTCCTGCTGTTATGCCTTCAGTGCTTCCTCGAATACGCGGAAGAACGCCGCGATGTCGGGCGCATCGATCGCGCCGAGTGCACACAGGCGGAAGGTCGATGCCGTCTGCATTTTGCCGGGGTAGATGGTATAGCCGCGCTCATAGCAATAGTCGTGCACCCGGGTGAAGTCAAAGTCTGCCGACGGATAGTTGACGGCGACGACGAGCCCCGACTGGATCGCACGCGGGATGGTCTCGGTGAGCCCCAGACGGGCGATTCCCTCGTGGATGGCATTGATCGTGCGAGTATGGCGTGCCCACTTTCTTCGCCTCTCCCTCGGCGAAGTATTCGGCGAGCGCTCGCTTTGCCGCGTATACGGTCTGTACGGGCGGGGTAAAGCGCATCTCACCCGTCTTCTCGAAGCCCTCGTACTGCATGACGAGGTTTCGTATAGTAGGAGCGCACGGGATAGTCCTTTGCCGCCGCGAGCAGGGATTTTTGGCGATGACGAAGGAGAGCCCCGTCATCCCCTGGATGCCCTTCTGCGCCGAGGACATGCAGACATCGATGTTCATCTCGTCGGCGGAGAGGGATCATGGCATAGGTCGAGATGGTATCGGCGATCATGACTGCGCCGTGTGCATGGGCGAGTGCGCCGATCTCGCGCACGGGGTTCAGGATGCCCGTGCCTGTCTCCTGATGCGTCGTGTAGACGGCGGCGATGTCGGGATTCTCTGCGAGCGTGCTCTCCACCGCATCGAGGTCGGGCAGACCGTCCGCCGGGAAGGTCAGGTTGATGTGCGGCACGGGTAGGCGCGTGCGATTTCTGCCGCGCGCTGAGTAGGCGCCGTTGTTGACGATGAGGAGTTTTTTCCCTGCGGGAACGAGCGAGCTGACACAGGCGTCGATGCAGAGCGTGCCCGATCCGCAGAAGAGCACCGTTGCCCAGTCCGCCGCATTGGCGTGGACGACCTTCAGAAGGTCGGTGCCGAGCTCGCGCATGAGCTGGCCAAATTCACGCTCACGCGGGCAGATGTCAGGGACGATCTGCGCCATCTTGACGGTGTCTGTCGTGGTCGCAGGCCCCGGGTTGAGGAGGATGTTGCGCTGGATGTTCGCGAGTCTACCTCCCGATACAGGAATACGTTGAAGCTGAACGGCGCGTTCCAGTAGCCCCTAAGCTGCATTGGCGTGAAGACGATGCGCAGGTCATGCGCGGGCAAAGTCCTCAAAGAAACTGCGCGGAAAAAAAGAGATTGCTGAGCCCCTTTGTAGCGCTCGTCGTAGTCAGGGATTACGGAGCGGCGATAGGCGTGGAAAATCTTCTTCTCTGTCACGGTCGTGTACGTCAATCAGTCCAATCGCGCCGGTCGTTTTTCGAGCATACGTAGAGGGACACGCTCTGCATATAGCAGATCGGGCAAAGTAGTGGAGCAGGCCGTTCGCGTATGCGGCATCGTATTTCTGCGTTGTATCAATGACATCTGCCTCACCGGCGTAGAGCTCGATGGCATTGGGGAGGACCGCACGCGCAATCGTGACGAGGCCCTCGGCATAGTCGGTCCCACCGACAATTATCCCCTGCACGCTGCAGCAGGTAGAGGCTTGCCCCTGCACCGCAGCCGACCTCAAAGACACGGTCTCCATGCGTGAGATGCAGTCGCTGCTTGATCTCGGCATCCAGTTCAAGCCATGCGTCCAGAGAGATGCCGCCCTCCATGACATCGTAGCCATTGAGCCGCTTCAGCTCGAGGAAAACGTGCTTCAATCCCCGTCGAGTCCGTCGGTGACGGGCTTTCTGCGGTTCCAAATCTCTCTCCACTTGTTGTCCATGCCGACCTACTTTCGATACAGAAATACGTTAAAGACGAACGGTGTATTCCAGTACCCTTCCATCTCGATGGCGGGATACTCGATCCTGAGGCTGTGCGAACGGGCGAAGTCCGCGAAGAAACTGCGGCGGTAGAAGAGCTTGCTGAGTCCCTTGTAGCGCTCGTCATAGTCGGGGATTGCCGCGCGGCGGTAGGCGAGGAAATCTTCTTTTTTCGCTGCGTCGTGCAGGTCGATGAGGCCGATTGCTCCCGTTGTCTTTTCGAGCATCCGCGTGAGTACGCGTTCCGCAAATGCCTCGTCAGGGAAAGTAGGAGAAAACACTGTTGGAGAGTGCCGCGTCGTAGGTCAGCGTCGTATCAAAGGTGTCTGCCTCGCCGCACGTGAGCTCCCGTGCCCCGGGAGCACGCCGCGTGCCGCTTCGACGAGAGCGGCAGAGTAGTCCGTGCCGCCGACAGCAATGCCGTCACGCTGCAGGAGATAGAGGTTCGCTCCCGCCCCGCAGCCGACGTCGAATACACTCATCCCCTGCTGTGAGGTGCAGCAGCTCCTTGATGCGCTGTGCCTGCATGAGGAGAGAATCGAGCGGTATGCCGCCCATCCATGACGTCGAAGCCGTTCATGCGTTTAAGTTCGAGAAAGATGTCCCTGCCAGCTGCCCGTGAGCGCAGCTTCGTTTGCCTGCCGTCGGTTCCAAACGGTTTTCCACTTGTTGTCCATGCGTCCCTTCCATACAGATGACGTACTCAGACGACCTCGATGAGTCGGATGATGTCCTTGATCGGCAGGAGCTCCTTGTCGATCTCGTGGGCGCGGTGATGGACGAGAATGGAGCGTGCCGCATTCTCCATGGAGGGAATGCCGCGCGCGTGAGCTGGTTTGCGTAGATGACGATACGGACGCCATGCGCCGCAAGCTCCGCCTCTGTGATCGTGTTGTAGGGAGGAGGGACGGCGACGATGGGGACATCGGGGTGGCTCGCGTGGAAGGCGTCGCAGAATGCGATGACCTCATCGGGCGATTTGGCGCGCGAGTGGATCATGATGGCGTCTGCACCCGCCGCGACGTACGCCTCGGCGCGTGCGAGGGCATCCTCCTGCCCCTTTTCGAGGATCAGGCTCTCGATGCGCGCGATGATCATGAACTCCTCCGTGCGCTGTGCCGATTTTGCCCGCCGCAATCTTTTTCGGAGAAGTTTTCGATCGTGTCCTGCGTCTGCGCGACCTCCGTGCCAAAAGAGGGAGTTGCGCTTTGCGCCCGTCTTGTCCTCGACGATGACGGCGGAGACGCCGATGCGCTCGAGGGTGCGGACGTTATAGGCGAAAATGCTCAGCCGTTCCGCCCGTGTCCATGTCGAGGATGATGGGCTTCGTTGCGACGTCCATGACCTCGTTGATGGTCTGGATGCGGTCGGAGAGGTCGACAAGCTCGATGTCGGGTTTGCCGCGCGAAGTCGAGTCGCAGAGGCTGGAGACCCACATGGCGTCGAACTGGTCGAGGCCGCCGTCATTCTCGACGACGGTTTTCTCTGCGATCAGTCCCCGTGAGACCGTTGTGCACCTCGATGGTCTTGACGATGGGGACGATCGCGAGGAGACGGCGCAGACGGCCGCGGCGCGCCTCGGGCATGGCGAGCTGCTCGCGCATCTGCCAGTCGATCTTGCGCACCTCGTCATTGTAGGGTATAGGATGGTTCGACCAGTTTTTCCGCCATAGCGCGCAAGTGCCGCAAGGACATTTTTGCGGATGGAGGACTCAGGACCCTGCGCCCAGTTGCTCCCGTGGACGACGTAGTCAGGGGCGCAGACGATCCAGTACCTCATCGTACATGATGTGATCCTGTACAATGACCTCCGCCACCTCGGGCAGTTCGCTGAGCATCGCCATGCGCTCCTCGAGCGTCTTCGTCGGAAAAGCGGTTGTAGCGCACCATCTCCGCATCGGAGAGTACGCCGACGGTGACGCGGCCGAGCTCTGCCGCCGCGCGCAGGAGGTTCTTGTGCCCCGCATGGATGATGTCCGTGCAGAAGCAGGTGTAGACTTTCTTCATGTTTTTCCCTCTATTTCATTTTTTTGCTGAGATATGCCGCCCCGTCCGCGACGGGAGGGCGGTAGCACGCGATCAGCGTGACGGTAGGGGTGCTTTACGCGCGCCTCCAGTGCCCGCAGCTCCTCCACCGTGTCGATCTCCACACGTCCTCGCGCGTGCATTCCCTGATGTCACGTCGCATTCGTGCGGATGGTATTTCAGCATGATCTCGTCCCAGTAGAGTTGACGATACTGCTCCTCGGCGTAGAGCGCATTCGCGCAGCGCGCCAGCCGCGCCCCGTCCTCTGCCGTCCAGTAGGAGAGTCCGAGCATCTGGTGACAGGGGTGTGAGTCTCTGTATCAATATGCGTGATCCTCCTGTCGGCATCCGTGTCAAAACACCAGTCGTCCGTCGCCGTCACGGGGAACGCGATGTAGTTCGTGCGCTCCTGTGTGGGCGTGATGATGGCGGGATGCGCGAGGTAGAGATCGCCCTCGATGACATAGCTGTCCTCGAGCAGCCCGGCGCGCCCCGCGAGGGCGATGGAGGAAATGTTGTTGGCCGTACTCCAGTCCGGATTGTCGAGAAAGGCAATGTGCGGGTACGCGTCCTGAGCGTATCGAATGCCGCACCACAATAGCCCCGTACTATAGTAATCGACGAAATCCCCGCCACATTAAGCGCATCTAAAAATTGTCGCGATGATCGGCACGCCGTTCACGGGAACGAGCGGCTTCGGCAGGTGATCGGTCAGCGGTGCGAGCCGTGACCCACGCCCGGCCGCGAGAATGACGGCGCGCGTCACACGATGCGCACCCATCACGCGAGCCCCATCTTGCGTTTCGCCTTTCGCGAGCGTCTTTTTCGGCGATGTGCGGCACGCTCCGCCCCATGCGCAATCTCTGCGTCGAGGTATGCCTTATCCGTGAGCAGCTCTGCATAACGCTCGCGGATGGGGCGCAGCTCGTCGGCGACGACCGTCCCGACGGCCGTCTTAAAGTCACCGTAGCCCTTTCCGGCGAACTCCGCCGTGATCGCATCGTAGGATTTCCCCGTGATGGCGGAGTAGATCGTCATGAGATTGTTGATGCCGTCCTTGCCCTCGCGGAAACGCGACCTCAGCCTCACTGTCCGTGACGGCGGACTTGAATTTCTTGAGGATCGTCTTCTCATCGTCGAGGATGAAGATGGTCGCCTGGCGTTCGCGTCGGACTTACTCATCTTCGCTGTCGGCTCCAGCGAGACTCATGACGCGTGCCCCCGCCTTTTGGGAAATAGCCCTCGGGCAGGCGGAATGTCTCGCCGTAGACGTAGTTGAACCGCGCGGCGACGTTCCGCGTAAACTCGAGTGCTGCGTCTGATCGGCGCCGACGGGCACGTAGTCCGCCTGATAGAGGAGGATATCGCCGGCCATCAGCGCGGGGTAGGTGAAGAGCCCCGCGTTGATGTCCTCGGGATGCTTCGCCGACTTATCCTTGAACTGCGTCATGCGGCTGAGATCGCCGAACGGGCTGAGACACGAGACATCCAGCCCATCTGTGCGTGTGCGGGACGTGGCTCTGGATAAACACCAGACTCTCCTCCGGGTTGAGGCCGACACGCGAGCAGGAGGGCAAACGCCTCACGGCTCGCCTTGCGCCGCATGGCGGGCTCGTGGTAGACCGTCAGCGCGTGCAGATCGGCGACGAAGTAGTAGCAGTCGTATTCCTTCTGCAGCTGCCGCCAGTTCTTCACCGCGCCGAGATAGTTGCCGAGGGTGAATGTACCGGTGGGCTGGATGCCGCTCAGGATGATCTTGCGGCGGGCTGCATCGTTTTTCGTTCATGAATGTTCCCTTCCTTTGATAACGTAGAATCATCTTCATTATATCTCATGAGAGACGAGATAAGCAAAGGCAGCGCGGCAACGGGAATTCTCACAGAGAATGAAAATAATCTATACGCGTAATATCCGTTACCGGAAAATAATAATCAATATATTATGATCCGAATGAGGATTTGTTCAACGACAATTTGAGGAGGTGTCTTTCCATGACAGAACAAATACACAGTGAGATGGGGCATGAATTCCTCGCGCGCGGTGGGAAAAACGCGCTGCGTCCCGGCGGGCGTGAGGCGACTGAGTGGCTCCTTTCCATGATGGATTTTACCATTGACACGCGCGTCCTTGAGGTCGCCTGCAACATAGGGACGACGATGATGTGCACTGGCGGAGGAGCATGGCTGCCGCATCACGGGGCTCGATATGAATCCCGCCGCCTCGCGAAGGCCCGCGCCAACATCGAGGCACACGGGCTTTCTGATGTCGTCGACGTGGTCGAGGCAACGCCATGCGCTGCCCTTCCCCGACGCGACGTTCGACGTTGTTATCAATGAGGCGATACTCACCATGCTGCCGCGCGAGAGAACGAGGCAAAGGCGATCGCCGAGTATTTCCGTGTACTGAAGGCGGGCGGTGTGCTGCTGACGTGACGTCGCGCCGCACGGACGACGAGGCGAGCAGCGGCGGAACTGCGCGGGGATCTCACGTACGATCCGCGTGAACGTCGACCCGCTCCCCGCCAAGAGGTGGGAGAGCTCTTTCAGCACGCGGGATTCCGCACGGAGGTGCCAGACGGGCAATATGACCTCCTCGACC
>BNJU01001955.1_pt1 | contig 59660 bp, 64 predicted proteins | sample 8539281 | NCBI WGS metagenome assembly BNJU01 (sample SAMD00202456, study PRJDB9452) | human saliva metagenome | isolation source: human saliva | place: Japan
GATGCTCTGGCTCCGCCGCCCAGCGCCACCCACCGAAACCGCACCCTGAACCGGTTCGAAGACATCACCTAGCCCCATAGCCAGCCCATCGCGCAAAAGCATCACCGAGGCCGTGGCACGCTTCGACCGCCTTACCGCCCTGACCGATCAGGCGCTCGCCGAAAGCCCACCTGGTGGTCGCCGAAGACGTGACCGAAGAACGCCACGCCGCCCCGGCGCCGAGCATCCGGGCGTGATCCTGCTGCGCGCCGGATCCGGGCTGTGCCGAACAATCCTGCTCTCAACCGAAACCGCCGGATTCGTCTCCGCATGTGACGGCGAAGCTGAGCATCGGGCAGATTCTGCGGCGCGCTCGCCATGCTCCTGGGCTGGGAAGACTACACGCCGGATGCGCCGCCGCCTTCGGCACCGAGAACGAGCATCCGCGCGACACCCTGCTGGTCGCTATTCGAGAACTCATCGAAAAAGCTTTCTGCACTCGCAGACGAAACAGCTAACCCCACCGCCCCATGCTAAAGGCTCTTTATTCCAATAAAGCGGTGTTTTAACGCTTTATTGGAATAAAGAGCCTTTTATGCCCGCCCACGCACCCCTACACTAAAAGAATGAGCATACGAAGGCACAACCGGATGATGAGCACCGAATCCTGCTGGGAAACAATACGGGAAAACACGCTCAGGCGTCTCGTTATCACCGACGCCAGTTCGTGAGACGTACCACCGGCCTTCTACGGGGTCACCGGCGACGAAATCTACCTGCGCACCACCCGCGGCGACAAACTCTCCTCCGTGGTGGTCAGCCGCCGCGTAGCATTCGAAATCGACGAGCCCCTGCCGGAAGGCATACGCACCGTCATCGTCCAAGGGGTGGCGCACTGGCTGCCCAACGAAATGACCCCGGATGTGGTGCACACTCTAGGGTTGCGTCATTTTAGCGACGGCAATAAGATGCAGTGGGTGCGCATTGAGCCGCGCAAAGTATACGGCCGCGAATACCGGCTGGTTGAAACCGACAGCGGGCAGTGAGACAGCCCACACCACGGGCACCAGCCGCAGGGCGAACCCGGCGCGTTGCCCCACCGCACCTAACTTGCGCCCGCCACATTAATGGCTTTACATGGGGAACACCGGCGCGTTGCGCCATATGGAGTTTCGGGCGCACTATGCGCTATTGTTGAATCGCATCTGGACTGAAAACCACCCCACACGAGGAGAGCCGTACCAAGGCAAAGAACGGAAAAGCCCTACTGATCGTTGAGTCCCCATCGAAGGTGAAGACCATCAGCGGTTACTTAGGCGGCGAATTTCTGGTGGATTCGTCCATGGGACACATCCGCGACCTGCCGCAGCCTTCGAACTGCCCGAAAACCTGAAAAAGGCCCGGTCGGCAAGTTCGCGGTCAATATCGACGACGATTTTTGACCCTACTATGGTCAACCCGACAAGAAGAAAAAGTCGCCGAACTCAAACGCAAACTCAAAGACGTTGACGCCCTCTACCTCGCAACCGATGGTGACCGCGAAAGGTGAAGCGATCGCCTGGCACCTCAAAGAGGTTCTGAAACCCAAGGTTTCCCGTCTACCGCGATGACCTTCCCCTGAAATCACCCGCGAAGCCATTGAACGCGCCTTCGGGGAACTGCGCGATATTGACCTGCACCTGGTCGATGCCCAGAAACCCGCCGTATCCTTGACCGTATCTACGGTTACGAAATCTCACCCGTGCTGTGGCGCAAGGTTGGTCGCAGCCTATCCGCGGGTCGCGTACAGTCCGTAGCAACCCGCCTCGTTGTTGAGCGTGAACGCGAACGCATGGCTTTCGTCGCCGCCAACTACTGGGATCTGACCGGGCATTTCATCACCACCAGCAGCGAAGGTTTTGACGCCAAACTCGTGGCGGTTGACGGCACCGAGTTGCCACCGGCAAAGACTTCGCCGACGACGGCACCCTCACCTCCACCAAAGTCACCCACCTCTCAGAGGCGGATGCACGCACCCTCGCCGAAGCCCTCACCGCCGCCCCCTTCGCGGTGCGCTCGGTCGAAAACCAAACCCTACAAACGCCGCCCCGCCGCGCCGTTCACCACCTCAACCCTGCAGCAGGAGGCGGCACGCAAGCTGCGCTTCTCATCGCGCGTAACCATGCAGGTTGCCCAGCGCCTCTACGAGAGCGGCTACATCACCTATATGCGTACCGACTCGGTGGCCCTCTCAGACCAGGCCGTGAAGGCGGCACGCCGCCAAGCATCCGAACTCTACGGCGCCGAATATGTGCCCTCCGCGCCGCGCACCTACGCCTCCAAGAGCAAAAACGCGCAGGAAGCGCACGAAGCAATCCGCCCCTGCAGGCTGACGCTTTCCGCACCCGACGCCGTGCGCGCGCGCTCTCAACGACGAATACCGGCTGTGCACGGCTGATCTGGAAACGTACCGTCGCCTCGCAGATGGCAGACGCCACCGGTTCGACCGCATCCGTGCGGCTAGGGGCAACCGCATCCAACGGGCGCGACGCCGAGTTCGCAGCATCCGGCACCGTCATTACCTTCCGTGGCTTCCTCGCCGCCTATGAGGAAGGGGTGGACGCAACCCGCCTGGCAGAACGCGACGCCAAGAACGCCGAGAAACGCCTGCCCGCGCTCGCACAGGGTGACCCGCTCACCGCCGAAAACATTGAAGCCGCCGGGCATGAGACTCTGCCCCGCCCCGCTACACTGAGGCTTCGCTCGTGAAGACTCTTGACGAGCTGGGCATTGGGCGCCCTCCACCTACGCCGCCGTGATTTCAACGATTATGGATCGCGGCTATGTGCAGGTGCGTTCCGGTTCGCTCGTGCCTTCGTGGACTGCGTTCTCGGTGGTGCGGCTGCTTGAAAACAGTTTCGGCCCTTACGTGAACTATGAGTTCACCGCGCAGATGGAAGAAGACCTTGACCGTATTGCCCGCGGCGAGGAGTCGCGTGTGGAGTGGCTGGGCGACTTCTACTTTGGTGGCGGGGTGCAGAAGAAACGCGGGCTCAAGCCGATTGTGGATAATCTGGGTGATATTGATGCCCGCGATATTAACTCGATCCGCATTGCTGACGGCATTGTGCTGCGCGTGGGTAAATTCGGCCCCTACCTTGAGGCTGAGGGCGCCGTCAATACCGAAACCGGTGAGGTTTCTGACCCTGTGCGCGCTAATGTTCCCACCGATTTGGCGCCCGATGAGCTGACCGCTGAGAAAGCGAAAGAGCTGCTTGAGCAGGGCAAATCCGATGGGCGTGTGCTCGGCACCGATCCGGCCTCCGGGAACCAGATTATCGCCCGCGACGGGCGCTACGGCCCCTACGTTACCGAAGTTATCGAAGAGATGACGGAGGAGCAGATTCAGGCGTACCTGGATCGCAGCCACCGAATACTACAAGAACGGCAAACCCAAGCCGAAGAAGAAGCCCTAGCCCGCTAAGCCGCGCACCTGTCGCTCTTCAAATCTATGGGATTTGGCGACCGTAACCCTAGAGGATGCGCTCAAACTCATGAAAGCTTGCCGCGCGTGCTCGGCACCGATGCGGAAGGCAACGAAATCACCGTGCAGAACGGGCGGTTTGGCCCGTACCTGAAGAAGGAAAAGTGCCGACTCGCGGTCGATTGGGTCTGAGGAAGAAATCTTCACGATCACCCTTGAACAGGCGCTCGATATTTATGCGCAGCCTAAACAGCGCGGGCGAGCCGCCGCTAAGCCCCCGCTCGCTGAGCTTGGTGTAGACCCGAACAGTGAAAAGAATATCGTGGTCAAAGACGGGCGGTTCGGACCGTACATTACCGACGGCGTTACCAACATTACGGTGCCGCGTTCGGAAACCATCGAATCGCTCACCCATGAGCGCGCCGTCGAACTCCTGGCCGAAAAAGCGTGCTAAAAGGGACCTGCGAAGCGTAAGACCGCGGCGAAAAAGACAACCGCCAGAAAGAGCACCGCAGAAAACAACCGCTAAAAAGTCCACTACTGCAAAGAACTGCGGCTAAGAAGGACTAGTTCGTCTGACGCTGGATGAGTGCGCATTGTGCCAGACTTAACGGAGTTGTATATTATCTCGGCACCTGCTGGGGGAGGGGAGCGCGCCGTGCGCCTTGGAGTTCTTGACGTGGGGTCGAACACCGTTCACCTGCTGCTGATTGACGGGCACCCGGGTGCCCGCCCCAGCTCGTACGCTTCGCATAAGATTCCCGCTGCAGCTGGTGCGGTATTTGACGCCGTCGGGTGATATTTCTGATGAGGGCCGCGCCGCTCTGCCGAGTTCGTGAAGTCTGCCCGCGATTTCGCCATTGAGAACAGCGCCGAGGACCTGCTCGCCTTTGCGACCTCCGCTATTCGTGAGGCCGGTAATGGTGCTGAGGTTCTGCAGCATGTGCGGCGGAAAACCGGGGTGAGCCTGAGCAGGGATTTCAGGCGACCAGGAGGCGGCTATCACCTATTTCGCGGTGCGCCGCTGGCAGGGTGGGGTGCGGGGCGCATCCTGAATTTTGATATTGGGGGCGGCTCGTTCGAGTTTTCCACGGGCACGGATGCCTTACCGGATGCGGCAATGTCGGTGCCGTTGGGTGCTGGCCGCCTGACCCGCGAGTTTTTTGAGGAACAGCCGCCCGCACCGAAGCAGACGAAGCGGCTGCGCGGGTATGTGTGTGAGCAGATTGAGCCGGTGGCGCAGCAGCTGCTGGCGTTTGGTGAGCCGAATATGGTGGTGGGTACCTCGAAGACGTTCCGTTCGTTGGCGCGTATTTGCGGGGCGGCACCGTATTCTGCGGGGCCGCATGTGAAGCGTGAGATGCATGTGACGGATTTGCGCCTGTGGACTCGCCGCATGGGCTATGGCTCCCGCCGAACGCGCTGATTTGCCCGGTGTTTCCCGAATGCGCGCCGACCAGGTTCTTGCGGGCGCGATGGCGGCTGAGGCTGCGATGGAGATGTTTGGTGTGGAAACGATGCGTGTTTGCCCTTGGGCGCTGCGTGAGGGCCTTATCTTGAGGCGCCTGGAGCACCTGGCGGAGGGCACCAGCACCCCGTTGGATCCGAAGACCCTGGTGGGGGAGTAGGAAGGGGGGACTCGGCGGGTCAAAGGCAGAAGCTAATGCGTAGCCGGGCTAATGAGCCGCTCCACGAGGGCTACCATAAGGTCCTTTTCTTTCAGGGCTGCTCATGGCGACCATTAGGGTCATTGCCGCTAGGGCGTTGTTTGAGACTAGCGGTGTGCCATCGGCCGAAAACAGCAGGTATTCTGGGCCAGAAACTCAATGAACAAGGCAGCTGCGCTACGTTTATTCCCATCAACCAGCGGGTGGTCTTTGACCGATGAGGTACAGTAAGTTCGCTGCTTTCTGCTCGGTGGTTGGGTAGGGTCTTCGCCCGCGAAACTCTGGTAGATGGTGGCGACAACCGACGAGTTTATCCCGTTTTCGATCCCGAAAAGCCTATCCTGCGGGAATTCGCTGCGGGCACGGGCAATGATCGCCTGCGCTTCGGCATGAGTGAGCTGCCATACCGGCGCATTTCGGTGGATTCGCTGGCAGAGAGGTGCCTTCGTCGTAGTCGCGCAGGGCTTGCAGGCTTGGCAGATGGGCTGCGAGTACTTCACCGGTACCGGCCACAAGATGGTTATCTGCCCGCGCCGCGGCTTCTACGATCTGCCCTGAGCTGTTCAAGCCGCTGTTGGTTAATCTGTACCCTGCCAGGTATTCGCGCAGGCGCTTGGTGGCCCAGATGCGGAACTGCGTGGCCGTGGCTGATTTGACCCGGTAGCCCACGGAGATAATGGCATCAAGGTTGTAGTGCTCAACACTTCGCGTTACATTGCGCGTACCTTCACGTCGAACTATCCGGAATTTCCGGATGAGTTGCCTCTTTCCAGCTCACCGCTAGAAAATATGTTGGATAGAGTGCTCACTAATGGTGCTGCATCTACACCGAATAACTCGCCCATCTGCCGCTGACTGGAGCCACACTGTCTCGCCTTCTATTCGGACATCAATAGCAGGCTGATCGGTATGTGGCTGGTAAATAATGATGGAGTTATTAAATTCGTTCATGTGACACTAATTGTATTTAAAAGTGATTTATATCAATTATGGCATGAATTCAGTCGGAATTGAATGCGCATAATCTGCCTGTACCTCGATGACTCTGCCAGGATAGAAACAGTTATGGCTGTGCAGTAGCCTGTAAAAAGGCCCTGTGCTGACTTGTGAACTGGACTATATCTATATTGAGGGTTTCTGTCCCTATCTATACCCTGAAGAATACCCGGCCGTGATCGAGGCGTATTAAGACTAAAAATTGCTCAGAAGAATATCAGCATGGGCGCCTACCATTTCGGAGACGGAAATCGCTGCTTTTTGAGGTGCCTGCAACACCCGCCTGCCGCAGGCGTGCCAGCTGTTTCTGCTGGAGGTTGGTGACGGCTGGAACGACCCGGCGGAGGGCATCGCCAGCCCCATTCACCGGCTCGCAGAGATTGAGCACAAAGACCTTTCCCTCCCATGACGCCTCACGGACGGCTGGGTTTGGGAGGATGAGGAGGACGAAGAGCAGCTTAGCGACGAGTCCTTTGAGCGTAAGCTGGGGAACCAGGGTGTTGAGCTCATGGATGAAGGGTGCGGTATGACCTATGAGCTGATTACCGCCGGGCCGTGCGCCGGTGAGGTGTGGAGCTTCTCGGATGTGGGTGTTAGCCCCTGCTGTGAGCGCCAGGACTTCCTCGGCTGGTTTGAGCTCTGGCTGGGACAGCGACGGCGACCCTGACTATTCTCAAAGATTATGTCTACGAAGAGACGAGATAGCATATGCTGCAGGGGTTTATCGGGCTCTGAGTAAGGGCCTGGTTTTGATGCGGTTGGGGCACCTGGTGGAGGTACTAGTATGCTGCTGAGCTGAGACCTCGGTGAGGGAGCAGGAGCCACCTATCTTGGGTACTTTATGCAGATTTAAAATCATTCCCACGATATGGCTTTATTGATGATTTTGTTGTGTAACTCTAATTATTTTGATAATAATAAAAAGAAAAAATTGTAATATTCTGAATAGTGTAAGCAGAAGAGTATGCTACTAATAATAATAGAGTAGAAAAATAAGGGTGAAGCGCTTTGTTCTTGAAATTGTTTATTTAAAAACGCACTTAGAAAAATCAAAGGAAAAACATAGAATATTAATACACAAAAACAATTTTAAGAAAATTATTCTCGAACCAGACCATAAACTTGGCCTGTTGAAATTTCTCTATTTTATTTAGTAATTGACTATCTTTCGCTTCATGTTCTTGTGGCATTGGTGTTCTCTTCCTTAGGGTATCTTCTTTCCACATTACAACAGAGAACCTATGTAGGCAAGGAAAGCCGCCGTATATGGTCTACATATCGGTGGGTGGTGCTCTCGTGATAGTTAGACTTGCATTAGAAGGCATTCATGGTCAGTCGTGGGCTGATTTTCTGGTGAGGGTAACCCTTTCGCAAGCTAATTAGCTTTCTGTGTTTTCAATTGCGCCGTCCTCAACTTTTTACTGTGGTGGCTTCCTCTCGCCATTTATGGAGCTCTTTGTTAAGAGCTTTGCAGATTTTTCAGAGTTCTTCCTTTTCTTTGGGATCTTTTTACCTTAGAAGTTTATTATTTATTTTTCTATTTCCTGGAATTTACCTTCAAGGTATGCTTTCTGTTCTGAGGTGAGAAATTTGCATTTTAGGGGTATACCTTCTGGGTTTAGATCAATAGGATAACCTTTATCATTATCTACCGTAAAATCATTATTAGTTGAACCAAAAAGTGTTTTCTGATAATAATTCTCTTGATAAAAAAAGTAGGGGTGTATTTTTGTGAAACGGAAGAGCTGCCGTTGTCATGATTTTTCCTTAAAAAGCGTCACTATAGAAAATAGACCCGCTGAATACAGCCTCGCCCTGGTAGGTGGAGCAGTTGAAGATAGCCTTACCCTGGTAGATGGAGTCATTAAAGTAAGCCTTACTCTGGTAGGTGGAGCCGTTGAAGATAGCCTGTTTCTTGTAAGTGGACTGACTGAAGTCAGCCGAGTCCTGGTAGGTAGAGCCACCGAGAGAACCGAGGTCCTGGTAGGTAGAGCCACTGAAGTCAGCTCTACCCTGGTAGGTGGAGTCGCTAAGGAAAACTGAGTCTTGGTAGGTAGAGCCACCGAAGTTAACCTGTTTACTGTAGGTGGATTTACATAAACTAACCCAGTTCTGGTAAGTAGAGTCGCTAAAGTCAGCCCAGCTCTCATAGATGGAGTTGAAGAAATCAGCCGAGCCCTGGTAGATGGATCCGTTGAAGTCAGCCGACCCCCGGTAGGTGGTATCACTGAAGTCAGCCGATCCCCGGTAGATCGAGCCGTTAAAGTAAGCCTCACTCTGGTAGGTGGAGCTGTTGAAGATAGCCTGTTTCTTGTAAGTGGACTGGCTGAAATTAGCTGAGCCCCGGTAGATCGAGCCGTCAAAGTCAACCCTGTCCTGGTAGGTGGAGCTGTTGAAGATAGCCTGTTTCTTGTAAGTGGACTGGCTGAAATTAGCTGAGCCCCGGTAGATCGAGCCACCGAAGCCAGCTCTACCCTGGTAGGTGGAGCCGCTGAAGTTAGCCCAGCTCGTGTAGGTAGAGTTACTGAAGTTAGCCCAGCTCGTGTAGGTAGAGTTACTGAAGTCAGCCCAGCTCGTGTAGGTAGAGTTACTGAAGTCAGCCCAGCTCGTGTAGGTAGAGTTACTGAAGTCAGCCTGTTTCTTGTAAGTGGACTGACTGAAGTCAGCCGAGTCCTGGTAGGTAGAGCCACCGAAGTCAGCCGAGTCCTGGTAGGTAGAGCCACCGAAGAGAACCCCTTTCTGGTAGGTGGAGTTGCGGAAGCTAGTCCAGCCCTGGTAGGTGGAGCCGCTGAAATCGGCCTGACCCTGGTAGATGGAGTTGCGGAAATTAGCCCTTTCCCGGTAGATAGAGCCGCCGAAGTAAGCCCGGCCCTGGTAGGTGGAATCTCTGAACGTAACAGGTTCTTTGTAATAAGATGTTGTAAGGTCTACAGGATAGAAGAAAATGCTTCCTGAAAAGTCGTACTCGAAATCTGACCATGCCCCCGGGTCTTTTCCCCCTGGGCCTTTTAATCGGTCGTGAATTTCTTTAATAATACTGTGGCGAACATCTGCTTCAGCTTTGAACTCTGCTTTATCTGCATAGAATTTCTGCTGATTATCTTTATAAATCCCATCAGACGAAGGGTTATCTTCAGATAACTCATCATATCGAGCAGCAAGAGTAAACGGGGAACGGATATAGGCGCACAGGTTATTGATAATAACCTGCCCTTCTTTGAGTCTTTCAGGCTCAGACAGATTTTCTTCTTCAAGCCACTCGTCCACGAGCCCAACGAGTGTGTATACACCGCCCATACGGATAGGGGCTTTTTCATCGCCCAGTTGCTCTACCGCTTTCGTGTAGCGTTCTCGCCGTTCTGCTTTACGCTCTTTAAAAGCATTCGCCTCGAACTGTTGCTGCTGTTTTTTGATTTGTTTTCTGAACTGTTTTTTCTGTTGGTTAAGCATATCTTGTTGGTGATCCCGAAGATTTTCAGCAGCTTCACGGTCGTTATCATTTTTTCGACGAGTCTCACCGAGCGCAATAAGAGCAATAAGCCCACCTGTTGCCAGTAGGATTGCTTGTCGGAGCGCCGCTGCTCCACCAGAATTAACGCCGCCTTCAGGTAGGCTTATGACAGCAGGTAGCAGGAACGCATATGAGCCGCCCACTATGCCGCTCGAAAGAATGCGGGCGTGGAACCAGCGAGGATCGTTATCCTGTTTGGGGTCTTTACCCTGTTTGAAGATGTTGAAGACGATGGGCCACAAAATCAGCGTCAGGTACCCAACCGATAGGATTCCAAGACCCACGCCACAATAGAACTGTGCGAAATGTTCAGTGCTAACGTGTGGGTTCCAGGTACACCATTGGAAAAATTGCGTGACTAGCCACCATGAACCCCACAGTACTTCCGCTATGAAAGTGCCTCCAGCGATCCAGTCAATAGCGCGCCATTTCTTCTTCTGCTGTGAAGTATCTGGCTCTGTGTCCTGTTGAGGCGTAGCCTCTACAGCTTCGCGTTCTTCTGGCATCGGCAGTCTGTTCCTCAAGGTGGATAGTGTGTGTTCCTTTTTCACCCTACCGCATCTTCAGCTCACCTTTCAGATTTTCCTGAATTTTGGCTCAAGGTTTACCTGCAAACCTTTGTTGAGCAGGCAGGTAACGCCCTAGTCCTGCGCATATTCAGAGGTCGTTGCGGGTTGGAACCCTGTGGTCGAAACAAACCAGCCACGTCAGAGCAGGGTCAAGCCCATAGGGAGGGCAAACAGCACCGTAGAATCTTAGTGCTCTTATACGGCAGGAAGCGGAGGCCGTGAATCCTTCAGACGGTTAGTTATCTTCCTCTCCGGGTGCTGCGTCCTCCCCTTTTACTGTGGTGGCTTCCTCCCGCCATTCATAGAGAGTTTTGTCAAGAGCTTGCAGATTTTCCGAGAGCTCTGCTTTCTCTTTGGGATCTTTTACCTCACGAAATTTATTCTTTGTTTCGTCTATTTCATGGAACTTATCTGCAAGGTATTCTTTCTGCTCTGCGGTGAGAAAATCACAGCCAAGAGGTAAGCCTTCGGAATTTAGATTAATAGGATAACCTTTATCGGTATCTACTATAAAATTATTGATAGGCGAACCAAAAAGTGTATTTTGATGGCTATTCTCATTGTAAAACTGAGGGGTGCAGTCTGTGAACCGAGAAAAGTTACTGTTGTATCTATCTTTGCCATAATAAACGTCACCGCAGAAAATAGACCCACTGAAGTCGGCCTTATCTTCGTAGGTGGAGCCGCTGAAATAAACCTCATGCTGGTAGATGGAGTCGGTGAAACCAGCCCGACCCTGGTAAGCGGAGTTGCGGAAGTCAGCCCAGCCTCGGTAGATGGAGCCGCTGAAATGAGCCCACTGGTAGGTAGAGTCGTTGAAGTAAACCTCACTCTGGTAGGTGGAGCCGGTGAAACCAGCCCGACCCTGGTAAGCGGAGTTGCGGAAGTCAGCCCAGCCTCGGTAGGTGGAGTCACTGAAGTCAGCCTTGCCCTGGTAGATAGAGTCGCTGAAGTCAGCCTCACTCTGGTAGGTGGAGTAGCTGAAGTAAACCTCACTCTGGTAGGTCGAGCCGCAGAAGTCAGCCTTACCCTTGTAGGTAGAGTCGCTGAAGTAAACCTCACTCTGGCAGGTAGAATTACTGAAGTCAGCCTCACTCTGGTAGGTGGAGCTCATGAAGGTAGCTCCGTCTTGGTACGTGGAGGCGCTGAAGTCAGCCCAGCTTTGGTAGGTGGAGCAATTGAAGCCAACCCAACCTGTGTAGGTGGAGCCGTCGAAGGTAGCCCAACTCTTGTAGATGGAGCTACCGAAGTCAGCCTCGTCCTTATAGACAGAGCCGTCGAAGCGAACCTCGTCCTGGTAGTGGAGCCACTGAAATTAACGGGTTTTGTGTAATAGGATTTTGTGAGGTCAACGGGGTAGAAGAAAGTACTTCCCGAGAAATCGTATTCAAAATCTGACCACGCCCCCGGGGTATTTTCGTCTGGTCCCTGCAAGCGGTGGTGAATTTCTTTAATAATGCTCAGGCGAATGTCGGCTTCAGATTTGAACTCTGCTTTATCTATATAGAAATCTTGTTCTCTATTTTTGTAAAGACTTTCAGCTGTTGGGCTTTCCTGAGTCAGCTCATCGTAGTGAAAGGCGAGAGCGAAGGAGGAACGGATATAGGCACAGAGGCTATTGATAATAACCTGTCCTTCTCTGACTTTTTCTGTGTAATCCAGGTTTTCGTCTAGTAGCCACTCATCCACGAGCCCAACAAGCGTGTATACGCCACCTATACGGATAGGGGCTTCTTTGCTTCCGAGTTGTTCTACCGCTTTGGTGTACCGTTCTCGGCGTTCTGCATTATGTTTTTCTGGCATTGCTTATCGGGTCCTCTGTGCTGTGGTGACTTTTTCACGCCATTCATGGAGTGCTGTGTTGAAAGCCCGTAGCTTTCCTGGGAGTCTTATCTTCTCTTGGAAGTATTCTGTGGTAAGAAGTTTCTCCCTCGTCTCTTCTATCTCTTTGAAGATACCGCTGAGATATTCTTCTTGTGCTTCCGCTAGGAAACAGCAGCCAAGAGGTAAGTCTTCAAAACCATGGTAAATGGGGTAGCCCCTGCTGTTTTCGACTGTGAAATTATTGTTATGCGAACCAAAAAGAGTATTTTGGTGGTTTGTCTCGTCGTAGAACGCAGGGGGTGCAGTCTGTGAAGCGAGAAAAACTACTGTTGTCTCCGTCTTGGCCAAAATATATTTCACTACAGAAAATAGACCCGCTAAAGTCAGTCTCACCCTCGTAGACGGAGTGGCTGAGGCCAGCCCAACCGCAGCATATAGAGTCGTTGAAGTAAGCCCACCGCCGGTACGTGGACCCACGGAAATCAGCCCAATACTGGTAGGTGGAGCCGCCAAAATCAGCTGCGCCCTGATACGTGGAGCCACGAAGATCAACCCAATAGTGGTAGGCGGAACTGTTAAAAGCGACCGCGCACTGGTAAACAGAGCCACGGAAGACGGCCTCACTGAGGTAGGTGGAGGCGCTGAAGTACGCCCCTCCCCGGTAGGTGGATCTGGCGAAGCCAGCTGAACCCCGGTACGTAGAGCTACGGAAATCAGCCTCACCCTGGTAGATGCAACCATTGAAACTAGCCCGGCCTTGGTAGCTGGACTCGCTGAAGTAAACCTCGTCCATGTAGGTGGAGTAGCTAAAATCAGCCTCACCCCAGTAGGCGGAACCACTGAAATTAACAGGCTTTGCGTAGTAAGAGTGCGTGAAATCTACGGGGTAGAAGAAGGTGCTTCCAGAGAAATCGTATTCAAAGTCTGACCACGCCCCCGGGGTGTTTTCTTTAGAACCCTGCAAACGGTGCCGAATTTCTTGAATAATGCTCAGGCGAACCTTCTTTTCAGACTCTAAACCTGCTTTATCTATATAGAATTCTTGTTCTCTATTCTTGTAGAGACCTTCGGCTGTTGGGGCGTCTTGAATTAGCTCATCATAGTGGGCAGCAAGGGTAAACGGGGAGCGGATATATGCGCACAGGATATTAATAATAACCTGGCCTTCTGCGATTCGTTCGTTGTATTCTATGTTCTCTTCTCTAAGCCATTCATCTACTAGGCTAACGAGTGTGTACACGCCGCCCAAACGGACGGGGGCACTCACATTACCAAGCTGTTCTACCGCTTTGGTGTACCGTTCCCGGCGTTCTGTATTATGTTTTTCTGGCATTGCTTATCGGGTCCTCTGCGCTGTGGTGACTTTTTCACGCCATTCATTGAATTCTTTGTCAAGAGGTTGCCGCTTTTCTATGATCCCTTTTTTCTCTTCATCATTTTTCACGGCAAGGATTTCATCGCTGATTTCTTCCAACCTGCGGAGAATACTCTTCAGGTATTCCCCCTGATCGGGTACCAGGAAAGCACAGTTGAGGGGTAATCCCTCAGGCGTAAGGTAAATGGGGTGGCCCCTACCGTTTTCGACCGTGAAATTATTCTTATGCGAACCAAAAAGAGTATTTTGGTGGTCTGTCTCGTCGTAGAACGTAGGGGTGCACTGCGTGAAACGGGAGGAGCAGCTGCCGTCTATGCCTTCACTAAAATAGATTTTTTCGTCAAAAATAGACCCGCTAAAGGCTGCTACACCCTCATAAGTGGATCCGCTGAGATTAACCCAGCCCTGGTGGATAGACTCGCTGTAGTCAGCATTTCTCTGGTAGGTGGACTTACTGAAATCAGCCCAGCTCCCATAGATGGAGTTATCAAAGTTAACCCACCTCTGGTAGGTGGATCCGCTGAAGGTGGCCCACTCCCGATATTCTGAGCCGCAGAAGTCAGCCCAGCCCGGTAGGCTGATCTGCGGAAGTCAGCTGCACCCCGGTAAGTGGAGTAGCTGAAGTCAGTGAGGGCTTGGTAAGCGGAGCCACTGAAATCAGCCTCTTGGTAGGTGGAGAAGTAGAAGTGAGCCTCATCCTGGTACCTGGAGCCGCTGAAATTAGCCTTGCCCTGGTGGGCGGCGCGGCTGAAGATAGCTCTGCCCTTATAGACGGAATCACTGAAATCAACTGTACCCGTGTAGCTGGAACCGCGATGATACGCCTCGTCGGCGTAGGTGGAGGCGCGGAAATCAGCCCTACCCTGATAGGTGGAATAGCTGAAATCGGTATCATCCCCATAGTCTGAGTTGCTGAAATCAGCGTCACTTTTGTATGTGGAGGGAGAAATGAAATCGCTAAAAACAGCTTTTTGTTTGTAGGTGGAGCGGCTAAAGTCAGCCCGACCCTGGTAGGCGGACTCCCGGAAGTCAGCTTCACCCTGATAGGTGGAATAGCTGAAATCGGTATCACCCCCGTAGTCTGAGTAGCTGAAATCAGCGTCACCGCAATAGTGGGAGCCGCTAAAATTAGCCCAGGCTTTATACACGGCATTATCGAATGCGGCAGGTTTTGCGTAGTAAGAATTTGTGAGATCTACGGGGTAGAAGAAGGTGCTTCCCGAGAAGTCGTATTCAAAACCTGACCATGTTCCCGGTGTGTTTTTGTCTGGTCCCTGTAGGCGGTGGCGAATTTCTTGAATAATGCTCAGGCGAATGTTTGCCTCAGATTCTAGCGCTGCTTTGTCAGTGTAGAATTCTTGTTCTCTATTTTTGTAAAGGCCTTCGGCTATTGGGCTGTCTTGAGTTAGCTCATTGTAGTGGAAGGCGAGAGCGAAGGAGGAACGGATGCAGGCGCAGAGGTTGTTAATAATAACCTGTCCTTCTCTAACTTTTTCTGCGTAGTCCAGGTTTTCGTCTAGTAGCCACTCATCCACGAGGCCAATAAGCGTATACACACCACCCATACGAACGGGGGCACTCGCATTACCAAGCTGTTCTACTGCTTCTGCGTACCGTTCCCAGCGTTCTGCATTATGTTTTTCTGGCATTGCTTATCGGGTCCTCTGCGCTGTGGTGACTTTTTCACGCCAGTCGTGGAGTTCTTGGGTGAGAGACCACAGCTTTTCTAAGCACTCTTTTGTCTCTTCTGGGTTACGCGGGGCATGAATTTTATCGCTGATTTCTTCCATCCTGCGGAGAATACTCTTCAGGTATTCCCTCTGATCGGGTGCTAGGAAAGCACAGCCGAGGGGTAAGCCTTCAAGGTTGCGGTAAATGGGTAAGCCCCTGCCGTTTTCGGCTGTGAAATTATTGTCGTGTGAGCCAAAGAGCGTGTTTTGGTGGTTTGTTTCGTTGTAGAATTCAGGGGCGCATTGCGTGAAACGGGAAGAGCTGCCGCTGTTTGTGCTCTGGCCACAATAAATTTCGTCGCGAAAGATAGACCCGCTAAAAGCAGTTTCGTCCTCATAGGTGGAGTTGCTGAGGCCAACCTGACCCTGGTAGATGGAGCCACTGAAATTAGCTTTACCCCGGTAAGCGGAGTTGCTGAACCTTATCCCGCCGACGTAAATGGAATTGCTGAAATCAACCTCACCCTGGTAAATGGAGTTGCTGAACCCGCCCCCATTCCAATAGGCAGAATCACTGAAACTAACCACTTCCTGGTAAGTGGAGTCGAAGAAGCTAACCATATCCAGGTAGGTGGAGTCGGTAAAACTAGCCTCATCCTGATAGGTAGAATCGTAGAAATCAGCCCAGTTCTGGTAGATGGAGCGGTCAAAATAAACAAAATCTTGGTAAGTGGATTTATTAAAACAAACCTCACCCCTGTAAGTTGAGTCACTGAAGTAAATCACATTTTGATAGGTGGAGCTATTGAAATCAGCCCGACCTTGATAGATTGAGCCGCGGAAGTCAGCCCAGTTCCGGTAGGTAGAATCGTTAAAATCAGCCCGACTTTGGTAGATAGAGTTACTGAAGTCAACCCAATCCTGATAGGTAGAGCCGCTGAAATTAACGGGTTTTGTGTAGTAGGAGTTTGTGAGATCTACGGGGTAGAAGAAAATGCTTCCTGAGAAGTCGTATTCGAATTCTGACCACGCCCCTGGAGTATTTTCATCTGGGCCTTGTAGGCGGTGGCGAATTTCTTTAATAATGTTCAGACGAATATCTGCTTCAGATTTTAGTGTCGCTTTGTCTATATAGAATTCTTGTTCTCTATTTTTGTAAAGACCTTCGGCTGTTGGGGCGTCTTGAATTAGCTCATCATAGCGGGAAACAAGGGCAAACGGGGAGCGAATATAGGTACACAGGTTATTAATAATAACCTGTCCTTCTCTAACTCTTTCTAAGTATGCCAGGTTTTTGTCTAGTAGCCACTCATCCGCGAGACCAATGAGCGTATATACGCCACCTATACGAACGGGGGCACTCGCATTACCAAGCTGTTCTACCGCTTTGGTGTACCGTCCTCGACGCTCTGCCATACGCTGCCTGAAAGCGCTTTCAAGGCATTGCTGGGTTTGCTCTGCAAGAATTTTTATCTGGTTTTCATGGCTTTCAAGAATATCTTTAATAACTGCATAAATCTTGGCGTGATCATTGCTGTTTTTTCGGTAGTCGTCAAGCAGAGAAAATGCTTCTCCCCCTGCTGGGAACCATGGAACCTCCTCCTCAGCCCGTTTCATATACTTGGTCTGCTGAGGTGTTCCTGTATTATTCAGTGAGTTGGGTGGTAATGCGGTAACTTTTTCACGCCAGTCGTGGAGCTCTTGGGTGAGAGACTGCAGCTTTTCTGAGAGCTCTTTCTCCACTTCATGATTCTTCACGGCAAGGAACTCATCATTCGTTTCTTCTAGCCTGCGAAGGGTATTCCCCAGGTAATCCTTCTGGACGGTTGATAGGAAGCGGCATTCAAGGGGTAAGCCGTCAGGGGTAAGGAGAATGGGGCAGCCCTCGCTGTTTTCGACGGAGAAGTCATTATTGGGTGCGCCAAAAAGTGTGTTTTGCTGGTTTGCCTCGTCGTAGAACGCAGGGGCGCATCGTGTGAAACGGGAAGAACTGCCGCTGCCTGTATCTTTACCAAAATCGATTGTGTCCCGAAAGATAGACCCGCTAAAAGCAGCCTCATCCTCGTAGATGGAACCGCGGAAGTTGACCCTACCCCAATAGATGGAGCAGCTAAGATCAACCCCCTCCTGGTAAGTGGAGCCGGTAAAACTAGCCTCATCCTGATAGGTAGAATCGTAGAAATCAGCCCAGCTTCGATAAGCAGACTCGCTGAAGTTGGCATCACCCCAATAGGTGGATTCGTGAAAGTCTACCCAGTCTTGATAAACAGACTTGCTGAGATCAACCTCAGCCTGGTAGATGGACTCGTGGAAATCGGCCCCGCCCTGGTAGGTGGAGCCGCTAAAATCAGTCCGGCCCCGGTAGGTAGAGTCGTTGAAACCTACCCAGTCCCGGTAGGTGGATCCACTGAAATTAGCCGAGCTCCGGTAAACGGATTCACTGAAATGAACGGGTTTCGTGTAGTAAGAGTGTGTGAGGTCTACAGGGTAGAAGAAGGTGCTTCCCGAGAAGTCGTATTCAAAATTTGACCACGCCCCTGGGGTGTTTTTGTCTGGTCCCTGCAAGCGGGCGTGAATCTCTTTCATAATGCTCAGGCGGACGTCTGCTTCTGCTTGAAGTTCAGCCTTATGAATATAGAACTCTTGTTCTCTATTTTTGTAAAGACCTTCAGCTGTTGGGCTGTCCTGAGTTAGCTCATCGTACTCTGAAGCGAGGGCGAAGGGGGAGCAGATATAGGCGCAGAGCTTATTAATAATAAACTGCCCCTCTTTAATTTTTTTATCTTCAGATAGGTTTTCTTCGTGAAGCCACTCATCCACAAGCACAACAAGTGCGTGTACGCCACTCACACGCGCAGAGGCTTCCTTGCTGCGAAGCTGTTTTACCGCTTGAAGATACCGTTCCCAACGCTCTGCCTTATACTTCTCAAACGTGGTTTGGTGAGATACATCTGAATTGTTCTCTACATTTTCGGGTGTATGCGGCATTGCTTTTAACGGTTCCTCACGGGTGAGTGGAGCGGCGTTTATTTCCTCCCCATCCTACAGCAGATACCCCGTATATGTAGGGGAAAGCGTCATCTGCTAGTTGCCACCAGGCAGAGCAGTAGCTTCTTTCTTCCACACTCGTATATTTTGGCTTAGGCTCTCCAATTTCTCCCGAAGGTCTTGCCGCTTCTGCGGCACCTGCGAGTCACGAAGAGAAGTTCGCGCCTCATACACCTTTCGGAACTTTGCCGCAAGATAGTCTGCCTGTTCTGTAGACAAAAAGCCGCATCCTAAAGGGAGGCCATTAGCGCCGAGAGCTATAGAGTAGCTGCTGTTCTCAACCACAAAATTATTGCTGGACGAGCCAAATAACGTTGCCCGCGCATCCTTCTTCTCAGCAACAAAACAAGGTGAGTTCTGAACAAACCGTGAAGGGAACGGATTCCCGAAAAAGTCGGTACCAAAATTCAGGGCACCGCAGAAAACAGACCCGTACAGGGAAACCTCTCCGTCAAAGACCGAGTCACTCACAAAAACTGAGCCTCGGTACAGCGAGCCGTCGAACCCGGCCTCGCCCCGATAAGTAGAGCTATAGAATAAAACCTCATCGTAGTAGAGAGACTGGTCGAAGAAGACCGATCCACCGTAAACAGAATCGTGGAAGGAAACCTCACCATAGTAAACAGACCAGTTGAAACGTGCCGAATCATGGTACGTAGACCCGCTCCACTGGGCTTCACCACAATAGGTTGAGTTGTTGAAGAAAACCCAATCATAGTACGTAGAATCGCAAAAATAAGCGCTTCGTTCATAGGTGGAACCGTTGAATTCGGCACTGTCGTAGTACGTGCACCCGCTGAAATCAACGGAATTCTGGTACAAGGAATCCTTCATATCAACCGGGTAGAAGAAAACACTATTCGAGAAATCGTACTCAAACCCAGACCACGAGCCTTCTACATAGCTCCTTCTGTCGCCCTGAGGAAAATGGCGCAACCGGCGGTGAATTTCCTGCAAAGCCTGCTGACGAACCTTCGCTTCTGCCAAAAGCTCCGCTTTGTGCATATAGAAATCTTGGTGGTTGTCCCCGTACACACCGTGCGGGCTGGGCTTATTCTGCGAGAGCTCATCGTACCGAAATGCCAGCTCAAAAGGGGAGCGGATATAGGCGCAGAGAATATCAACAATGCGCTGGCCCTCCGTGTGCTTTTCTTCCGCTTGTAACGCTTGGTCGGCAAGGTATTCATCCGCCAGAGCCACGAGGGCGTGCACCGCGCCCAGCCGTGTGTATGAACGGGCAGAGTCAAACAGCTCGACGGCTTTCAGAAATCGCTCCTGCCGTGAAGCGTTCAATGTGTTCTTGTTGCTGGCGGTCATGGCGGGTGGCTCCTTGCGTGGTGGTTGGAGGCGTGCCCCTTCACCCTACCGCAGCCGATCAGCAATACCAGGGATTTCTTGGCGCAGAATGTGAAAACTAGGCGTGTACCCGTAAACGTGGTTGAGCACCCGGCGGAACCAACAAACACCGGGTGCTCAACTTTTCTCTATGGGATTATGGAGGACTCTACCCAATCCTCCGTGCGGTGTACACGTAGTATCCAATGCACGCCGCGAATTCCAGGGGAACACCAATCAGCGCCCACAACGCATCTGGCGAATTAGCCCCTGACATTATCAAGTTCACCCACAGGGGGAGAGACCGCCACACACAGCACCGCGCCCACACCATTTACGGTGCGAACCAGGGCGCCGCCGCGGCGGAAGTTGAAACAAATATTGGCGGTCACATGCGCCAGTGCATACGCCAGCATGAACTGCCCAATCGGGTGGAACATCACGTGTGCCCACTGCGAATAAAGGTCTCCACCCAGCACCGCTGCAAACGTAAATACGTACGGTAATGCCAACCCAATCACGCGCGCCGTGTACAGGACTGACAGTATCTTGGGGGAGGTGGTACGGTGACCCGCCGAAACCTTGGAAGCGCTGAACGAGGCTCGCAGGTTCGCCGGGCCGTCGCTGATACGGCCACCACCGATCTGGGCTGTTCTTACCTGTGTTGCGCTATTGCTCATTGCGTGCTTCCTCAGTTAGTCGAATTTCCAGCATACTCTAAGGTTTTTTGAAAACTGTCATACTTTCGGATGATTTATCAAATCTTTATATTGCTATGACGCGGAACAACACGAAAAAGCGAATAGGTTGCTGTGTGGGACAAGCCAAAAATGGGCCTTCTTTTTCTACCCGGTAAGCGCCAAGAAGCCTCAACTGTCTAATAATGACGCCAAAAACTGGGGGTTAACCCTCAAAACTTTGAACGTGTTTTGACGGGAAGGCCCTCCAAGAGGGCAGGAAGAGGTGTCCAATATATGAACAATATGCTGGGTTATATGACGATATGTTACAAACCAACCCTTCACGGGTGCGTTACATCAAAGAAGGCGGAATCTGCACCAGCAGACCCTGTGGGTGGGTTGGTTACCTGGCAGAACTCCGCCTCCTGTGATGGGTGCAGAACGACCTCTACTCTTCCTCTTCGTCCTGCCAGAACTGTGTGTGCTCCGGGGCTGCGGCTGTCTTTGGAAAATTCTTAAACGTCAAATAGAACAGGAACCCGCTAGTAATCAGCTCGGCAAACGGCACGGTGATCGTCCACCACCCCACAAAGGTTTCCCGCAGGTTCTGTGACCACGGCATGAACTGGAGCACAATGCTCATAAACACCACGGAGAGCACAACACCAGCCAGGTAGCGGCCCAACAGGGCAATAAATGCTGGCTGCTTTCCGCTGTTAAACCACAGCACACTCAGTATCTCAAACAGCACATACAGGAGAAGGAAAAGTCCCACTGGGGAGAGCAGATCGGGGAACGCGTCAATAGTGATAGCGCGGCGCTCAACCAATAAAAAGAAAAGCGCTAAAGGAATAACTGTGTAGAGAGTTCTGCCCACCGCCAGGTATTTCACCAGGTTTTGGGTTTTACGTTTTTTAGCTGCTGCTTTTTCCGCCGCTGTTTGAACGCCCGGCACCCTCACAATCGGAATCATATTAGTGGGTGCGGGCAGGGTTGACGGTGTGCTCTCGCTTGGATTCTGCGGCTCCATCGCAACTGGCCTCTCTACTTGTCGGGTATAAGTAAGTATACCGTTGCCAATGGGGGAAAAGCGCTAGCTGAAGGAACGCTGAGGTTTATCCGCAGCTTGCCCAATGCTGCATCCCAAGGAATATGCGAGCGCGCATAAAACCGAAGTAAAGATTTTCTATGCAGATAAAACTTTATTTTATAGGGGTTGATATGGGTATATATAGAATTTTTATGCTTTAAATATTTATGAGATGGGCAGAATAAAACCGGTCATTCGTCACTGTTTTTATCCGATAACACATACTCACAGAGCATTAGAAATGGCTGCACCGTCACCCCGTGGCACCATCCGGGCCGCCCCAACCGTCAGGGCATGATCGGCTCAATAGGCGCAGAAACCTCATCACACGCCCTATTAAGGACAGCCCGCCAAACCGGTACCGTACCCAGAAACGGCTGGTACCCTGGGACACACCCGAATCCGCTTCCACATATTAGGGGAAAGCCATGAACGTAGAGTACCCGAGTGAAAACGACTGCTCACGGCTACTGACCGCCGTTGCACACGCACGGCTGCAGCTGCAGCATATGACTGAATCACCCCTGCAATCTGCCATTATCGAAAGTTTTTTCCCCGAGGTTATGGAGCGCACACGGATTAAACGGGTAGTAGCCAGCGGATATATAGACTACTATCGCATTTTTGTAGACCGTCCTGTTTTCTCTGATCCCCCCAACGTGCTAAAAGCCATGAGAAAAGTGGCCCACTGCCTGGGGTCCGCCCTGACAGTCTTAGACGGTATGCGCGCTGTCCCTCCGTTTGGTGGGTCATCCCAGCCGGGCAGTATTGCGCGGGCATGCGAGAAACAAACACACCGCGCGCAGCAGCTAACAGAGGACGCGCGGGCGCTTCAGCATCGAGTGGCGGGGGCGAGAACCACCGCAGCTGCCCTCGGGCGCGCAGGCACCCCGACTGCTACAGTGCCGCCGACATTCATTACGTACGCTGCGGCAGCCCAAGAGCTCGCCCACCGCGCCCTCACCCTCAGCGAGTGGGCAGACAGAAGGCTGGATGAAAGCAAATACGGCAATGATGCACCCGGCCAGACGGAGCAGCTGTGGCACCTTTGTCTTCAAGCTGATATGTACTCCGATGCCGCCGCGCGCCTTATAAAACCAGCGCTACAGTACGTAGAGGAGATGGAAAAACATCTGACTGCAGAAACATATTTCAGCTGGTATGAGTACGCGCAAAAGGTGGTACGGGCAATACACGCAAACCTGACGTACCGCGACGATCCAGACATGGAAAGGACGTTAGAAAAACTCAATGCATTAGAGGCATCCTTATCTTTGAAAGGTGCCAATGCGGTGCCCGCAGCCGTACTTGTTCAGGAAGTAACCCTCCTAAGCGACGATGTATGCTACTGGATACTACCTGATGACCCATCCTACGCCCTTATCGACTATATAACGAGTTCTTGCGCTGAGGACGATTCTGACTCTTTACAAGTCAAAGAGCGAATCACCTACAAGGCGAACGATTGGCTGCCCCTGCCGCCACGATATCAAGGGCGTTTAGAGTGGCTTCGTCAAACTGCCTTTGACCGGCAGGCACCGTACTTTCTATTTCATGATATTTGTAGATACCGGCTAGCGGACCAACAGATACGTGAAGGCATTCACGCTGCCTACCCACAGATACACGCCAGCGGCCCAGACTCCCCGCAGGCCGTGCAGGCCCTCACCGAGGCAATACAGGCCCATATTTTCTGTCCGCTAGAGGCCCTCCGTCATGAGCACCTCCGGTTTATGCGCAAGTACAGCTAATCCTCGCCAATAAGCTCACGCGCCCAGCGGGCGAACTCTTCCACCGCCTCCTCAGAGACCTGGTGCGGCAGGTGCGCATACTCCGCAGCCGGGCCGGGGCTGGCCGGGGCCACAAAAGCCGTGGGGTGAAGCGCCTGCCGGTGCTCCTGGAGCTCATCACGTTCATCGAACGCCAGCGCGCGGGCACCCAGCGGAAGTTTCCCACTGAACCGGACAGGGGACTGGGCGGCACCCCGGTTAGTAAAAACATTCCGGGACGACGGGTTAAAGACGCAGCCCGTGAAAGAGACAGAAGCATTCCCCCAGCCAACATTGGTGAAGAGCACACCATCGAAGAAACCCGAAGCATCAAAAATAACGGAACCGGTGCTCTCGCCATACATTGAGTTACTAAAAGATACCTCCGCCGCATATATGGAGCCAGAATAATTGACCGTACCGCCAGTAAAAGAACAGCCCGAAAAATGCGCGGCACCATAATATTCACACCCGGTAAAACTGGTTCCCTGAGCAAAAGCGGAGCCCGAAAAATCCGCATCAGCCCAGCAGACAGAATAGCTGAAATCGGCTGCAGCCGCGTAGGAGCACCCATCGTGACGAACCGTATCAGCGTACCGGCCAAACCTAAAATATGCGGCGCCCTCAAAAACGGACCCGCTGAATATGGCCGGGCAGTCATACCCGGCACCGCCGAACTCGGCACCCGCACAATACACACTATTACTGAAATCAGCCACCGTACCGCAGTAGGTGGACTCATCATACAGGGCCAGCCCCTTATAGGTGCACTCCCTGAACGAGGCATCGCCGCCGTAGTAGGTGTCTGTAAACTCAGCCAGCGCCCCGAACGTGCACCGGTCAAACCGCGCCCCGCCCTTAAACGACGAAAAACCAAAAGAGGCGTCACCATAATATGCTGCACCAGAAAAATCGGTGCACTGAGCAAAATACGCATGGCTAAAGCAGGCCTCTTCCAGGAAAATACAGTCCCTAAAAGCCATTTCTCCCGTGCAATATGACGCCTTCAACAGCACCGGGTAGAAAAATACGGCACCCGAAAAATCATAATCCAGCCCCGACCACCGGTTGCCCTCCGCCTCCTGCCGATCGGGAAGGCCCTCGGTGCACGGGGGAGTGCCGTAGTCTGACTCCTGCACGAAGCGGTCGTGGATAGCCTCAAGGATGCACCCGCGTACCAGTGCCTCAACCGTCAGGGCGGATTTCTCCGCCTGAAACTGTTCACGCTGCGTGCGGGACAGGCCCTCTGGGGCGTCACCGAGCAGACGCATATAGTACTGCGCCAACTCTGTGCGGCTTGAGGTGCTACCCGCCGGGAAAGGGGAGCGGATATAGGCGCAGAGCTCGTGAATGATTGCTTGCGCCTCCTGGGCAGGTTGATCTGCGGTGAGGCTGTCTGCTGCGGCTGGGGCGGTGAGCCATTCATCAGCCAGCTCTATGAGAGCCAGCGCCCCAGCCAGCCGAGTATCGGCATCAGCATCAGATAGCTGGGATGCGGCCTGCGCAAACCTGATCTGCCGTTCAGCGGGTATGTGCTCCTGATGCTGCCTCACAATATTTCCTCCATAACAGACTTAGTTCCTGTCATCTGCCCGGTAGCCCCGCCTCAGCTGGTCTTGTCCGCCCACACAGACCCCGAAAAATTAGCAGAACCGCCGTACGTACTATGCGAAGCCGCCACCGTAGAGCGATAAACACACGCCTGAAAATCAGCGTCCTGATCATACAGACACCTCTCGCGCCGAACAGGGCCCTCATAGAGGCTATGGCTGAAAATCGCCGGGCCTCGGTAAACGCAGCGGCTAAAATCCACACGGTTGTAGTACACAGAATCCCCAAAGTGCGCATCTGCCAGATAGGTGCTGCCGCTAAAATTAGCTGGCCCCACATACGTGCTGGTGAGAAAATTCGCGGCACCACGGTAGAGACACCGGCTAAAGTCCGCAGCAGCATGGCAGGTAATACCGTCAAAATCAGCCTGCGCATCGTACCTGGCGCCGGTGAAAACTGCGCGACCATAGAAATCACAGTAGCTAAAAACCGCCGTACCGCGGCAGTGAATATCCCTAAAATCGGCCGAGGAATGGTACTCGAAGGCGCTAAAATCTGCGTCTTGGGCGAAAACAGAGCCGCTAACATCAACCTCTTCACAGAATGAGCATTCGCTAAAATTGAGCGGTTGCGCCCAATAACACCCCGCCAAACGAACCGGGTAGAAAAATACGGCACCCGAAAAATCAAAAACTAGCCAGGACCACGGCCCGGAGGCAGGCCCATCTCCGACGGCACTCAGGCGGGATACCCGGGCAGACACCTCAGCAAGAATACGTTCACGAACCCGAGCCTCAGGCGATAGCTCGTCCCGTATCTGCTGCATTTTTAGGTGTGCTTGTGGGTCGGTGTGGGCAGAACCAGCAAGCCGCCGGTACTCACTCACTAGCGGGAAGGAGGAGCGGATATAGGCGCAGAGCTCATGAATGATTGCTTGTGCCTCACGGGCAGGTTGATCTGCGGCGAGGCTGTCTGCTGCGGCTGGGGCGGTGAGCCATTCATCAGCCAGCTCTATGAGGGCCAGCGCCCCAGCCAGCCGGGTATCGGCCTCAGCGCTACTGAGCTGGCCGGTCGCCGCGGCGCGCCTCTGCCCGCGCCCCACACCCACACTCTGTGCGCCCGAGGGCTGGGCTGATTCGGGGTACTGGGCTGCGGGTCTCATACGGTGCCTCTCTCAACAGACTGGGCAACCCCCACAAAGGGGCAACAGACATGTAGCATATGCGTGCACAAACAGCAGGCGCTCGCCCATCACCGGCACAACAGACACACACCCACATATTCACATGCGGGCGCATGCACGCGGTGCACCTGAGACTACACCGCTACCGGCTGTGCCTCTTCCTTCGGGGAGTTAAGGCCGCGCACCCACCGCGTGAACCCTTTATCCTCCGGGCCCACATTCGCTAGATGCTCCAGCTCAGAGACAGTCAGCGCCCGCGCATTCTCGGGGTAGCCGTCCACCAGTTTAATGCTGTACTCGCTCTCGTCCGCGGTCGTAAAATCATTCGCCCGATCCGGGTTAAACACGCACCCGGCGAATGAAGGGGCCTGCTCCGAGAACCGTGCGCCCGCCACCGTCACATCCCCAAAATATGCGGCGCTGCTAAAATCCGGGTACTTCTTGTACACGCACCCGCCCAAATTCGCCTTACCGCAGTAAATCGACTCATAAAAATTCGTGTAATTCGCGTAGGTGGAGCCGCTGAACGAAACAAACCCACGGTGCAGGCACTCGTTAAAGTAGGTGTACCCCTGGTAGTCGCACGCCTCAAACACGGCCGAGCCCTCATAGGTGGACTCGCTAAAATCGGCGTCGCCCCGGTAGCAGCAGCGGCTCAGGTTCACATTACCCCGGTAGGTATTCCCCGAAAGGTACGCACCCATCAGGTAGGTGCACCCGCTCAGGTTTGTCTGCCCGCCGTACACGCTATCACCCAGCACAACCGCCTTGTGGTAGGTGGAGCCGCTGAAATCGGTGTCCCGGTTAAATGTTGAACCGCCAAAATCGGCGCGCTCACGGTAGGTGGAGCTGGCAAAGTTCACGTTCTTGAAATACATGCACCCCGTCAGGCGGGCCTTACCGTGCCACCGACTGCGAAAAAAATCGGTGGCGCCCTCATAGATGGAGCCCGCCGAAATCGGCGTTCTCACGGTACACGCACCCGCTGAAATCCGCGATATTACCCCGGTACTGGCACTCGCGCAGGCTCACATCCGCCGCATACACGCACCCGCTCAGAAGCGCCTGGTCACGGTACGCACCCGCTCAAATCGGCGTGCAGGGCCGTAAAGTGGAGCCGCTCAGGCGCACCCGCCTCTCATAGGGAGGCATTGGCGAACGTGACGCTGCCGCGGTAGGTTGAGCCGAAGAAATCGACATCCCCATCGTACTGAGAATCCTCAAACCGTGCTTCACCCCCGTAGGTTGAACCGGCGAAGCTCACATACCCGCGGTAGATGGAGTCGCTAAAACGCACCTGCTCACCGTACTTAGAGCCGCTAAACACGGCATCAGCGGCATACAGGGACGCCCCGAAATCCGCGTCAAAACGGTACGTGCACCCACGGAACGACACCTTCTCACCCCACGCCGACTCGCTAAAATCCACAGGGTAGAAGAACGTGGCACCCGAAAAATTGTAGGAAAGACGCGACCAGGCGCCGGTGAGCATATCGGCCTCAGCCGGAACCCGGCGGGAACCGCCCGCACCGTCCCGCAGCTGCCAGCGCACCCTGTCATGAATCTCAGAGAGGATACGCTCACGCACCTGAATCTCGGCCTCAAGCTCGGCCTGCTCCGCACGGAACCGACGCATCTGCTCCAGGTCTTCGGGGGCATCCCCCAGCAGGCGTTTCTGCTCAGCCGCCAAGGGGAACGGGGAACGCACATAGGAGCACAGTATGTCAATGACGGTCTGCGCTTTGCGGCGGCGCTGGGTTTTCGTCAGGTGCACCGCCTGCAGCCACTCATCGGCCAGCTCAATAAGCGCCAGTACGGCGCTCATGCGGGTAATGGGCTGAACATCCCCAAGCTGGCTTGCCGCCGCTGCGTACCTATCGTGCCGCAGCGCATCCTCAAGAAGACGAGAGTCGCCAAGCGACGAGCTGGGTGTATTCATGGTTTACTCCTGCGTAAAAAGATGCGTGGCTGGGTGTAGGCTTTCAGCATACCCGAGGCGTGCCGGGCAACGCACACACTAATAACGAAAATAGATGAGTATAATGCGCGGCGAATATCTGCAGAAAACAAATAATAGACGGCCGGTACGGTGACCAGAACAAGACTTTTTACCATTTAATACGGGAGTGGTTTCTAGCCGCTGACATGCCGCATTTTTAGGGGTTGTTCAAACGGCCGAGTGTGGTCTGCACGGTGACTGGTGCGGGCGCGCCGTTGGCCTATCAGCGAGCATATTATGCGCTTTTTACGCCCGATATTATCACGGTACGGCGGGTGTGCTCGTGGGGTGCGGCGGTGGCGGAACAGCTGCCGCGGGCCGGTGACGGGTGCGGTGGCAGAGCCATCACCGAATACGTTTATTAAAAGTTATGGGGAAAATATTCAAAAATATGAGGGGCAAAATGTATTTTTTATCAATGGTGAGAATACTAAAATAATGTTTTATGATATGTGCCACTGGCGGCCGGGGTGAATGTAATACTCATGTAAAGATTGTGGCATGGGACACTGGTATTACGGGTGTTTACGCGTGTAGAGGCGGCAACTGGCAAAGCATGGGTGCAGTAAAAAGCCGTTAGTGAAGTACTGCATATGAAAATATGGGATCAATGGTCGAGGGTTTTAGAGACTCATTCTCTATCAAAGAGTTAACCGCTCAAAAGGAATAACTGTATGCCAGTATCAATAATGTAATGGATATTTCCCAATATCACAGGCATATTCCCAAGTCACCGTATTGATAACCTGAGTCGGGCGGTCGAGAGCACAGCTATATTCCTCTGATCTTTTCAAACCCGGGATGCTGGTAGCGCGGGTCTTGCATGGCGAAAACCCAGGCGTGCAGCTGCTTCGAGAACCCGCACCCGCTGGCGGGCAGCCTCAAGCACCTCGGGTCATCAACCGCCGGGTGGGTGAACGCCTGAACCTGCTGCCGGAAATAGTCGAGCCTGCGAACCTCCCAGGGGCAAGCAGCCGCGACCCCGCCGGGGAGCGGTCACCGGCTGCGGGAAAGCATACTGCTCACCCGGGGTAAAGATACACTCTGTGAACCCCGGAATCCTGCCGCTAAAATCGGCGGCACTAAAATCCGTCGAGACTAAAAACGCGGACTCCTCAAATATGACCTTCTTGCGAAACACCGTCCCGGTCAGCGTCACAGGCCCTGTAAACACCGCGCTGGCGCAGTACGACTTTTTACCGCACTTTGAGCCGTCAAAATTAACCGGGCCGTGGAACGCCGACCCCGACACCGACAGCCCGCGCCGGTACACGCAGCCTCCAAAATCAGCGCCACCGTAATAGGCGGAGCACGTAAAATCCGGGTGATGGCAGAACACCGAACCCGCATGGGTCACGTCCCCGTAGTACACGCTGGCATCGAACCGCGCCTGCTCAGCCGGGCACTCAGTAGCCGCAGCCCGCCCGTAGTAGGTGCAGCCGCTCATATCGGCGTCCCGCTCATACACGCACTCCCGCATGAACGCCGCCCCCTCATAGATGCAGCGATCCAGCGTCGCCCGGCCACCGTACCGGGACCCCTGAAACATGGCATCCCGGCGGTAGAGGCAGCCGCTAAACACCGCATCTGCGCGGTACGTGTTATCGGCAAAACTGGCCCACCCACGGTAGATGCTGCCGCCATAATCAACCGTATTCTTATGCGTTGAGGCATGAAGCCACGCTTCATCACCATAGGTGCAAAAACGCCGGTTAACCGGCCCCTTATAGTCCCCCTGGGAGAAATCCGCCACACGGTTAAACATGCACCGCTCAAAACTCACCTCACCCCGCCAGGCGCACCCGGCAAAGCGTGCCTTCCGGCGGAAAAACCCACCCGAAAAATCGGCGGAACCATAAAACACGCACCCCTCAAAAACCGCTCTCCGGCCCCAGTATGCCCCCGAAAAATCAATCGGGTAGAAGAACACTGCGCCGCTGAAATCATAGGTGAGCGCCGACCACGAACCCGGAGCGCCCCCATGCTGCTGCGGCGTTTTCCCACCCGAGGCCGGTGCCACCGTATCGGGGGTGCGCAGGCGCGCAGCAATGGCCCTCAGAATACCGCCCCGCAGGTGCGCCTCGGCTCGGAAAGCCTCCAAAGAGGCCCGCAAACGGCGCCTCTTCTGCGCGGACCATGAACGCCGCACCGTACCGTGCGTGAGGCGCTGATACCGCTTCGCCAACCGAAACGGGGAACGAATATACATGCAGAGCGCATTAATGGCGGCCTGCGCCTGCCGGAGGCGCTGCTTTCCCGGCACCGAAGCATCAGCCAGCCACTCATCGGCCACCCCAATGAGTACTTCTGCGGCCTCCCGCCGCGCCGCAACCTGCGCATCCTGCAAGGCAGCGGCGGCGGCCGTGAACCTAGTGAGGCGGTCAGCCTCCACGGAAGCGGGCAACACCATAATGGAGCTAAGCCGCCTCAGTGAACACGCCCACAGAATCTGCCTCAGCCTCATCCAGGGTGCCGGCGACCTCATAGCGAACCCAACGGATCAGCTCAGAGCGGGGCTGCTCAAACTCCCGCGCATTGGTCTCACGGCCCGCCCCGGCAGCCTGCAGCCGCTCAGCAAGCACCTGCCGCTCGGTGGCGGTCAGGGCTCGCGCCCCCTGCGGGATCCCGCCCGCTAAAGGCAGCGGCTGCTTGCTCTTCGCCGAAACCTCAAACACGTTCTCTGCGGCAGTGTTAAAAACACCGCCAGTGAACGCCGGAACCCGTGCGAAAGATGCACCCAAAAAATCGGTGGCCCCCAGCAGGTGAGCCTCCTCAAAATCGGTTTTCTTCTTAAACTTCACCCCCGAAAAGTCGGCCCCGTCGAACCATACGCAGTTATCCAGCCACGCCTGCCCCGCAAATACGCACCCGCCAAAATGCGCCGCACCCCAGTAGACGGTGAACGCCAGGTTAGCGGTGCGGCGGAACACCGAATCCCCCAGATACGCGGCACTGTGGTAGATAGAATCCTCAAACCTCGCCCCCCGAGAATAGGTGCAGTGCTCCAGGTTCGCAGTGCCGTAGAAAGTACTCTGCCAAAAATCGGCGTCCCCACGGTACACGGAATCAGCCAGGTACGTGTACCCGTAATAGGTGCAGTCACTCAGGTACGCGGCGCCCTCCCACGTGCAGGCGCTCAAATTAACGTTCCCCTCATACACGCAGCCCACCAGGCGCGCATCAGCACCCCAGACGCATTCGCTCAGGCCAGCCCCCGCACGGTACACCGAATCGCTCAGAAACGCCTCACCGTGGTACACCGAACGGTCAAACAGGGCATCGGCCCCATAAATGGAGCGGGTAAAACGCGCCTGGTCGCGGTACGTGCACCCCCGAAAATTCGCGCCTGCACCCCAATACGACTGGGTGAAATCCACGGGGTAGAAAAAGACAGCCCCCCGAAAAATCAAACCTCAGGTGCGACCACAACCCGGCGGTAACCTTCTCCGGGTCCGGGGCCGTATTCGTGGCGGGCTGCCCACCATCGGACGGCTCCCAGCGCACCCGGTCGTGAATCTCAGTCAGGATGCGCCCACGCACCTGCGCCTCAGCCGCCAGCTCGGTTTTCTCGGCTCGGAACCGGCGCGCCTGCTGCGGGGTCAAACCCTGCGGCTGATCGCCCATAAGCCGCTCATAGTCGTGGGCGAGCTGGAACGGGGAACAAATATAGGCGCACAGGGTGGTGATAATCGTCTGCGCCTTGCGGCGCCCGTGCTCCTGAGGGTCGGTCTCATCGGTGAGCCAGTCATCAGCCAGCTCCACGAGGGCGAGCGCCCCACCCAGCCGGATAATCGCCTCAGGGCTGCCCAAAAGAGCGAGGGCAGCCGTGTACCGGTCATGCCGCTGCTGGTGGCTCACAGAAAGGTGTGCAGCTGCTCCGGGGCGAGGGCTCGACGGGGAAGGCGTAACAGGGTGCATGATGGGGTGTTCTTCCGGTGAAAGGTCTGTGTCTTGTTATGGTTCGTGCAGTTCTTGAGACGGTATCGATAAATCTATGTAGGTTGATTGCTTTAGTGTACCCCGGTTTGCTGTGCCGCATCAGTCTGTTGCGAGCCCGTGCGCCCACCTGGCGAATGCCTCATGCGCCTGCTCCAGTCGCCGCGCCGCCCGCCGGTGCGAGGCCGAACCGGCCGGTTTATCCGCGAGCTGTTCACGCCGTTGCGTCACCTTCTGCCGCAGTTTAGCGAGCCGGGTCAGCTGGCCTGGGGTGAGCAGATGCGACCCCACCGGGAGGCCGCCCTCTAACACAATGGGGTGCTCCTGCTCGGGGGTGCGGGTGAACTCCTGCACGCTGTAGGGCGAGAAAACGCACCCGCGCAGCGATGGGGCGCAGTTCACAAAAACTGCGTCGGTAAAAATGGCGTCCGCCAGGTACGCGGCGCCGCTAAAATCAGCCGCACCCTCAAAGACCGACCCCGAAAAGACGGTGCGGCCACCCCATGAGCCGCCGCCAAGCCACGCATCCGCGAGGAACACGCACCCGCGCAGGCTAGCAGAACCGTAGTATGCTGAAGAGCTCAGGTCGGCATCCCCAGCAAATGTGCAGCCGGTGACGGTAAACGCGCCGCGGTAGGCGCTGTACATCATCACCACGGTACCGGCGAAGAAGCAGCCGGTAAAGACGGTATCTGCCCCGTAGCGGCACCCCAAGAAGTAGGCGCCAGCACGGAAAGTACACCCCGAGAAGTTGACGGCCCCGCCCCATGTGCAGCCGCCAAAATACGCCGCGTCCTGGTAGAGGGACTCGCTGAAATCCGCCAAAGCGCGGTAGGTGGAACGGGTGAAGTTGGCGGTACCTGCAAAGGTGGAACACGAGAAAAGAGCGTCACGCATAAAAATACAGTCGCTGAAATCTACCTCATGCTCCCAGCGTGAACCGGTGAAATTCACGGTGCACACAAAAACCGCGCCCGAAAAATTGAATGCAAAACCCGACCACGTGCCCGCCAGGGAAGCGCCCTCAGCGGAAGCTACCGGGTGCTGCACCCGGCGGTGAATCTCCTCCACAATAGCCTGCTGGATACGCCCCTGCGCCCCGGCACTCTCACCAGCAGGCCTATTGTCGGCTGCAGTACTGAGCGGGGAACGAAGATACGCGCACAACCGGTCAATCACCCCTGAACGTGCCCGCGGCGCACGCCCACCGGCAGGGACACCTCACCCAGCCACTCATCCGCAAGCTCCACCAGCGCATACACTGCGCCCAAACGCACCGCCAAATCACCACCCATCAGCGCCGCGTACGCCGCATCCCGCCGAGCTTCACGGCCCCTGCCCAAAGTCACTTGTACCCTTTGACTCCCGTATCAGCTGCTATGACGCATTACACTGTGCGCCACCCATGCACCCCAAAAACCATCGTCTAGCGTAACGGAAACCAGCCGCCAGCCACCAGCAGCCCCGCAACTTCGAACGCCACGCCCCCGCAAGCACCCGGGCACGGTGCGCCTCCCACAGCCTCTTCACACCCCACGCCACCCCAACAGCTACCGCGAAAGGCGCATACGCCTGCCAGTCTTGCCCGGCGAACCCGAGAATCAGGGCGCAGGCGCTCAGCGGGGCATTCATCGACAGGCTCAGGAAAGTGACCGCACCCAGCAGCCCGGCTATCCCGAGAAGTTCTGATGCATGAAGCGCTCCCGCGCCCGGTTGAAGTTGAGCTAGCGTCGGGAACACGAGGATTAGAGCGCCCGTAAGCACAAAACCGCAGGCGGAACCCAGGGCCAGCCCCGGTGTGAGCGTGCCCCCGTAGGCACCGTTACGCAGGCTCGCCACCACCAGGATCGCTTTGGCTGCCAGCAGCGCGAGAGCATAGAGAAGAGCCTGGCCTAAGGCGGTAGCGTCAAGCCTGCTGGAGCTCGAAGATAAACCGGATGCGGCATCGAAAATATGCTGGGTCAGCGGGCGGCCGTTCCCCAGAATCTCCGGCAGGAAAATCGAGGTCACCGCCACCAACGCAAGTACCAGAGAAGCCGCCAGAGCACGTTCCGATTCGTAGTTTTGCGGCTCTCTGCGCGCTGAGACGCCGCCCGGAACCACAACGCCAGGGGAGCGATAGCCAAACCAAGAACAACCGCGAGCAGCAGCGATTCACCGGTGGTCTGCAGCTGCGGGACGGGGTAGGTGGGCGCATCCGAAATCACCAGATGCGCGGTGCAGGTTGCCACAAAAATCAGGACCGCACCCGTGAAAATATTGCGCAGCGACAGGGCTAAACCGAGAGCCTCAAACAGGAAAACAAAACCGCCCACCGGAACCTGGTACACAGCCGCTAAACCCGCCGCCGCAGCCGAGGCTACCAACACCGGGCGCACGGTCTGCGAAATGCGCATCAGATCCGCCAGACGCCCAGCAAACAGTGCGCCCAGCTCGCGCGGGGCAACCTCTTTACCCACCGGTGCACCCGCACCCACGGCCACAATCTGAGTGAGGCTGTGCAGGGTTTGCCGTAGAAATCCCGGGCGGCGCTCCTGCGGAGTTTCGCCGCTAATCTGCGCCTTAACGGACACCAGCTTAGTGTGCCGCTGAAGCGAAAACCAGATGATAGAGACCGCCGCGCCCACCGCGATCAGCACCAGCACACGTCGAACGGTATCGCTGTGATCCGTCACGATCGGATGCTCCGCCTCCGTATGCCCGAACGTGACCTCCTGCATGATATCCAGGAGGTAGTGCAGAATAATCGCCCCGCCACCGGTAGCCGCGCCAATCAGCACGGTGCACAGCAGAAGGTGGGCACAGCGAATCAGACGTGTTTTCATCGTTTTACATTCTAGCCGCGAACCGCAGCCCTTTTTTGTACCGGAGTACATGCGGGGAGCCGCCGGATCCGGTGTTGGATTGTATGCTAGATAACAAACCCTGTGGTGCGGGCGGAATGCGCCCCGCGACACGAACGAAGCAGACAGTAAGGATCGAAGATGACCGAACATATAGCATTCCTCGGCACCGGCTCCATGAACGGTTCCATCGCTGCCGGGCTCATCGCGGGCGGATACCCCGCAGAAGCCATCCGCGCCACCGTGCGCAGCAAAAACTCCATAGACCGCCTGCGCCATCAGTTAGGGCCTAAAGGGCAAGATGCCGTCGTGATCGGGTGCGAGCTCAAGCCCGAAGCCAACCGTGAGGCGGTCAGCGGCGCATCCGTAGTGCTGCTGGGGGTTAAACCCTATGGAATCGTCGAGCTGGCACGCGAAATTTCGCCCGACCTCGCCCCGGATGCACTCGTCATTTCGGTGGCGGCAGAGTCACCCTCGATACGCTGCAGAAGGCTCTTCCTGCGGGGCGGCCGGTGATCCGCTGCATGCCCAATACGCCCTCAAGCGTGGGCAAAGGCGTGCTGGCGATCTCGGTGAGTGAGGCAGTGACTGAGAAGCAGCTTGCGCTCGCCGAGAAGATCCTAGAGACCGTAGGCTTGGTAGTGCAGGTGCGAGAAGATCAGATGGATGCGGTCACAGCTGTTTCGGGGTCCGGCCCCGCCTACGGGTTCCTGCTGGCGGAGACTATGGCGAGTGCTGGTGTGAAGCTCGGTCTGGATGAAGAGACCGCACAGAGGCTCGCATCCGCAACGATTGCGGGTGCCGGGTACCTGCTGGATAGTAACCCGGATGCCGCCGCCCTGCGTAAGGCTGTTACCAGCCCGAATGGAACCACTGAGCGCGCTATCAATACCTTTATTGACAAGGGACTTTTCGACCTCACCGAAGATGCGATGCGCGCCTGCGCCGCCCGCTCCGCCGAGCTGAGCGAGCAGTACACGGCTGACTAGTCACCCTGTCTGCGCCCATCCCTGCCTCTATTCAGAAGAGTTTTTTGCATTCAGAAGAGCTTATCGCTTCTGAATGCAAAAAACTCTTCTATATGCAAAAGGTGGGCACCTAATGGAGTAGCCCAAAATCTCGTAGGGCTTGCTCAAGTACCACCGGGTTGCGAGAACTTACGTGATGCCAGTTCACCCGCAGAATTCTCCACCCTTTTCGTAAAAGAGCGTTCTCCCGCTCTTTCTCGCGGTCAATTGCCCAGCCGTCAGGGTTCATCACCCGGCTTGTTTGCTTCACGCGCCCATCAAATTCGAGGATGACCTTCTGCTGTTCAAACCCAAAATCGCCAAAATACTCTCCCTCGTCGGTTCGCACCCGGTATTGTTCCTGGGGGTACAGCCCAAACTCATGCAACCTTAACCGTGTGAGGGTCTCTCCCGGCGAATCAGACTTATCGCTCATCAGCTGTGCGACCCTCCGTGCTTTAGCCGACCCTTTATGCGACAAATGGGTCAGAGCCTCATATAAGGCAGAACGCGTAACTCGGCTGCTTTTTCGCTGCCTGCTCAATGCCCCATCGGCAACAACCAGCGCTTCTTCTAGAGGTAAAGTTCGGGCGCACCCAATAACTGTAGAGAGCACATCGGTAGCTTTCACACCTCCGTAGAAGTAGGTGATGGGAGCCTCTAACGTGTGCCGATCTTGGTGGCTGGATATGCCTGAGTGCAGGGCTTCCCGCCACTGACCTCACGTGAACTGTGCGGGATCTTTAAGAACCGGTATCCCGTGCAGTATGGCGGCACTCAGATGCGTAAACACGGGATTTTCGCAAGATTTGGCGTACGCTATGACCCGTGCTAGGTGCTCTCTTCCGAGTCATCTTCTGCCACCGCAGGGTGCTCAGGTACTGGTTGTGGGCTAACCGGCGTGCATGCCCTTCACGAAGGGCTGCTGAAGCCTCCGTGCCCCTATCCCTTCCTCTGATATTTGATAGCTGTTCTTAACCAGAGGGTATATGCGTTCTAACTGTTTACAACGTACACTGCTTTTGCTCATGACATATAGAGGACACGAATCTGAGGGTGTTTTCGAGGCAGTCCTGGCCATCCTGTGGATAACCTGGGTGGTTACCTGCGCCTCTGCACTATCCACAGGGAACAGTCTCATGTTTGAGGGATTTGTGGGGCGTATATGACGCAATGTGAAGACGTACTCATCCTATTCAGAAGAGTTTTTGCATTCAGAGCGATAGCTCTTCTGAATACGACTCTTCTGAATAGGCTTGGGGCAGCAGACAATGATAATGGCAAAGGTTAACGGTGATAGCGAGAGGCGCGGGGGAAGCCGCAGAACCTATGGGCGGGCAGCAAAACGCTCGATCAGCTCCACTTGCCCCGAGACGATAAGAATATCCCGAGAGTGAATGCGCGTGGAGGGGTCTGCGTAGGTGAATTCCTCCCCGGGGGATTTAATGCCCACCACAGACACCCCGTATGTTGGCGCGGATATCCGACTCTCGCTAAGGGTGAACCCGTGAGTTTCCTTCGGCGGGCGCATCTTAGCGATAGCGAAATCATCGTCGAACTCAATGTAGTCCAATAGCCGCCCAGACACCAGGTGCGCGGCGCGGCGGCCCGCATCCGCCTCCGGGTAGACCACATGGTGCGCACCGATGCGCTCCAGGATTTTGCCGTGTGACGGGGTGATTGCTTTTCGCCCAGATACGTTCAACCCCAGGTCAACGAGGTTCGCGGTGATAGCACTGGATGCCTCAATCGAGTGCCAACTCCCACAACCGCGGACCCGAAGTCGTTTGCACCCAGCTGCCTGAGCGTATCAATGTCGGCGGCATCGGCGGCTACCACGTGGTGAGCAGGCCCGACCATTTCTGCACCAGCTCAGGGTCTTTTTCAACGGCGAGCACCTCCTGGTTCTGGGCGTGCAGCTGCGCGGCGGTTGAGGCACAAACCAGCCCAGACCGATCCGAGCACGGGCGCATTGTGTGTATTAGCCAATGATGGGCCTTTCTTCGGGGAACTTGTAAAGGCGGCGGCGGGCGCAACGCGCAAGGCAGTGGCAGCGTGATGGTGCCAATACGCCCAATGAACATGAGCGCTGAGCGATGTAAACTACCGGCGGGTGACAGCTCGGCTGAGAGGCCGTTTGAGAGCCCGCACGTGGCGTAGGCTGAGATCACCTCAAACAGCACCCTGCTTAGGGGCTGGTCGGTGAGCATCAGAATAACACCGGACCCGGCAATCACGATACCGGCACTCATCATGGTCACTGAGATGGCGATGCGCAGCACCGTGTCGGGGATAGTGCGGTTGAATGCCACCACAAACTGGTCGCCGCGTGCCTCCGCCATAATCGCCAGCATAATCACGGCAATGGTGGTGACTTTAATGCCGCCAGCTGTTGAGGCTGAGCCGCCGCCAATAAACATGAGCACGTCGGTAATGAGGGCTGGTCACAGGGGCGGATATCGTTCATATCGACCAGGTTGAAACCGCCTGAACGGGTCATGACGGAGGCAAGAGCGCGCTGAGTATTTTATCCCCCGGGTTGTTCCCGCCGACAGTGCTCGGGTTATTCCACTCGGCTGCCCCCCAGGCGGCGGCGCCCAGTACGAAAAGCACGCTGGTGGTGACGAGTGTGAGCTTTGCGGTGAGCGTCCACCGGCTGGGTTTAAGCGGGTGCTGCTGCAACGCCATGAGCACCGGGAACCCCATAGCCCCCAGAAACACGGCGATACACACGGGGATGATCACGAAAAAGTCGTGGCCGTACGGCACTATCCCGTCGGAATGCGGCGTGAACCCGGCGTTGATCAACGCCGAGATCGCGTAGAAAATACCGTGCCACAGGCTGGTGAGCGGGTCTTCGCCCAGCATTAGAAAACGCGGGGTCAGCAGTAACGCTATGAACGCCTCGATACTGGCGGAGGTGTAGGCGACGGTGCGTACCACGCTACCGACCTCACCTAGCCGCCCAATATTGAGTTCTTCTTGGGCGATGAGCTTGGACCGCAGCCCCATTTTCCGCCCGGTTGCCAGGGCCAGCAGCGAGGTGAGGGTAAGGGTTCCCCAAGCCACCGATCTGGCAGGCGCACAGGATGTCGACCTGCCCGAACATCGACCACTGTTCGGCGGTTGAGACGGTGGTGAGGCCGGTGACGGTCACGGCGCTGGTGGCGGTGAAAAATGCGTGATGCAGCGGCGCCATTTGCCCGTCATTTGAGGCGATCGGCAGTAAGAGCATGAGCGTGAAGAACACGATAACCAGCAGGAAGGTGCTGATGGCGGTTCGTGCGGGGAGGAGAGCACTTTTCGCGTCGATAAAATCGCGCAGGTTCTCGTAGGGTGCGGGCATCAAGCAGTCGCGGCTGGTGCGTGCTTGCCCGGTGCGGACGCCTCAGCGGTGAGTGCCCCGCCGGGCGGTGCCGGTGTGGGTGCTGCGCGCATCTGTGGTTTTTCGGCTCAGCAGCAGACTATCGAGCAGGCCGTGTTTTGGGGGCGCAGGGTGGTACAGGAACTGGGTGCGCCGGTGAACGGGGTGATGTCGCTGCTGTTCTGCTTTCGGGCAGACGCCACCTGCGTAGGGTGTGCTGGCGTTTGAAGAACTCACGGGAGGTGCGCAGGGCCTCGCGATTACGGTGGCGTTTGCGCCGAGTGTGCGCGGATGCGCCAGGCGAGGCGTCCATGCGGTTCCTCCTTCATGGTGCGGGTGGGTGCCGGTGTTAGGTGCGGGGTTTTGGGCCGTGTAGGGTTGTGTGGTTGGTGCAGACCCTGAACGTGGTGGTACGGCCTCCTCTAGTGTATCCCCGATGGTGGTATTCGGTGGTGGTGTAGGGGCGGTTTTTCGCCCTGCAACCTTCAACATGCAGTAAAACACATATTCTGTTTCAAGAATTTAATGGGCCGGGGTTGATAATGTCCAGTTAAGTGTGTGGTTTGGCTATTGGGAACTGGCAAACTAGCGTATATATGACATAATCGATATATGCATGCAGATGTTTTTCAGTGATTGCGGATTCGACCCGCCGCCGCATCGTGCGGCTGCTCGAACAGACCCACACTGTTGGTGCGGTTGTCGAGAAACTGGGCATGAGTCAGCTAACTATTTCTGAGCACCTGAAAGTGCTGCGTGAGGCCGGTGTGGTGTCGGCCCGTGGTTGAGGGGCAGCGCCGACTGTATTCGCTGAACCCCGAGGTTTTCACTGAGATTACAGACTGGGTGGATGAGATTTTGAGGCTGCCCGCGCTCAGCGCTAGCTCACGCCCCGATTGCGCTTCCCGGTGGGGAGGCTTTTTCCCGCGTTCCCCGGGCAGTTCCGCGTGGTGGTGGGCGGATTTACCGGTGCGCACCAGCATGAGGTGGTTGAATCCAGTGAGAAACTCGACATTCCAGCCGAGGCTGCACATCCCATCCGATGCTGAGAAGACAATGATGAGGAACCCAGCGCGGAAGATAACGACGATACCGCCGCAGGCGAAGTGAAAAAGCCTCAGCGCCGCGTTGTGCCGTTGAGCTCGAATAACCCCAATATCCCGGCTGAGGACGAGGCCCGCTGTGGAAGAAGGTGCTGACTCGCACCCCTGATCCGGCTGTGGGTGTTGTGCTCAGCGCGAAAGCCTCGAAGAGCCTGCCGAGCGAGCAGAATCTGAGGGCCTGGATGAGGTTGGCCGGGAGCGAACAGAACGCCAGTGCCACATTTGCTGGTACCGGTGAAGTGAGTGAAGGTGTGGTGCCGATGCGCCCCTTCACCCCTCCGCCTTTGCCTCCTGACGAGGTGTCGCAACCTGATGAGAGAAAGCACTCGTTGAAACTGCTGCGAAGGACTCCACGGACGATACCCAGTCGGTGGCTCCTGCGGGGCAGGGTGAAGACGATGAGGCAACTGAGTCCTCTGCTGGCGTGAGCCCCTGGAGTTCGGCAGGTGACGCCTCAGCCAAGCCTGCTGTATCGAATGAACCTGCCCGCGGTGAGCATGAGGCTGTGACACCGACCCGCCAATGGGCAGCCTGCCAAGAGTGAGCCTGTAAACGTTGGGTCTCAGGATGCCGTATCGGCGGCAGCTGACATGACCTCCACCACCGGGATGCGCCCACGAAGACGCACCACCACACGGGTGAGGACACGGCTGCCAGCGCCACCGAGGTCTCGGAGTGAGCAGAAGACCGCCGGACTATCCGAGGCAAAGACCGGGCAGGATGCTTCCGATAGCCCGCGTATCGAGGCCTCAACGGCGGAAGCAGACCGGGATGCCTCATCCGTGGAAGCCGCCACCGTGTCTAAGACCGTGAAGAGCGATGAAACAGCCTGATGGCTGACCCCGCTGACAGCCCGGACGCTGATGAGTGATGTTGCAGCTCACGCCGATGCTGAACCCAAGAAGACTTTACGCGGAGGGAAGGTGCCGACCCCGAGCGTCTGAGGATACCGAGGCAGCTGAGCACCGACGGCGCCTCAGTAACCGATACAGCCGATGCGGTGCTGGAACCCGAAACGGCCCAGACCGTAGAGACCCAGGGCTCCCGAACCCCACTGAGGCCGGTGTTCCGGCCGATCCCTCAGCCTGCACCATGGAGCAGGTGACCGTTAAGGAGGAACCTCGTGGCCTTCTGGCGCGTGTCTTTGGTCGCCGACGATAGCATGCCGCACCGGCGGCACGCTGAAGATAGCGAGATGGGGCGGGGCGTGCGCCCGTGTTCAGCGATCATCAACTCGTACACCTGCCTGATAAACCCTAATTTTCCCCGAAAGACGGAATCTACGTTGGCTATTCACCGTAAAATCCTCCGCTGGCTCGAGAACTGAGCTCACTGAGAGCAACCTGCAGCAGCCGGGACTTGCCCGACGATCAGCGTATTGCCCGCGCGATTGGCTTGGGAAGAAGCCGTACCGCGAGGGCTTGAAGACCCTCGAAGACATGGATCTGGTGCGCCTATACTCCGGTAAGGGCAAAGAGATCATCGCTCACCTGGATGAGGACGGCGATGGCGGCAACCGAGCCTCTGCGCCTGCACATGGCTGTTTCGCGCTACGAAAGCGTGACCTGGTGCAGACCCATAGCTTCTTGAGAGGCTGGAGTGTTGCCAATATTGACCCCGGCGTCGCTGATTTCGGTGAAGTGGATGAGCTGCTGGAGGAGATGCGGAGGGTGGGCACCCTATCCGGGAGTTCGCTCGGCCTGTACCTGGACTTTCACCTGGGAGCTGGAGCCGCCTTGCCATAACGAGGCTGATTGCTGGGCTGCTGATCGCTATCCGTCAGCCGACTTTCGATGCTCTGCTGTCGCTGGCGGGGCGTGTGCCGCTGTGGAGCAGCACCATGGAGCGCCTGAACGCTGAGAACCGCGCGGTTCTTGAAGCCGTGAAGGACGCCGATTCCGCGACCGCCCCGCAACCTGATGATGAACCAGATGCGCGGCCTGTTCGATGAGGCCGGGGTGGACTTGGACGAGTCGGCGGTGGCGCTTACGGGTATGCCGGGACCTCGGATCTGCGCATGTTTGAACCGGTTGATGTGAGGACGATTTCGGCCCGTTCCGGAGGAAGGCCCCGGTTTCGGTGGGGCTTCGGTGCGGAGCGGTTCAGCAACGCCCCGGCGGTGCGCCGGTGCTTCATCCGGCTCTCACGGACTCGCCGTGATACCTCGCAGCAGTCTCAGCAGCACTATGACGGGCGGCAGGAGCAGCAAGAGCAGCAGTCTAATCTGCCGTTGAGCTTTGGTACGGCCTCCGGCCGTGCGGCGGCAACGTTTACCCGCCCGTCTGAGGGTGCCCCCGCTGCTCAGGCCGGTAACAATAGCGCTTCGCAGCACCCCGAGAACGCATCCAGGCAACCGTATGAGGTTGATAATGCTGCCTCTGCACGGGTGCCTGACCAGTCAATACGGCGGCCCTGTGCCGGGTGGTGAGAGCAGGCGCAGCTCAGCCTACACCCCGCCCAGGAGGTGCTGATTCAGGCCACCTCCGCGCTTCCGCTTCCGATTCAGCCGTTGCCGGTCGATCCTGATGCGTCTCAGCCGCTGCGTTTGACCGATGATGAGCCGCTGATTCAGGCCAGGGCCGCTATTCCGCTGGATATGCGGGTGATTCCTGCTCGGGGTCTGCCCGAGAAGAGCCTCAGCCCGCGGCGTCGGGTGAGGACGCCTCGAAGGCGGCCGCTAAGCCCGGCGAGACGCCCACAAAGGCTGAAGGTGAACAGGCCGATAAGGCATCTGAGGATTCCCAGAATCAGGGTTCTGCGACGAAGGATGCGGGCAAGAAAGACGCCGAGGACGCCCAAGCTCAAAAGGCTAAGGGCGGGGCGCAGCCCGCAGCCGGTGATACTCCGGCTCAGCCTACCCCCGGTGAGGACAAACACGCCGAGGGGCAGAGCGGTAAGGACCAGCAGGCCCAAGATCAACAGTCTCAGGAGCAAGACCAGGCTAAGCAGCCCCAGGGTAAGCAGGCTGGCGGCAAGCCGGGCGGCTCACCTTCGGGTTCGGGCAGAAGACCGATGCCGCTGAGGACGAGCAGAAGAGCTCGGCTGAGGCTGGCTGAGTCACCCAGCCTGCGCAGGGCGAGCAGAAGGGGCAGGGTAAACAGTCTGCCGATTCCTCGCCGCGAGGCCAGAAGAACCAGTCTGACGGTGCGCAGCAGGCTGATGATTCCGCGCCACTAAAGGATGGTGACGCGCCCAAGGACGCAAAGGCTTCGGCGGCCCAAAAATCCGCCCAGCCCGATGCCCAGAAACCTGATGCCCAGACAGCTGGGGGTCAGAAGGCCGAAGCGAAGTCCCCCAAGCAGGGTGCTCAGGATGATCAGCAGAAGGCCCAGGACGCTCAGAAGCAGGGGCGGTTCCGTCCCCTCTAAGGTAAGGACGGGCAGAACGGTCAGCAGGCAGCCGACAATTCGGGCGGTTCGTCTGCTGCGCAGCAGAACTCTAAAGAGCCTGGTGCTGCGCAGAAAACACCGCAGCCGGATGCTTCAGGGGTGAACGGCTCCGCCGGTAAGGATGCTGCTTCCCCAAGAGCGGCGAGCAGAAGGCCGGAAGGCAGGCGAGCGAGACCCAGGAACTTCAGCGCAGGAAAGCTCAGCACAGGAGAACCCGGCTCAGCAGAAAGAGCCAGCGCAGAAAGATTCGGTGCAGAATAAGCAGGACGCTAAAGCTGCACCCCAGAAGCCTGCCGGACAGGAACCTGACGCGCAGGGACCTGACGCGCAGGGACCCAATAGTGCCGCACCAGAAACTGATAATGGTGCGGGCGACAATCGTGCGGATACTGCCGCCCAGAACGGTGTGAAGCGCAACCCTGGCCCGCATGATGATCAGGGCAGCGCCGAAAAGGCCGGTGCTGCACAAACTGATGCCGCTCAGGCTAATACTGCGCAGGGCAGCTCTTCACCGCAGGACTCCGCCCAGCAGGGCGGTCAGGCCCAAGGGCCGCAGTCCGCTCAGCCTGCTCAGGCCGGGAATCCTGACGGGAAGCCGCAGGAGTCTGCCTCGGGTAGTGCCCAGCCTGCCTCCTCACCTGCTGAAGGCCCGAACGGGCACGCTGGTTACGCAGGCGCGGCTAATACCCAAGGACCCGCTGCGAACGAGCAGCCCGGGCCGCACCCTGTAGCGGGTCAGGGCACAGCGCAGGAGCAGCCTCAGCAGGAGGTGCTGGGGGCTGTGCAGTCGCTTGATGGGCAGCAGGCGCGCCTATTTCGTCGCTGGAGAATCCGCAGGCTCATACCCGCCGCGCGGATAACGGCTAACGGGCAGGCTCAGCCGGATGTGCCGCAGCAGGTGCAGAACCATGCCCCGTTCAGGAGGCACAGGGGCCAGGAAAACCGCACCGGACGCGCACAACCCACAGAATCGCTGGGATGAGTGCTGCCCCGCGCACCGGTTCCACACCCGCCCAGCAGCCCCATAGTGGGCCTCACACCGAGCGGTTGGGGTAGCGGGCCTGCCTCGGCGACTATCCCTATTCAGGGGCGTACCGGTCTGAGCAAGCTTCCGAGCCCCGTGGAACGTGAGGATGCTGAGCAGCGCCGGTGGCTGAGGAAAACTGGCGCGCGCCAGCTGAGGAGCGGGTGAAGGTGATTCGTGCCCATTCGCCCTCCGGGGCGAGCCGCCGTCACGGCCAGATCATCACGCCGGTGCGTGCTGCTGTAGCGTCTCCTCTAGCCGCCCGGCCAACGGGCTGCGGTACCCCGAGCGCAGTATCGTCATGACGCAACCTAGCCGCACCGCAACCGCAACCCCAGCCTGGCCCCACGCAGCTCCGGCTGCTGCCGACACCGGTAATGCTGGGGCTCGAACGGCGCCGTGAACAGCACGCCAGCTGATGCTCTTGGCGTTGAGCACGCCCGGAGGCTCTGGCGGAGCGGCCGCTGCCGCCGGTTGAGTGCTGGCGACCACTCCGATTCGTATCGTTCCCGCGAATACGAGCGGAACCCTATAGTGGTCAGGATGAGCGGTCCACGGATGAACGTGCGCCGGAGCACGCCAGCGCTGAACGTAAGCAGGGCTGGCAGCCGCATGACCCGCTATTTGGGGTTGAGCTCGCGCGAGCGCGAGCAGCTCTTCAGCAGCGAGAATAACCCGCAGGATTCGGCGCATCAGCAGAACACTGCGAACCACAGTCGCAGGTGTCTGCCTCTCCGCACCGGGGCTGCGGCAGAATAACTCTGAAGGCGGCACCTCAGATGCCGCTAACCCTGCTGATGCGAGCCAGCACGAGCCAGCAGAGCTGGCGCAGCCATGCTACGCAAACACGCGGGCGTGCCCTCAAACTGGGTGCCCCGCGCAGCCCGATGTCTTGAGGCATACCGGCATATTCTGGGGAGGTGCGGGCGTGCGGGAAAATTTTTCTTGTGTGTGCGAGGGCTGCTACCGCCTCTGCGAGGGGTCTTTGGGGATAGCTCCTCATCTTTGGGTGCGTCGGAATGGTGCAATGCGGTGTTTCCTAGTACTCTAGGAAGGTAGCGTTCTCAAAACGCTGGGGCACTGCTGTGCCCTAAAAGTGCCTCCAAGCGTTGTATCCCAGTATAAACACCCCGGGTAGCTACCGCACCGAATGGGTGCGGCCGGGTCTAACAAAGTGAGGAAATCCTATGGGTTCCGTTATAAGAAGCGCCACAACGCATGTCCAAGAAAGAAGCACCGTAAACTGCTTCGTAAGACTCGCCACCAGCGCCGCAATAAAGTAAACAGTAGCTTCTGTGCCCCGTGCCCGGTAAGGGTTGCGGGGCATATGTGCGATGTCAGGGGCTGACGTGGGCTGTGGCGGCGGCTGTTGAACGCTAATGACTGGGGCCATGCCCGCGCTACACCTGAACCACCGTTATTGAGCTTTTTGACCCGCCCCGGCTGCCACCTGTGCGACGCTGCGGCCACGGTGGCACTGGTATCTTACCGAATTTGGGTGCCCTACGCTGAGCTAAACATTGAGCTGGTACCGCAGCTGCTAGCGGCACGCCACCGAAATCCCGGTGCTGCGCATTGACGGGCAGCCGAAGGACTTTTGGCGAGTAACCCCTAAACGGATGCGTAAGCTCATTGCCGCACGCATGCCTTAGCGCCAGCCGCCCCGCTCGGCGAATTAGGGGGCTATATGCAGCGCCCCTCGTTTTCGGTAGCGTGAAAATTTGAGAGACTGAGAATGACTACATCGGCTAGGTCACGGGATCACCTGATGCGCCACGGCGGTGCATAACTTCCGACCGTCGTCTGCGGGCGCTGCCACTCACCACCTTTCGAGAAGGGCAGCAGATGCGTGCGCGCCCAGGCGCCCAGGTTTGCGGCGTCGGGTGAAGGCGCGAACATTGTGCACCTGGTATGCTCGCGGCCCGCACCCGCGAGTCGGCCGAGCCGATCACTGAGCTTCGAGGGCTTCAGCGCACCCCGATGCGCGCGTGGTTGAAGGCCGATCTATCTTTGAGGGTCTGCGTGAACCGGCAGGAGCTATCGAACAACCCGCCACTGGACGAAACTGCCAGACCCGCTGCGCCCGTCCTGGGGCGAGCCGTACGTGTGCAGGTGCGCCGCATGGCTCAGGCCGTGAGGATGCCGCCCGCACCGCGTACCAGCAGGGCGGGGACGGGGCCGAGCCATCATTGTTTTCCGCACCAGCTGCTTATCTGGGTGACTCGCCTGGCGCAAGGTAGCTATTGCAGCGCGACCCACGTGCGCTGAATGCACCTGGCGTCGATTACTTCGCTCACTTTCGATAACCTGTTGTCGGGGAACCCGCCGCAGGTGAGCGGCTACACGGGCCGCATCGCCCCTGTGTTCGAGGGTGATTCAGCTGCCCGGCAGCTAAGACGCGGTGTCTGCCCGTTTGCACTTTCGCACACACCACCGGAAGGAACGCTGACTCCACCCGCAGCCACACCGCCGCACCGCCCTGCGTGCAGGGTATTTGACGCTGATGCGCGTCAGCGGCAGGGGCGGGCCCTGCTGGCTGCGTGCTCTGAAGACACCTCCCTGTCAAAACAGGCGAATTCGGGTGATATAAAGGCTACATTGCCGGGGACGGGTCGGTGACCGAGTGCCGGAGGGCTGACGCGGCGAGGCCGTTGCGTTCACCGGTGAACTATTCGACGGCACCAGCGTGAACGCACGAGTCGTTGCGCGCAAACCTTCGCTCTTGAACTACTGGTGCGCCAGGTGCTCTCCCTGCCGTGCCGAGGGCAAAGACCTGCGAAGCTCTACACGACTATAAGGACAAGCTGGGTTCTACGGTGTGAACGTGCCGGGATAGAAAAGCACCGCCGAGGCGTTTGAGCGCAGCTTTGGAGATCACCTACCCCTCGTTTGAGACCTCAGGGTAAGGTACTGCTGTCATTGAGTAAGTATGTGCCCGCCCAGGCGGTGCCGACCACCGTGATTCTGGATTCGCACGGTAGGGTGGCGGCACGCATCTTGGGTCAGGCGAACCCGTCGGTGCTGAAAACCCTGATTGGAGACCGCTGTAAGGGTGCCCTAGCGTGCCTGCTGGAACCGGTATGATGCTCACCCCGCCGCTGTGGCTGCCACGGCGGGTGCTGCGCCGTTGGCGAGTATCAGCTCAACCGTGCTGGATGGTTCCTCTGGCTCTCCATCCCGTTGGCGGCGCTGGCGGGGCTGGTGTCGTTCGCTTCACCGTGTGTGCTGCCGCTGGTACCCAGCTCACCTGGGGTATGTGGCGGGTCTTGCAGGCTCGCAGCCGCAGGCACCCAAGGCTCCGCGGCCGCATTGTTCCAGGGGAAGAAAACGGCGGCGGCACGCCTCCCGCACCCCAAAAAGCCGCAGAAAACGCAAAAACCCGCCCGAGGCAACATCGGGGTGGCTGTAGACCGCCCCACCGACCGAAAACCCCAGGTTCGCAGCCCGGTAAGGGGCGCCTTCACGCACAGCAGACCCGCCGTCACACCGCCGGATGCTCGCCGAGGTGGCCCTGTTCGTGCTCGGGTTCTCGCAGTTTCGTCACCCTATCGGTGCCTACTGGCCCAGGGTGGGTGCCGCCCCTGGCTGAAAGGGCGAGGCGTGGGTGAATATTCTGCTGGGTGCACTCGTGATCCTCATGGGTGTTGTATTCATGGGGCGGCTGAGCATTCTGCAGGGTCGATAAACGGTTCCACACCCGCACCGGCACGGACGCGCAGAGGTGCGCCGGTGCTGGAGTCACTGCTTCGGGCTGGGGTGGGCGCCGTGCATTGGACCCACCTTCGCCGCAGTGCAAACCTCGTGTTCCACTGGCGGGGCCGCAACATCAAGGCTGTGGTGCTCACGCCGCGCCTACTGCCTGGGTTTGGGTGTGCCGTTCCTACTGGTCGCCTATTTCGCGGCGCGCGGGTGAACACCACCGGGTGAGCGAGCACGCATAAACGCGGGATTCAGCGTGCGGGCGGGGCGATGCTCATCCTGATCGGCATCCTTATTTTTGACTGGCGCCTGGAACCACCTCATGGCCTGGGTTCAGGCGGCGCTTCTGATTTACGAACTACCAATCTGACGGGGTACATATGGCACGCACACTCGACGCCCCGGCGCTGGGAATCACCAGGGATGCTCCGCTGGGGTTGGACGCAACTGACGAAAATGAACACCGCCTTTGCTGCTGCTTCTGCTGCTGGCGGTTGCGAGACAGTTCCCGGGTCTATGTTCCGCAGCGCATTCAAGACCCCGCGAAGGTGACGGACTATAGTTAAAAACCCACCCCGGCTGGGGCGAGTTTGCCGATAAAGATACAGCTGTTTGATGTTTTCTCCTCCGGGTGGTTCTCAGCCCTCGCTACGCTGTTTGTTCCCTGATCGGGTGCGTTACCCCGCGCGCTGTCGTAAATCATGCTAAAGACTGGCGTAAACCGCCCGCGCGCACCCCAAGAACCTTTCCCGCATGCCGTGCGCCGCACGATCGATATTGACGCGGATGCGCTCACCCCCCAGGCCGCGATGAGGACGCCGCCGCGATCATCGTAAACGCCGCTACCGGGTGCAGATCCGGGAGGAAGGACGGGCAGTACCGGTGGGGGCCGAACGCGGCTACCTGCGTGAGGTGGGGAACATCCTGTTCCATGTGGCGATGATCGGCATCCTGGTTGGGGTGGCGGTCGGCTCGCTTTTCGGTGCGAAATAAAAATCCTGGTGGAGGGGACGTTCGTAAAGCTCCCTGATCGGCTACGACTCGTTCACCCCGGCACGAACTATAACCCCGACTGGCTGAACCCGTACGCCGTGACGCTCAGCCAACTTTCAGGTGCGCTACGACAGGCAGCGCGACAGCACACTACGAGGCGGGATCTGGACTATAACGCCCAGCTGACCGTGCAGAGCCAGCAACGGCCCCGGCAGAAAAACCCTCAAAGTGAACGAGCCGGTTGATGTGGGCGGGCACCAGCGTGTTCCTCTCCGGCAACGGGTACGCCCCCATTGTGAAGGTGACCGACGGTGCAGGGAAAGTGGCGTATGAAGGCCCCGTGGTGGCCCTGCCAGCTGACGGGAAAGTACACCTCGTCAGTGGTGCTGGAAGTTGCCCGATGCCCGCCCGGCCCAGCTGGGGTTTGTGGGCATGTTCACTGCCACCGGCAACGCTCATGAGCGTGGGGCGGGCATCCCGCATTCGGTGGATTCAGCCCGGCGAACCCTATGCTGGTGCTGCAGTCCTGTTCAGGATTGGGGTTTGAACTCGGCCAGCCGCAGAACGTGTATGTGCTGGACACCTCTAAGCTGACCGCGTTGAACAGCATGGCGAACCAGAACGGTATTGTGCTGGATGCGCAGCACCGCATCGCCACCCCTGCCGGAGGTAACGGCACCATTGAGTTCATGGTATAAAGCGGTACAGTGGGGATGGAGGTGCGCCCGACCCAGGGGCAGAATATTGTGCTGTACTCGTTTGTGGTGGCTTTTGTGGGGCTGATTGTGTCCCTGTTGTCGGCGCGCCGCCGCGTGCTGGGTGCGTGCTGCAGCGCAATGAGGGGTGCTTACCGTAGAGTACGGTCTCGCTTTGCGCGGGAGGACCCGCGTCTTGCTGCGAGGCTGAGCGTATACGGATGCTTTCGCCGCCCGGTGGGGCTGGAATTTGCTGAGGCCCTCATCCGAGGGCCGACTGAGAAAACCGAGGGAAGTAGCCCATGCTGAACGAGACATTAGCGCGCTGCGGTGAGCTATTCATGTATATTGCCGCGCTGAGTTTACGCACCGTGGTGTTCGTGGCGTTCACCTGGGATGTGGTGAAGAATTCGCGGGTAACCCGCCGTCTGGAGGGTGCCGCGGCACCTCGTGAGGCGGAGTTAGAGGAGGAACAGGCGGCTGAGCCTGTTACCGCGGGCGCGGCCACCTCCGTTGCGGGTGCGGAGAAAACCGGCAGGAAAACCGCCGCGAAGTCGTCGGTTAAAGATGAGCGCGAAAGCCACCCGTGTTGAACGCACCGGCGGCGCTGGGGCGGCACGGGCAGGCAGCGGAGCGCCGGGTACCGGGTGCGGCGGCACGCGCGCTTGAGAACTGTGGCGGACTCTTCGATGCTGCGCGGGCCAGAGCGCCCGGCGGCGCGCATCGCCGTGATCGTTATGCTGATGGGGGCGCTGGTGCACGCGGCGGCGGTTATTATGCGCGGCGTGGCTGCGCAGCGTGTGCCCTGGGGGAACATGTACGAGTTCTGCACCACGGGCGCGCTGGTGGTGGTGGCCGTGTACCTGGTGGCGCTGATCTTCCGTGACCTGCGGTTCGTGGGCACGCTCGTGTCTGGGCTGGCGCTGATTATGATGTGCGCCGCCACCATTAGTTTTCGCCACCCCCGCTGAAGTCACCTGAAACCGGCGTTGCGAGAGCTGCTGGCTGGTGATTCACGTGTCGATTGCGGTAGCTTGCGCTCAGGGTGTTTACGATTACGTTCGCGATGGCGGTGCTGCAGCTGGTGCAGACCCGCCGTGAGCAACGCATCCTGAACGGTAAATCGGGCGGGTGGGCGTTTATGCGCCTGGTTCCGAGCGCCCTAGGCCTTGAGAATTTTGCGTTCCGCCTGAACGCTTTGGCGTTTTGTGATGTGGACGTTCACGCTTGCCGCTGGTGCTATTTGGGCGAGCCAGGCGTGGGGCCGCTACTGGGGCTGGGACACTAAAGTGTGTGGACCTTCGTGATCTGGGTGGTGTACGCGCGGCGTATCTGCATGCGCGTGCAACCCGCGGCTGGGCTGGCCCGCGTTCGGCGTGGCTGTCTGATTATCAGCTATTTGTGCGTGTTTTAATTCACGGTGGTGAATATTTTCTTCTCGGGCCTGCACTCGTATTCGGGGTTGTAAACCCGCCCCGTAGAACTGCCTGCGTCCCTGTGCCTGTGCGCGCCGCAGCGGCCTAAAGCTAACGCGCGGCCACGAACGGTTCGGTCACAAACATGTGCTGGTGCAGCCAGCCAGGAAACGCGTGAAGACAGAGGGCCGCACACAGCAGTAGACGCTTTCCCGCCGAGCGAGGACAAACGCACACAGTGAGTGCCTGAGGTTGCACCGGGTGCTGCCCAGTGGTTGATGGTGTCTGCCAGGCCGGGGCTGTTCTCGCCGTCAGTGTCGTCTCGTGGCGTCGTCGCGAGGTTCTTGCCGCTGCCTGTCTCGTTTTTGCCGTTCTGCGCACGGCTCGGGCAGCGCAGGTACTCTTCATCGTCGTCTGGGGCTTTCGGCGCGGGAGGCACAGTACCCCGCCTGCCTTTCAAACCCCGGCCCGTATCCGCAGCGGGCGGCTGTTCGGCTGCACTTTTTTCGCTGCGGGGCCTGCCGAAGAACAGCCGAAAACCAGCCCGTGGGGAAGAAGATGATGACAATAATCACAGCCACTTGGGAGGTGCGCATCGGCGGCGGTGTGCGGGCGGCATCCAGCAGGGTGCTAGGCTCAAACGCAATCGCCAGCGCGGGACGCGCCGATTATCATCATCATCGTGTCATGCTCTAAAGTCTGCCACAGGAATCTTGGGGGCGCATCCATGCTGCGGCTGAGACTGGTGGGTATGAACTACTTCAAGTACACCCTGGTGCGTTTCGGCTTGCTCGTGTTCTTCTTCTACCTGTATGAGCTGTTGGGGGCTGGGATTCTCGTCTCGGGGGTTGCGCGATTGTTTCGGCTTTTGCGGTGGCGCACTATTTTTTCTTTCCGCGTCTGCAGCGGCCGCCAGCCAGGATACGGCCCGGTTTTCAGCATGCAGGTGAAAATAAGGAAGAAGAGAAAACCGCGCTATTGAGGATGAGCTGGTGGAGTCGCAGAAAAAGAATCTGGGGAGGACTTTAAACGGCCCTCGGCGCCTGCGTCTGCACACGTGATGGGCGGGACCCGCTGTGTTTTTGCCAGCGGGTAGTGTGTGCGCTGCTGTGCCCGAGTCCACAGCACGCGCAGAAAGGCTAGGTCTCTTATTCTGCTGGAGATCCTGACGCCTCTGCCGACGACAGCTGCCAGCCTACCCTGTGCCAGGTATTCCAGAACTGGTGGGTCAGCTGCGCATCGTGCGCTAACGCCGTACCGTTCAGATGCGTGACCGGGGCGAGCAGACGCACCGAGGCAGGCAAACCGACCGCATCTGATAAAGATCACTGCGGGTATAGCGGACCGTAGCCCAGTTCCCAGCCGTCGCGCCGCCGCCTCATAGCGCCCTGCGTGAGTACCGGTAGGATTCCGTGGTTCGGTTCGGGGTGTACGAGCGTCTTTACACCGTTTTCGATACGCGCCATCAGCACCGACGAGGTTGCCCTCAGAATGCGGCGGTTGTCGGTCATAATCGCGTCATCCGCGCCGCGGCTGTGCTACCTGCGAAAACCGCCATATTGACCGCATGTGAGAGGTTTTTCGCGCCCGCCAACAGCCACGGTATGCGGTGTTGTCGGCGGGGTCGTGCCGCGCGCAACAACGTAGCTTTCACGCCGTTCTTCCGCTGATTCACGGTAGTTTTCGGGCACCGGGGACGCGATCAGCAGAGGGTGTGATGGCGGCGGGCATTCCGCAGAGGCACGTGGCGGCCCACGCGAGATAATGATTTTGACAATATGCTCTTCGCCGAGTTCCGTGTGGGCGCCGGGCACGGCTCTGGTCGAGGAGGCTCTTGGCAGCCTCCCGCAGCTGGTGCCAGGTCGGGTTCGGCAGGTCGAGCATACGCGCCGAAGATCAGAGTCGGGTGAGGTGCATATCAAAGTTTTCGCACACGCCGATCGACGGCGAGCATGGTCTCAAAAACGCCGTCGCCACGGGTAAATCCTTGGTCTTCCACGCCGATAAGCGGTTGGGTGGGGTCTACGGCAACGCCTTGCGGGTTCTCTGAATTTAGGAGCATCACGGAACTAGTCATGTTTCCAGTGTAGTGGCTCACGTGCCCTCACCGCAGTGCGCCGAGGCAGGCCCCAGCTCCCAGGTGGCGCTCGGCGATAAAGTATATGTCTGCCTCGGCTAGTGTCCTCGAGGTCTCGGGGTTGTCGTTATATCCTTCGATGTCGGCCCGATTTTTGCCGTCCCGTTCGAGAGTATGAACTCCGCTGCTATGCTGATGAACGGACCTGCACCAGTAGTCCGAAATATCTTCCAGGGTTACGCGTGACGTACCGCCGAACGTCGTCAGTGGCGGCGCTTCTCCCAGCCCGCCGTCTACATGGTTCCGGTCCACCGCACGGAATCGCAGACGAACAGCTGTTCCTTTGCACCAGGTTATGGTGATCGAGATCCAGCCAGCAGTCGTAGAAGTGGTTGAACCGTTTGATGATCTCTGCACTTGTGAGGTTTTCGTCGGACTCACGGTCAGTCTCATAAAAATCTTAGGATTTATCAGAATACCCAGCAGCTAGGGCGATTACAGGGAGAGAAGCGGGTTTCTGCTCGAAAATGATGATATTTTTCATCTTTCGGCGAAAAGCCCGCTTCTGGCATCAACGTCTTAACACGCTCGAGCGAAGCGCTAGCGCGCAACCTCGCCGCCGTCTGCCGCATAGTCAGCGTCCCCACGCGGGGTTGTGAAGAGCACAAGCGCGGTCATCAGTGCAAAGCCAGAATTGAGACGCCATCGGCATGTGGAACCTTCGCCGCCCAGCGAAACCAGGGGCGCGGCAAGTCCGCCCGAAGCGCCTGAATCGTGCCCATCACGGCGGATGCGCTGCCCGCCTGGCGTGCCTCGTTCAGTGCCAGCGCCGAGGCGTTACCGAAGATCAGGCCCACCGAGCAGGTGAGGCGAACAACAGAATCAGGGTGGGCCACGGCGAAATCGATGAGGAACGAACCGGTGAGCAGCGCCGAACAACCAGCGGGGCGCTCGCACCAACATTCACGATGGTGCGTTACACCTTCCCCAACGCGGTCGCCAGCGAGCTCATGACGCCTGTGCCCAGGGAGTTCGCCGGAACGCGAGTGACTGCCCCAGCGTCAAGCCCCAGAATTTTCTGCAGCACAAAAAGTTGAGCGAAATATACGAGAAGAGCGCCCGAACGCGAAACACGTGGTCAGTAAACCCCCTATACCGGCGGATCCTGAATACTTTCAGATTTCGGAGTACACGCTCAGCGCGGTGCCTTGGTAGCGTTTTTCGGCGGGCAGGGTTTCCCGCAGAATAGATGACGGCGAGCGACTAGAGGCACCGGTAATAACGGTCAGCACGTTAAACACTGACGTGCACGTACGTGAGAGCACGCCACCCGCCGAAGAGCGGTGCCAGCACGAGGGCGGAACCGTTAATCATCATCATGATGCCCATGAGCGGCGGTGGCCAGCCCCTTCGTGGTGTCGGCGCGACGATGGAGCGGGCCAGTACCGCGCCGCGAGCCGCTGAGCCCATCAGAAAAACGTGCCGCGATGAACACCTCAATGGTGGGGGAGAAGCGCATAGTGCCGTGGCGGCGGCACACGGCTGAGCCGATCAGCAGCGGGGTGCGGCGCGGTTTTATCGGAGAGCGCCGATTATAAAGCTGCTCGAGCGCCATACCAACCATGAAGGCGCTGAGGGTCACGGAGCGGCGGCCTCGGTGGTGTGCGCTCCTCGGCAATGGTCGGCAGCGAGGCGATATACATATCGGTACGCAGGGGCGATGGCAGTGGCGCGCCGCCAGGTGACAATAGTTTGCCGGGGAAAGCCCGAATGAGGCTTCGCGTGGTTAAGTGCTGAGTATTGGTCTGCGTAGACACTGGTGTACTGTATGCTTTCTAAATTTTCGGGATGCATACTACGGCGCCGGGCCCTGCCTGCTGCTTTCGTGGGGCGGGCGGGTGCCCGGCTGAAACACTCATCCAGTCAGCGGTCACTCACGCACCGTAGCCAGTGGATGCGTGACCTGCACCTCTTCCGGTGTGGTGGGGTTGAGGCGGAACCAGCCTAAGCCGGTTCGCTCCGGTGCGTACGCAGTCAGGCCCCTCAGGCCAGCCGGGGCTGGTGATGTAGCACAGCCGTCAATCCTCGAATAGTTGTTCTTCTTGCGCCACATGTTCCAGTAGGGCCGGTAGGTCTCTCCCGTCGCGCGCCATCGCCACTCATACCGCACCCCGGTATCGGCCTGCACCAGCACACCGTGCTTTGAACGCCTGCAGGCGCCACCCTTCGCACGATCACCGACGCGGCATCCGGGAGCACAGTGACTGGTGAGGCCGGGCGGTTCTGCTCCCAATCCCAGGGGTGTGGCTGCCGGGCGTGTGCGGTATGACAGGCTGGCGCTGAGCCGCCCCCACTGCTCCACACCGGCCTCCAGACCGTCCCAACCGGGGTACATGTTCTCGAGCGATGGCTCCAGCACCGTCAGCGGCCCGCCCTGCACCGGGTGTTGCGCAGGGTGGCAGCAAGGCGCCGCGCGAGGTGGTTTTACCGCTGCCGCTGCGCCCGTCCACAGCAATAATGTGAGGGCGCGGGCCGCTGATAATGCGGGGCAGCAAATCATCCGTGAGGCCCCGAAACTGGTCACTCATGCGGCGTCGCCCTCGGCGGCAAGACCCGCGATCAGCGCCCGCGCCGCAGTGTCGATAAGCTCGGTCGTGTATTCGAAGTCACGCATCTGCCCGTACCAAGGGTCGTAGATGCCCAGCTCGTCCAGGTTCTTGCCCGCCATCGCGGGGTCGAAGGAGCGCATCATACGGATTTTGGCTTTGTCGTCTTCGGTGCGCGCAAGCTGCTTCAGGTGCAGGTAGTGCGGGGTGTCCATCGCCAGAATCAGGTCGTAGCGGTCGAAGTCTTCGGCTACGAATCTGGATGCGCGGTGCCCGCTGGGGTCGATGCCGCGCGCGGTGAGTATGCGGCCGGCGCGGGTGTCGATGGGGTTGCCGATTTCGTAGTCCGTGATGGCGGAGGACGCGACCTCAACCTCAAGCCCCGCCTGGCGCGCGTGCTCACGAATCAGGTATTCGCCCACGGGGGAGCGGCAAATATTTCCGGTGCAGACAGTCATGATGCGGTACATAGTTTTAAGTGTATGCCAGCGGCACCAGAAAGGCAGCGGTATTAGAGCTGCCTGCTGAAGCGTCGTTTCTATTCAGAAGAGTTTTTTGCATTCAGAAGAGCTTATCGCTTCTGAATGCAAAAAACTCTTCTAGATAGGCAGGCAAGTTTTGGCTGTTACACCTCAAAACGGGTTTTAGCCTCGCGCAAGTACGCCTCCCACAGAGCATAGAGCCTGTCGATGTTCTCTTGGCGAGTGTACGTTGAAGGGTCATAGTCGGTCGGGGGCATGTATCGCACGAACGGAGTCACATCCTCGGGTAGCCAAAATCGGCGTGAAGAATTTCTACCCGCCCAGCGGGGATCGTCAGTTCTTGCGGTGCTCATACACATGTTTGAGTAGCAGGTACAGCCAGAGCGCGTGGCGGGGGTCCGTGCTTCCGGGGTCGGGGTTGGTGAGTTCAGGGGAGTCTTCGTGCTGCGCGAGTTCGGCCAGAATCCCATCAATCCGGTAGGTGTGTTCGGGTTCGCACTGGTAGAGCTCGTATTCCAGGTCGCTGGAGTCTTCCTTCAGCCGGTCGGAGGCATACCGCAGAATATCTGCGCGGCTGATGTACCCCTGCGCGAGCCCCCATCGTAAACCCTGCCAGGTGAGGGCACTCTTCCTGATACCTTCATAGCCTATATAATACGTACTCAGCATCATAGCGTTCACCTCCCATCTTTGTAACCCCACGAATAACGCAGCATTTGGCGTATTACCCAACCCTAGAGGGTGGGCGATACGCCCAAAAGTGCATTATTCGGATGAGTCCTGCGACGTACCCGAAGAATCCTGCCCCGGCGCGGAATTATCCTTCAGCTTGGGCCAGAAAATGTAGGTGAATATGGCGCAGATGGTTGCAACAGCCGCGCCTGCCGCGAACCCCCGCCCGGAGCCAAAACCACCGAACAGGAGAGTGCCAATGGGCAGAGCGAACATGAACACGAGGACGGACGTGAAATAACGTGAAAAGAAGCGGGACATGACGCTCCTTTCGTTGTCTGTACGAGCACGCATCATGAACAGTGTGCCATTAGATAATATAAGATACCTCACTATTTTCATAGTATCCAGCCCTTACTTCGTTCATACCGTGTGCCGATATGTTGCACCGATGCCGTTCCTCATAAACACATCAGTTCAACCATGTCTATCTTTCTTCGTCGGATGTGATGCTGGACGATTGTAAAGCGGATGTGCTCACAGTGGATCTGTATGCAAATGCCTCGCTCTGCGGGGTTGTGACAAGGTCTTACTTATTGTAGAAAAATTACATCATGTTACATAATAATTGGAGATAATATCGGAGATAATCCTGGGGATTTAAGATCAGTTTCGCCTGTCGAGGGATCGAATAAAATTGATTCTTTAGGAATTTCATGATTTTTACCTTTGAGGCTTCTTTCAGCTAGTAGCTCTTTTTGAAGATTAATGCCTTTAAAGTCTTTAAATTTATGAGTATGATTGTTAGAGAAATATGTCTTTGGAAAAGCAGCGCCTACTAGTTTGATTAAATCTTTTTTGGGTGCTGTGAATTTTTCAAATATTGAATCCTTAAAAAATTTTGCATCCATAAAAGTAAGAGGAAGATCATCAGTGCCGGACAGTTCTATATCAGAAAATTGGGTAACCCCTGAAAATTCGCAATTTATAAAAAGAAGTTCACCTTCGCCTGTAACTTTTGATGAGGTGATGTGGAATTCGTCTAAGATGTGAGCCTTACAGAAATCACATCTACCCGAAAATGTACACGAGGTAAACTTGGCACCCTTTATGAAAATCGCCTCAGTAAATTTTGATGAAGCATCGAAATAACTATTTTCGAAGTTGACGTCGTAGAAGAAAATTGCGTTTGAGAAATCATAATCAAAATCCGACCAGGAGCCTTTCAAAAGTTTCTTAGTGTCGTCTTCCTGGCAGTTATTGAGTCGAGTCCTAATTGCACCCAGAATTTCTCGTCGCAATTTTTCTTCTTCACGGAAGCGTGCCCGATCTTTAACTAACTGTTGAGATCCACCCTTATAATTTTCTGGTGTTTCATCCTGAGACAGTACTTTAGCACTTGACGCAAGATCAAACGGGGAGCGGATGTAGGCGCAGAGGCTGTTAATGATGGCCTGGCCTTCTTCCCGGCGGTCTTCTTCGTGGAGGAGAGTTGTCTCGTCAGCTAACCACTCATCAACTAGTTTGACCAGAGTATAGACCCCACCAAGACGAATGGGTGCTTTCTCGTCGGCAAGCTGTTCGATTGCTGTAGCATAACGACTACGCCGTTCTGCATGTACCTGCCGCATATGCTCTTGATCGTTTTTGTGCCGCGTCTCGCCTAGAGTAATAACACCTAAGAGCCCACCAGCTGTATAGATAAGTGCCTGACGCAGGGCTGCGCCATCACCATCCTTGCTAAAATCAGCGTTAATAGCTAGTGGGAAGAGGAAGGCCCAGGCCCCACCAAGAACAGCGAGTGCACCAATCCAAACATAGAACGGTCTTACTTTTTTGAGCCCAATACAACTAGATATCAGGTGAAGAACAGCGAATACCGTAATAGCTCCCAAAATAGAAGCAAGCACACACTGAATGTCCACTGTAATCAACTCTTCCAATAGTCTAAACCAAACACTCACCTTCCATCATAGGGCGAGAGTGGTCGCATATGTCGGAATTACCGTTGTTAACCACATATATTTCGCAGCGTAGAGATGAAACGCCCGCATCCAGGTAAGTTATCGCCCCAGTAATCCCTAATTTCCGCATGTTTCCGCACAAAAACCGCCAGCACAGCACCCCTTGCCATCACCCCTAACCCCCACCCACTTCAAAAATTGAGTCTTTTTCACTCAAGTCTATTGACATCTGTCCAACCATGTGTAAAACTTGAGTACATGAGGCTCAAGGGGTTACCCGCTGGGCAGCAATCCAAGCACACTTTTTACCGTGCATGCGCCCGGCCTAAAACCTCTCACGCCCCGAAAATCTAACCAAGGAACCCGCCTCGCCAAGAAGCGGGGCATAACACTAAGGAGTACAAAAACATGGCACGTGCAGTCGGTATTGACCTCGGCACCACCAACTCGGTCGTATCCACCCTCGAAGGCGGCGACCCCGTAGTTATGCAAACGCTGAAGGCGCCCGCACCACCCCTCCGTCGTCGCATTCTCCAAGGACGGCGACGTTCTGGTCGGTAGCGTGGCAAAGCGCCAGGCGGTCACTAACGTTGACCGCACCATCTCGTCCGTCAAGCGCCACATGGGCACCGACTGGACGACGGAAATCGACGGCAAGAAACACACCCCGCAGGAAATTTCC
>BNJU01005370.1_pt1 | contig 59655 bp, 69 predicted proteins | sample 8539281 | NCBI WGS metagenome assembly BNJU01 (sample SAMD00202456, study PRJDB9452) | human saliva metagenome | isolation source: human saliva | place: Japan
CTAATTCATAAAAAGACAACGGCTATATGCTGTTGTTTTTTTATATTTTATGGGTTCTGGTTTTTTTGCTTTTTCCATAATGTCTCTATAATTTCATAAGTTTTTCGTAAATTAGATAGTATCCATATAGGATGTGGTCTTTTTACTTTTTAATTAAAGTATTGGCTTACTTCATATTTTTTGCTATTTATGCGTGCCTATTGCCTTGATTGAATTTTTACCTGATTTTTTGTATACTAATATTAGGATAATCATTTATTGATGGGAGATTTTTTTATATGTTAAAAGCAAGATTGGCTCGAATATTTTTGAAGCTGTGAATGGCCGTTCAGCAACGGATGCGGAAATTACTCAAGCTTTGCTGGCTGGTGAATTTGTGGAATCTGAGGTGACAAGTACGAACCAAGTTGGAAGTGAAACTGGCTCAATCATATCAGACTCTGTTCGAGCACAAGGAGGAGCTTCAAACGGTGAATACTATGCTCAGCTGCAAAAATGCTTTTTCAGGAACAGAATGGGCAAGCATTGTTCACTCAGCCAACTGGGCAGCAATATCAAGAGCTTCCCTCAGCAACATCCTAACCAAAAATCATTTTGCTAATCAAACACAATCATTTGCCCAGCAGGGATATCCTTATCAACAGCCAAATGGTGGGCAACCTAACCAGTTCGTTGGTCAGCCTCAATCTTCTGGTCCGCAAGGCTTCAATCAGCAAGCTTATCAAAAACAATCCGCAAAGGCCAGTTCAATGCGCAGAATTTCCAGCAAGGACCACAGGCCTACTACAGTCAGCAACAGCCGGCGCAACCAAGTGAATTTTTCTAAAAACGATGAAAGGTTTCTGGGCCTGGCTTATTTCTGCTTGGAAGTCGCCAACTTCAGAAGTTGAAAGTAGCAAATTAAATGGCTATCTTTCTCTAGGATTGACTGTTTTCTTTGCAGCTATTGTGGTGAATTATAATTTTTATAATCTTATTCATTCGGTGAGTTTTGGCTTTTATAGTGGTCCGACTTTTGATTTTAGACTTTTCTTGGTCTCACTGATAGCGGCAGCCCTCGTTCTTTTCTCCATTATTTTAGGAGGCTTTGCTGTAAAACGCATGGTCTATAAGGATGGAAGCTTTAGCTTTAATAAGGCATTTGACTGGTATGGCAGACTCTATGCGATTGTCTTACCTTTTGTGGCTCTTTCTGCTTTATTTAGCTTACTTGGGATTATGTCTGTATCCCTCTTCCTAGCATAGATTGGCTTAGTGTTAATTGGGGTCGGTGCAACCTTTGCTTTGATTTATTCAAAATCTAGCACGTCAATGGATCCTTTTTATAAATATTTACTGGCAATTATTGTCAATGGTGTGATTACATTTATCTTTACTTTCATCGCTTTCTCATTGCTGATGAGTCTTATGATGATGTAAGGTTCTTGAAGGTGATTTATGGCAACGAAAGAAAAGTGGGTTGAGCTTTTTGAGCAAGTGATTGGTAGAAAGCCAACCGCAGATGAGTTTTTAGAAGGAAAACGTTCTGATTTTGATCCCCGAAAGATTATTTCTATTGCGGCTCCAGCAGGACAAAGTAACGATGGGCCAGCTGAAGAGAAGCAAAGCTCGGTGACTCAGGAAGAAGATTCTGGACAAGAGGAGTCAGTCGTAGAGTTTCTCAAAGAAGAATTTGTTGAGGCTTCTCCTAAAGAAGAAAAGCAAGAGATTTCAGAATCGGATCAATACCAAGAGCAACGGGAAAATTGGCTACAAGCTTTCGAGACGAATATTGGTAGAAAGCCGACTAAAGAGGAATTTTTAGAAGCACGAAATCAAGGTTTTCTTAATCTACCTATTCGCTCTGAATTACTGGAATCGGAATTACCACAGAAAGCAATAAAAAAAGCAGAAAAAAGAATGTCGAAGAAGAAAGTCATGCTGATTGCTTTTCCTCTTATTCTACTTTCTGTTTTGGTGGCAGCCTTTCTTTATTTGAGCTCAGTGACAGGTGTTAAAGTAGTTACGGATGATTTTGCAAAAGCAGTTACTAAAAAGGATTATGATGGAATCGCAAACCTACTTTCTTCTAACTCAGATAAGTGGACACGCGCAGATGCGAGGGCTTTAGTCGAACACTTAGAAAGTCAAGAAATCAATATTGAGACCGAGCTGGACAACATTGCTAAGTCAAAGGGAAAATCAGCCTATATTGATGACAATCAGAATAAACTTTTAGGTGTAACTGAAAAAAGCAAAAAATTTGGGATTTTTCAGGAATATCAAATAGTAGCCTATCCAGTAGAGGTGAAGGTTAACACGAACTTAGACAATGCGAGCATCAAAGCCGGAGATAAGAAAAGCCTTCCTTTGAGTAAGAATGCTGAAACGAATATTGGCAACTATCATTTTATCAAGCAGGAATTTACCCTTAAAGGGAAGACGGAAGTCGGAGAAATTGAGAGTAAGATTCAGCTTGATTTAGCAACTGCTAAGAATAATGAAATTAAATTGGATCTTAAGTCTGAAAAGAAACGCTTGAAGGTGACTATGCCCGCAGAAGCTTCAAATGCAACAGACCTTAAAATTGTTGTAAATGGTAAGGAAATTGGTGGTAGCTTGGAAACAGATATTCAAGTTGTACCACATCAAGAACTGGAAGTTTATGCTAAGTTTGTTGTTGCTGGTAGCACTTTTGTAACCAACAAGGAAAGTATTGTTGTCAAAGGAGACACGCTTGATCTTGTATTATCTTTACCTAAAGAAGTGACAGATAAGATCAAAGAAAAGGATGAAGAAGCTAAAAAGGTAGAAGCTAACAAGGCAAAAATCACTAATTTCCTTAGCGAATATCGCACGGCTGTTTTCAGATCGGTCTCTAATCGTTCTAATTATTATGCTCAATATTATGACACTTCTAGTCCAGCATACAAAGAGATGGTTGAGTGGACTACAGGTGGCGGTGTCAAGAAGGCGAAAATTGATTATTACGATCCAGGAGCTTTGGATATCCGTGAAGTGAGAGAGGAGAATGGCTCTTATATTGTGACGACTTATGAGGACTATACAGTTCACTATATTGATAGTACTCCAAATAGTGTCAATCGAAAAAATAAAATTTACTATTTGAAAGCCGACCGGAGATTCCTTTGCAATCTACAATATTGAAGTTTCAGAAAGTTAGTGGAATACAATGAAATATAATAAACTTATTTTTCTAGCAATGTCAGTCTTGCTTTTAAGTGCTTGCTCAGCAGCCAAAGACAAGACTGAAAGTAGTACTAAACAAAGCAGGCAAGTAGCTCAAAGGTATCTGTTGAAAAGAAAGAGGCTGAAAAAGACCAGGCATCTAGCCAAGATACAAGGAGTGAATCGGATAGCACGGAGTCTAAGAAGGAGCAGAAACAGGACGTAACTGTTGATAAAAATGTTTCTTACAACGGAAGCTACTATAGCGTTCAAGGGAAATATGACGAAATAGTCATCGCTAATAAACACTATCCATTATCAGCTGACTATAATCCAGGTGAGAATCCGACTGCTAAAGCAGAACTACTTAAGTTAATCGCAGATATGCAGTCCAAAGGTTATCCTATCAGCAACCAATATAGCGGTTTTCGTAGCTACCAAACTCAGGTAGGCCTTTATCAAAGTTATGTGAATCGAGATGGGCAAGCTGCGGCTGATCGCTATTCGGCAAGACCGGGCTACAGTGAGCACCAAACTGGTTTAGCGTTTGATTTAATTGATAGTAGCGGCAATCTGGTTGAAGAAGCTGGGGCTAGTCAGTGGCTCTTGGACAATGCCTATAAATATGGTTTTGTAGTACGCTATCCTGTTGGCAAGGAGGCTTCTACTGGCTATGTGCCTGAAAGTTGGCATCTACGCTATGTAGGAAAAGAGGCCAAGGAAATTTCCGAATCTGGTCTCACACTGGAAGAGTATTATCATTTTACAGGTGGTAATTATGTCCAGTAAAATCTAATTGCAGACTCAGCATCTACCTTATTCTCAAAAGTTAGAAGCTATATACTTCACTTTAAAAGTGGAGTTGAGCTGCTGGATAATTAGAAAAATGCATAGTAAAACCAGTCCTCGTTTTTGGGGACTGGTTGTTTGTTTTGTTGCTATTAAGGCATAACTCATAAGATGACTAGAACTCGAGTTGACTCTGGTCCTATTCTTTTATAATTTCAATCTTTTCGATTTTAATATCTGTTTTGGGTTTATCTTTATCGCCAGTTTCTGTGGCAGCGATTTTGTCTACTACGTCCATTCCTTCAATGACTTGACCAAAGACGGTATAGCCGCCGTCAAGGCTTGGATTTCCGCCGTTTTTGTACGCTTCAATGATTTTAGCTGGGAAGGTGTCGGTCGGTAATTGTTTGGATAAGTCTTTCTTGCTTTGGTTGATGAAAAATTGACTGCCGTTGGTGTCTTTTCCAGCATTGGCCATGGCTAGTGCACCGCGCAAGTTATAGAGGTAAGGAGAATATTCATTCTTGAAGCCATTTCCTGAGTCAATAGACTCATTCTTGCCTTTCCAAATGGATTCGCCACCCGTACCATCTCCTTTAGGATCGCCTGTCTGAATCATGAAGTCATTGATAACGCGGTGGAAAATCACTCCATCATAATAGCCTTCCTTCGCATGTGTCAGAAAATTTTCGACAGCTAAAGGAGCATATTTAGGAAACAGCTTGAGGCGAATGTCTCCTTGCGTTGTGATAATCTTGACTTCAGCCTCATCTTCAGCAACTTCTGTAGATAGTTGTGGGAAGTTGGCATTCTCATTGGTCATGGCATCCTTGTACTGTTCACGGAGTTTTTGAGCTTCAGCTGCCTCAGAACTAGTATCGGTAGCAGAAGACTGCTTAGGAGCACTGGAGGACTTGGTGGTAGAATCTTCTTTAGTGGAGCAGCCTGTCAGAGCAAGTGCAGATAAAAGACTAAAAAGAATGATTTTTTTCATAAATAACCTTTCTATGCATAAGTTTATGAACTATTGCTATTTTACTATAAGTGCCTTAGTTTTTCAAACTTTCCTGCGTCAGAAATTCCAAGAGCAGGGATTTGAGGCTTTCTGGACGCAGATTACAGTTGTAAAGTTCTTGCAAGCTGACCCATTCGGGCTGGTAAATGTTTTGGAGACTACTGTGCTGGGCTTCCTCGCCCTGCATGAGGGGAGTCTCAGCCGTACTTAGACTGGTGTAAAAATAATACTCCTCTTTGCCCTGATTGTTCAGGGGAAAAAAAGCTGTGTGCAGCTGGTCAGCAGAAAAACTAAGATTGACTTCTTCTTTTATTTCCCGTAAGGCGGCTTCTAGAGGTCCTTCTCCAAGTTCGATAGTCCCACCTGGAATCACGAAATACTCTTGTCCATTCTTCCAGCGATGAATGAGCAAAACCTTGTCCAAGAAAGGATTGTAGACAATCACACCTGCTCGCATACTATTCTCCTTTCCGATATTTTTCTTCTAAATAGTCTAGCAAAAAAATAGCTAAAGATTACCAATCTGAGCTATAGAAAACACTTTTCTTGAAATTTCTGCATTACGAAAAAAATATAGATGCTAGATTGAATGTTATACATCAGAAATGGAGAACGTTTGATGCCTATAAATTTTCAGAGAAGCTATCTTGTTCATCTGGTTTTTATAGTAGCATTTCTAATAGATGTTCTTTTTAGTAGGGACCCATTGGTCAAAGATCTGCTCTTTCGTTTTTTTGAAAGATCAACATAAGCACTGGCAAAAATATTAGGGTGCATCCTTGTAAATGGAATGTTATTTGGGAGCTCGAGGGAACAAACTTTTGTAATGGCAGTTTCCCCTCAACTTTCCTCTTGGTTGGACCGCTCTCGCCTTTTATACTAGGGCGTATCCAGAAACTTTTCTCGAGTGAAGAAAAGGTGGGAAATTTGAGGACGATGATGAACTTTCGAAAATTATTTTAGGGAAAATTGTGGTAGAATAGAATAAGAATCATTCGTTTAATCTAACAAAAACTTGTAATGTATCTGAAGGGAGTTTGATTATGGCAAGACGTTTAACAAGAAGTGCTGATGATAAAATCATTGCGGGAGTTTGCTCCGGCTTGGCTCAGTATTTTAATATAGATCCGGTTATCATCCGTGTTATCTGGGGAGTTTCCTTTTTCGCTTATGGGATCGGACTTCTTCCCTACCTCATTTTCTGGGTGATTTTGCCAGAAGAATAAGGCAGAAACTAGTTGCAAAAGGCAGCTAGTTTTCTGTTTAGAAGATCTTAAAATATGGTATAATGAAAGTTATGGCAAATAAGAAAAATACAAAAAACAGTCGGACTACGAGACGGCCGACAAAAGCAGAATTAGAAAGACAAAAAGCGATTCAACGGATGATAGTCACCTTTGTTTTGGCTATCGCTTTGTTGTTTGCTGCTTTGAAGCTGGGCGCTTTTGGAGTCTCCATTTATAATTTAATTCGGGTTCTGGTAGGGAGTCTGGCTTATGTGGCGATTCTAGCTGCCTTGTTTTATCTCTTTTTCTTTAAGTGGCTACACAAACATGAGGGGAAGATTTCAGGCTTTATCAGCTTTTTCTTAGGACTCAGCTTAATTTTTCAAGCCTATTTTGTTCATGTTTTGCATTTGAAAGGACAGGTTTTATCTACAACGCTTACAAGAGTTCTGACAGATTTGATGGCCTTTAAAGTGACCTCATTTGCTGGTGGGGGGCTGATTGGGGCGGCTCTTTATGCTCCGATTTCTTTTCTCTTTTCAAATATAGGCTCTTATTTTATCGGGCTACTCCTGATTTTGTTGGGAGCTCTACTCATGAGCCCATGGTCACTTTACGATCTTGCCGAGAAATTTAGTGTGGCTTTCCAAAACTGGAGGGAAAAAGAGGAGGAAAAACGTCAGCTTCGTTTCCTTGAGCAGGAGGAGAAAGCTGCACAGGCAGCTATGCAAGCCATTGAGGTAGAGCAGGTAGAAGCTGAAGTAGATCCTGAAACTGGAGAGATTTTAGATGACGAGGACTTGTCCTATTCGCCTATGGACTTTGACGAGGCGGACTATATTGACGAGGGAGACTATAATCCTCATGATCCACTAGACTTTGGCCGAGAAGAGGAAATAGAAGAAGCAGAGGCGGATGTAGAGGTAGATTTTACGACCAAAGAAAGTCTAGACTATAAATTACCGACCATCAATCTCTTTGCGCCTGATAAGCCCAAAAATCAGTCTAAAGAAAAAGCGGATTGTCCGAGAAAACATCAAGATTTTGGAAGAAACATTTGCTAGCTTTGGGATTAAGGTTACTGTTGAGCGAGCTGAAATCGGGCCTTCTGTCACCAAGTACGAGGTTAAGCCAGCCGTCGGCGTTCGGGTCAATCGGATCTCCAATCTGGCGGATGACTTGGCTCTTGCTCTTGCTGCCAAGGATGTGCGGATTGAGGCACCCATTCCTGGGAAGTCTCTTGTCGGGATTGAAGTACCCAACTCTGAAGTTGCGACCGTGACTTTCCGAGAACTTTGGGAACAGTCGAAGACAGATGCCAGCAAGCTCCTAGAAATCCCACTTGGGAAGGCTGTCAATGGTTCTGTCCGGTCCTTTGACTTGGCTAAGATGCCCCATCTCTTGGTGGCGGGCTCTACTGGTTCTGGTAAATCTGTGGCGGTCAACGGCATTATCGCCAGCATTCTCATGAAGGCCAGACCGGATGAAGTCAAATTTATGATGGTGGACCCTAAGATGGTGGAGCTATCTGTTTATAATGATATCCCCCACTTGCTTATCCCCGTTGTGACCAATCCTCGCAAGGCCAGCCGCGCCCTGCAGAAGGTCGTGGACGAGATGGAAAACCGCTATGAACTCTTCTCCAAGGTCGGTGCTCGTAACATTGCTGGTTATAATGCCAAGGTTGCCGAGTACAATGCCCAATCTGAGTACAAGCAGGTTCCCCTGCCTTTAATCGTCGTCATCGTGGACGAGCTGGCTGACCTCATGATGGTGGCCAGCAAGGAAGTGGAAGACGCTATTATTCGTCTTGGACAAAAAGCGCGTGCGGCTGGGATTCACATGATTCTGGCTACCCAGCGGCCATCTGTAGATGTTATCTCGGGTCTGATCAAGGCCAATGTACCGTCTCGGATTGCCTTTGCTGTGTCCAGCGGGACAGATAGTCGGACCATTCTAGACGAAAATGGAGCAGAAAAGCTTTTGGGACGTGGCGATATGCTCTTTAAGCCGATTGATGAAAACCACCCAGTTCGTCTGCAGGGCTCCTTTATCTCAGATGAAGATGTGGAGCGTATCGTAGCTTTTGTCAAGAATCAAGCTGAAGCTGATTATGACGATAGTTTTGATCCAGGCGAAGTATCTGAAAGTGATTTGGATACTGGCGGGGGCGATGATGAAGGCGATCCTCTCTTTGAGGAAGCCAAGGCCTTGGTTATCGAGACTCAGAAAGCCAGCGCCTCTATGATCCAGCGGCGACTCTCGGTCGGCTTTAATCGGGCTACTCGTCTCATGGAAGAACTTGAAGCAGCAGGCGTTATCGGGCCGGCCGAAGGAACCAAGCCGAGAAAAGTGTTGCAGACAAGTTAAACTTTTTCCCGAGCAGTTGGTTAACAAGAATAATATCATGTAAATAAAAATCTGCCAGCAGTTAGCCGGCAGATTTTCTCTACTGAAGAATGAAAGGAAAAAAGCTATGAAACTAGATAGCATTCACCATATTGCGATTATTGGCCATGATTATGCTAAGACCAGGGAGTTTTATGTGGATAAGCTGGGCTTTGACATGCTGGATGAGCACCATCGGCCCGACAAGCAGGACATTCTCTTTAATGTCCGCAAAGGGAATTTGACACTGGAAATTTTCATCAAGGAAGCGGCTCCCCAGCGGCCAGCCCTGCCTGCACCAGAGCATACTGGGTTGCGGCATCTGGCTTTCCGAGTGACAGATGTTGAAGAAACGCTAGCGGAATTTGATCGTTTGGAGATTCCCCATACCGAGCTGCGCTATGATGACTTTGATGGCCGTAAGATGGCTTTCTTCTTTGATCCGGATGGTCTGCCTTTAGAAATTCATGAATAAAAGTAAGAGAATCGGAAGATATAAAGCATGACTTGTAAGTTCCGCATACGAAAACCCATCGGATTTGCCCGATGGGTTTTGTTTTACATTTATAAAAAGAGAGCGATGACCATGGCTAGGTACATAAAGAAGGTCAAGATAAAACCAGCCCGCCAGAAAAATTTAAAGAACTTGGGATAGTAGAAAGTCCGTTTTTTCCTAAGAAAATAAGCTGTGATGGCGATAGCTAGGCCAGACAATACTAATAATAGGTGGGGTAAAAGACTATGGTAGAAGGCCTTGTCTGAAATGATATACAACTCTATAGCAAAAAAAGGGAAAGCCAAATCTGCAAAATTCAAGCCAAATTTTCTTAGCCTGAAGACCTTCACCGCGATAATCGATAAGATAAGTGTTAAAAAGATAAATAATACAGAAGCAATTTTTTTAATAATACCATGTAACCATTTTACCATAAAAAAATGAGAAAAATATAAGAATTTTTTTCTTGCATTTTGAAAAGATTAGTGTATAATAGAAAAGTATGCAAAAAAAGCATACTTGTGGGAGGTAAAAATCTCTAATTACCGCCAAAAACCACAAAGGAGGATTTAAAAATGGCTAAAAAAAGTCGAAAAAAACTTGTAAAATTGCAAATCCCTGCTGGTAAAAGCTACTCCAGCTCCACCGGTTGGACCTGCTCTTGGTCAAGCTGGTATCAACATCATGGGATTCACAAAAGAGTTCAACGCTCGTACAGCTGACCAAGCTGGTATGATCATTCCAGTTGTTATCTCAGTATACGAAGATAAATCATTTACTTTCGTTACAAAGACACCACCAGCTGCTGTTCTTTTGAAAAAAGCTGCAGGTGTTGAAAAAGGATCAGGTACACCTAACAAAACGAAAGTTGCTACAGTTACTCGTGCACAAGTACAAGAAATTGCAGAAACTAAGATGCCAGATTTGAACGCAGCAAACATTGAGTCTGCAATGCGTATGATCGAAGGTACTGCTCGTTCTATGGGATTCACTGTTGTTGACTAATCAATAACACCCCCAATATAACCCGCAAGACTTCATCATTTCGAGGAGTGACGTGGGAGATGAAAATCGATTGAACCACTTACAAGGAGAATAGAAAATGGCTAAAAAAAGCAAACAACTTCGTGCTGCTCTTGAGAAAATCGACAGCACAAAAGCATACAGTGTAGAAGAAGCTGTAGCACTTGCAAAAGAAACTAACTTTGCAAAATTTGACGCAACTGTAGAAGTTGCTTACAACTTGAATATCGACGTTAAAAAAGCTGACCAACAAATCCGTGGCGCAATGGTATTGCCAAACGGTACTGGTAAAACTTCACGCGTTCTTGTTTTTGCACGTGGTGCAAAAGCTGAAGAAGCAAAAGCTGCTGGTGCAGACTTCGTTGGTGAAGATGACCTCGTTGCGAAAATCAACGACGGTTGGTTGGACTTCGACGTAGTTATCGCTACACCTGATATGATGGCTCTTGTTGGACGTCTTGGACGTGTCCTTGGACCACGTAACTTGATGCCAAACCCTAAAACTGGTACTGTAACAATGGATGTTGCTAAAGCAGTTGAAGAGTCTAAAGGTGGTAAGATTACTTACCGTGCTGACCGTGCAGGTAACGTTCAAGCAATCATCGGTAAAGTATCATTTGAAGCTGAAAAATTGGTTGAAAACTTCAAAGCTTTCAACGAAACAATCCAAAAAGCAAAACCAGCTACAGCTAAAGGAACTTACGTAACAAACTTGACAATCACTACTACTCAAGGTGTTGGTATCAAGGTTGACGTGAACTCACTTTAAGAATAGAACTTGAGCTACCTATGGGTAGCTCTTTTTTTGGACAAAATATGCTGAAGACGGTTACAAAAATGTAAAAACATGGTATAATTTTATGGAGCAATTTATTTTATATTCAAAGGAGATGAATGATGAAAAAAGATCAGAACCAGCTGACTTGGCTGATGGTGTCCCTGATTGCCTTTAATATGGTTTGGGGTCTGGGAAATGTGGTCAACAACTACTCCCAACAAGGGATTTCGGTCGTTGTTTCTTGGATTCTTATCCTGGCCATTTACTTTATTCCCTATGCCCTCATCGTGGGGCAGCTAGGCTCGACCTTCAAGGAGAGCGGAGGTGGTGTCAGCGACTGGGTGGAGAAGACCTCTACCAAGCGCTTGGCTTATTTTGCGGCTTGGACTTACTGGGTGGTGCATATTCCCTACTTGGCACAAAAGCCACAGGGAGTTCTGATTCCTTTAGGATGGGCTATCCAAGGAAATGGCGATTTTTTGAGCAGTCTTGATATTCACTGGATTGTTATTCTTAGTTTGCTGATTTTCGGTGCCTTTCTCTACTTGTCTACCAAGGGTCTATCCACGCTCAAGGTCATTGGTGGTCTAGCTGGAAGTGCGATGCTGATTATGTCCTTCCTCTTTGTACTCTTGGCGGTCGGTGCGCCTTTTATCAAGCCGGATATGCAGTTCGCAACGGCTAATATGGACAAGCTTAGTACTTACATTCCTAATTTTGATTTTTCATATTTTACGACTATCTCGCTCTTAGTCTTTGCAGTCGGTGGGGCTGAGAAGATTTCGCCTTACGTTAACCAAACTCGCAATCCAGCTAAGGAATTTCCAAAGGGCATGATTATCATGGCCATCATGGTTGGTGCCTCTGCTATCCTGGGATCTCTGGCTATGGGTATGCTCTTTGACGGTAGCAATATTCCTGAAGATTTGATGCGTAACGGTGCTTATCAAGCCTTCCAAATGCTGGGTAATTACTGGGGTGTAGGCAATGTGCTAGTAGTTATCTATGCCCTGACCAATATGGTCGGACAGATTGCGGCCTTGGCCTTTTCTATTGATGCGCCTCTGCAAATCTTGCTCAATAATGCCGATGAGGAATTTGTTCCAAGCTGGCTACGCAAGCGGACATCAAAAGGTGTACTGATTAACGGTTATATCCTGACAGGGATTTTGGTCAGCTTCTTGATTATTCTACCTATCTTTGGAATCAAAGAAATTGACGGTCTAGTTAAATGGATGACCAATCTTAACTCTATCGTTATGCCCATGCGTTATCTCTGGGTATTTGTGGCTTATATGTTACTCAATAAAGCTTGGAAGAAGTACAAGGATGCGGAATACAAACTTACTAAAAATCCAAAATTTGGCTTTATCATCGGAGCTTGGTGCTTCCTCTTCACAGCCTTTGCTTGTATTTTAGGTATGGTTCCTAAGGTAGACTATGCGGTTGATCCAGCTGGTTGGCGCTTCTCTCTGATGACAAATATCTTGACGCCGATTGTCTTGATTAGCTTAGGCGTCATCTTACCTCTCTTGGCTAAGCGGGAGAAAAGACAGTCGCTTAAGCAATAGAGACAATTGCCCATATTCTTAAATTGATAAAATTTCCAGTCCTATCTTATGATAGGGCTGATTTTTATAAAAAACTTCTTGTTCTTTCACAGGAAATAAAAATGATAAGATAAGTATTTCTTCTGGGGACTTTCATCAGAGATGGTACTTGTATCGACGGTTAAGATTGGATGATTATTTTGAAGGTTCAGCTCAGCCCTCTATTGCAAATCTACAATTTTTCTCCAGAAAATATCCTTCTCCTTTTGTGAAATACCCATAATTGTGGTAAAATAAGTGGAATAAATATTATTAAAAACAAAGAGGTATTATCATGTCTAAGATTCTAGTATTTGGTCACCAAAATCCAGACTCAGATGCCATCGGGTCATCTGTAGCCTTTGCTTATCTTGCAAAAACAGCTTACGGTTTGGATACAGAAGCAGTAGCTCTTGGGACTCCAAATGAAGAAACAGCCTTTGTATTGAACTATTTTAGTGTAGAAGCACCGCGCGTGATCACATCTGCTAAAGCAGAAGGTGCAGAGCAAGTCATCTTGACTGACCACAATGAATTCCAACAATCTGTTTCAGATATCGCTGAAGTGGAAGTTTATGGCGTGGTGGACCACCACCGTGTAGCTAATTTTGAAACTGCAAGCCCACTTTACATGCGTTTGGAACCTGTTGGGTCAGCGTCTTCTATCGTTTACCGTATGTTTAAAGAACACGGTGTGGCAGTTCCTAAAGAGCTTGCTGGTTTGATGTTATCTGGTTTGATTTCAGATACACTTCTCTTGAAATCTCCAACGACACACCCAAGTGATAAGGATATTGCTCCTGAGCTGGCTGAGTTAGCCGGTGTGAACTTGGAAGAATACGGTCTCGCTATGCTGAAGGCTGGTACAAACTTGGCAAGCAAGTCTGCAGAAGAATTGATTGACATCGATGCCAAGACTTTTGAATTGAATGGAAATAATGTCCGTGTAGCCCAAGTCAACACTGTTGATATTGCTGAAGTTTTAGAACGCCAAGCAGAAATCGAGGCAGCTATGCAAGCAGCGATTGCGGCAAATGGCTATTCTGACTTTGTTTTGATGATTACAGACATCGTCAACTCAAACTCAGAAATCCTTGCAATTGGCGCAAACATGGATAAGGTCGAAGCAGCCTTTAACTTCAAACTTGAAAATAACCATGCCTTCTTGGCTGGTGCTGTTTCGCGTAAGAAACAAGTGGTGCCTCAGTTGACTGAAAGCTTTAACGCTTAAATTCCTGAGTGGCAGCTCAAAATAGGAAACACTGGTTTTCCGCACATGTAAAGGAGTTTCGGCTCCTTTTTTGATAGACGAGAGAAATGAAGATTCAAGATTTACAAAATGGTGACCTGCTGTTCACAGTCGGTCAATCCGAGATGGCAGCAGCGATTCGGACAGCAACGGGCTCCTATAGCCATGTGGGTATCTTTTTTGATGGTGAGATTTACCATGCAACGCTGGAAAAGGGAGTGGCCCATCAGCCCTTGAGCCAGTTTTTGGAAGAAGAGGACATCTATCATGTCTTTGCTTATCCTGAGATAGATGCCTCTGCTGCCTTCAAAGAAGCCAAATCCCATATGGGAAAGTCCTATAATGCTAGTTTCTATCCTGAGAGCGAGGGCTTTTACTGTTCGGAATATATTGCTCAGATTTTGCCAATTTTTGAGACCATTCCCATGCAGTTTGCTGATGGTGAAAATGCTGTTTCTGCATTTTGGCAGGCTTATTATGAGGACTTGGGCGTGGCTGTACCCGTAGGGCAGCCTGGTACCAATCCCAGTCAGTTGGCTCAGTCAGCCAAGCTCATTTATAAAGGAGAGCTCCATGATTAAAATTATCAATCCGACTCGGCTGACGCGACAGCCCTTATTTAAAAAATTAATCACTTATCTGGATCAGCATAATGATGTGATTTTAAGAGAGATCAAACGCGAATTTGCGGGCTTTCCCAATCTAGATCGCTTCATAGAGGAATGTATCAAGGCGGGCTATATTCGGCGGGAAAATAAGCGCTATTATCAGCAGGTTCCGCTTTTGGAAGAACTAGAAAATCTAACTTTGGATCAGGAAATCTTTATTCGAGATGATAGTCCGCTCTATCAGGAATTTCTGGATTTGCGCTTTGAAACCCTGCTTACCAATCAGACAAATACGGCTATTTTACTGGAAAAGACCGATTTTCAGAGAGAGAAACTGACCTTGTCCAATTATTTCTATAAAATGCAGCATCAGTATCCGCTGTCTGAGGCACAGAAGCCTCTCTATGCTGTCTTGGGAGATGTGAATCCAGAGTATGCCCTCAAGTATATGACGACTTTCCTCCTCAAGTATGTCCGCAAGGATGAGCTCATGCAGAAGCGTCGTGATATTTTTGTTGATAGTCTGGTGATTTTAGGCTATATTCGTCAGAATAAGGCTGGCAAGTATGAGTTGAAGGCTAGCTTTGACAAGGAACGCCTAGTGTTCCAATTGGACTGATAGTTTTTAGAATGAGGGAAAAATTAGACAGCCCCACCTGTCATTTTGCCATATTCTGTGCTATAGTAGTATATAGAATTTGGGAAAGGAATATGAATGACAATGTTGAAAAAAATCTATCCCGAGCAACCACTGGAGAACCTTAGATGGTTCGATATGCTGATTTTATCCGCTATTATGTTTGGTCAATTTATTTATTCCTCAACAGTAAATTGGCTCAACATGTCCAGCTCTGTAGGACAAGCAATCGTGCCCAGACCAGAGGATGAAAATTTTGCCTTGCTGAGCAATTTGAAATTGCAAGTTTTCTTGCTGGTGTTGGCACTTATCTATCTAGGCATCCGCCATTATGATTTCAAACAGCTGAAACTACGCTTGTCTTGGTCTATTCTTTGGGCGCCCTTGATTTTTGCGGTTGTCGGTCTGACTTCTGATGTGATAGCAGCTTTAGTCGGTTCCTATAATTATTTTGACTTAGAAATCTTGCAGTATATCGACTGGACCTTTGTCGAAGTTTTTCGCAAACTCGCTGCCTTGGGACCTGTCGTTATTCTTTATTCTCTCTTCAATGGTGTCTATGAGGAATTCTTTTTCTTGGGATTGCTCACATCAATAAAAGAAGAGAGCAAATGGTGGGTTTTAGCCTTTTCAACACTGGTTCGCTTTTCTGTCCATACCTATCAGGGGCTAGTCTCAGCTTTTCTGATTGGCGTGGTCTTCGGTCTGTTCTATTATTTCTTTTATAAATACAAGGTTAAAAACTTGCTGCCATTCTTTTTAGCACATGCCTTTGCGGATATGGTAGGCAGCAGCTTGCTCTATGTCTTAGTGATGTGGAATGGATAATAAAAAGGACTCGAAAGTCCTTTTTTATATGTATTTTTCTGCCAGTGCATAATCACCGGGATAAGGGACCTTTTGGTCATTGATGATTTGGTAGGCATCTGCTCCCTTACCAGCAAGGATGACTGCATCGCCTTTAGCATTGGTTAGGCTGAGGGCTTTTTTGATAGCTTCTTCGCGGTCAGCAATCATATCCACTTCAAAGGAGATGTAGCTAGCAATTTCTTTTGCGATAGCAATTGGATCTTCGCGATTTGGATCATCTGCGGTCAAAATGACTTTGATTTCAGGATGCTGATTGAGTAGGAGGCCAAAGTCCTTACGTCGACTTCTCCCTTATTGCCAGTAGCTCCTAGTACAAGTACAGTCTGTCCTTTTTGATGTTCTTGAACGACGGATAGCAACTTAGCCAAACTGTCGCCATTGTGGGCATAATCCACGAAGACCTTGGCACCGTTTGACTGGGTCAAGACCTCCATGCGCCCCGGCACTCGTGTCTGAGCAATACCAGCTTGAATATCTTCCATAGAAGCTCCAAGTCTTAGGCAGGCTAGGCCAGCAGCAATAGCATTTTCTTGATTGAAGCGACCAATCAGCTGGATATCGTAGGAACCAGCCAACTTCCCTTGTACTTCAAAAGAGAAGGCTTGCGATTGCAGGATGCTATTGGCGGAGTCTGGTCCATAGAAGTCGTGGTCATAGTTGGCCACTTGCTCAGCCAAAACTTGAAAATGATCCATGCCACTATTGACGACAACAGCTCGGCTATTGTCCATCAAGAGTCGTTTGTGGTAGAAGTAGTCTTCAAAAGTCGGATGCTCAATCGGGCCGATATGGTCAGGGCTGATATTGAGGAAGACACCCACATCAAAGGTTAGGCCGTAGACTCGCTTTTTAAGATAGGCCTGGCTGGAGACTTCCATGATGAGATGGGTACGACCATTGGCTACAGCTTGAGCCATCATCTCAAAGAGGTCTAAGCTCTCAGGAGTGGTCAGGGTTGATTTAAAGAAAGTTTCACCGTCCAGAGTGGTGTTCATAGTAGAAAGCAGGGCTGGTTTGTGGCTTTGTTTTAAAATATTATAAGCGAAATAAGCCGATGTGGTCTTGCCCTTGGTACCAGTGAAGGCCAAAAGTTTGAGTTTTTGCTCTGGATGACCATAAAATTCCATAGCAATGAGGCTCATAGCTTGTTTGATGTCATTGACCAGAAGCACTGGAATTCCGACTTCGAGGTCAGTCTCACTCAGGTAAAAACCTAGCCCAGCTGTTACAGCCTTTTCTAAAAATTCCCGTTTGAAATGCTCGCCCTTGACAAAAAAGAGGGTTCTGCTATCAGCCTTACGACTATCATAGCTAATCTTGTCAAAGGACAAGCCCTGATAGTTGAAGTAGTAGTCTCCATCAGCGATGATTTCACGAAAATTCTGGTCTTTTTTTAAAATATCTAGTATAGTTTCAATTTTTATCATATCTCTATTGTAAACCTAAAGGCTATGTTTTACAAGAGGCAAGGAAAAGTTTATAATAAAAGAAGAACAAATGGAAGAGGTTTTCTATGAGCCAAGAAACAACAAGCCAGCAGCAGAAAATGCTAAGAGGGACTGCCTGGCTGACTGCTAGTAATTTTATCAGCCGCCTTCTCGGGGCTGTTTATATCATCCCTTGGTATATCTGGATGGGCCAGCACGAGCAGAGGCCAATGGTCTCTTTACTATGGGCTACAATATCTATGCTTGGTTCCTGCTGGTTTCCACAGCAGGAGTGCCGGTGGCTGTAGCCAAGCAGGTTGCTAAGTACAATACCATTGACAAGGAAGAGCATAGCTTTGCTCTCATTCGAGAGTTTCTCAAGTTCATGTTGGCCTTGGGACTGATCTTTGCAGTCATCATGTACTTGATGGCACCGGTTTTTGCCTCAATGTCTGGTGGCGGGGCTGACTTGATTCCAGTCATGCAGAGTTTGTCTTGGGCTGTGCTCATTTTTCCGTCTATGAGTGTCATTCGGGGCTTCTTCCAAGGGTTTAACAATCTAAAACCGTATGCCATCAGCCAGATTTCGGAGCAGGTGATTCGGGTTATCTGGATGCTACTGACGGCTTATTTCATTATGAAAATCGGTTCAGGTGACTATGTTGAAGCTGTGACCCAGTCTACCTTTGCCGCCTTTGTAGGGATGCTGGCAAGTATGCTCGTTTTACTTTTCTATCTAGCAAAAACGGGAATGCTGCGCTCTATCCTGAGAAAGCCCAAAAAATCTGCGGGAATTAGTGGCCGTTCTCTCCTCTGGGATACGATACGAGAAGCCATTCCCTTCATCATTACAGGCTCTGCCATCCAGCTTTTCCAGATTATTGACCAGGCGACCTTTATCAATATCATGACCCAGATTAGCGACTACACGAAATCAGAGCTCCTAGTACAATTCGCCTACTTCTCAGCTAATCCGAATAAAATCACCATGATTTTAATTGCGGTGGCAACTTCTATCGGTGGTGTCGGGATTCCTCTCTTGACCGAAAATTATGTCAAGGGTGACTTTCGCTCGGCTGCTCGCCTAGTGCAAGATAATCTTAGTATGTTGCTCTTCTTTATCTTTCCGTCAACAGTGGGAGCAGTAATGGTGGCTAGTCCGCTCTATACCGTTTTCTATGGTAAGCCAGATAGCCTAGCACTAGGGCTCTTCATCTGCGCTATGCTGCAGACGATCATTCTCAGCACCTATACAGTTCTGGCTCCGATGATTCAAGCTCTGTTCCAAAACAAGAAAGCGATTCTCTACTTCTTTTATGGAGTTCTTGTCAAGCTCAGTCTGCAGGTGCCGATGATCAATCTCTTCCATGTTTATGGTCCCTTGATTTCAACGACTGTCGGCCTTTTACTGCCAATCTTCTTCATGTTTAGAGAAATTCGCAAGGTTGTTGGTTTGAATCCTAAGAATCTATTGAAGCGCCTGCTGTTGAGTATGATTCTCACAATTGCCATGGTGATCGTGGTTCTGCTTGTCGAGTATCTACTAAGCTTTATCTTCCAGCCAACTAATCGGATGTACAGCTTTATCTATGTCGCTGCCGTTGGAGGAGTCGGAATGCTCGTCTATATCGTACTGTCTCTCAAAGTTCGGCTCATAGACCGTTTTATCGGACAAAGGCAGATAGTTTGCGCCAACGCTTGAGAATGAAATAAGAAACGAAGAGTCGTTCAGCGGCTCTTTTTCTATGGACTATTACTCTATAGTTTCAGACTATAGCTAGCTCTTGAAAAGAAAAAAGCCCAAGATTTTCTTAAGATGTTACAATAGAAAGGTAGAATATTTTAAAAAAAAAGAGGAACGGTTAAATGGAGAGAGAACGGAAATTAAATACCTTGTTGGCTCAAGCGGGAGTAAAAACAGACACAACAACGGGTGCCTTAACAACACCCCTGCATTTTTCAACGACTTACCAGCACCCAGAGTTTGGCCAGTCCACAGGATATGACTATACTCGAACCAAGAACCCTACACGGGCTAGCTTGGAAGAGACTCTAGCTGCTATCGAAAGTGCAGACTATGCCCTAGCGACTAGCTCTGGTATGTCGGCTATTGTGCTGGCCTTTAGCGCCTTTCCAGTCGGCAGTAAGGTTTTGGCTGTTCGAGATCTCTATGGTGGCTCTTTCCGCTGGTTTGCTCAGGTCGAAGCGGAAGGACGCTTTAGCTTTACCTATGCTAATACGGAAGAAGAACTCTTGAACAAGCTAACGGATGATATAGATATTGTCTATATCGAGACACCGACCAATCCTCTTATGGTGGAGTTTGATATTGCCCGCATTTCCCAAGTGGCTCATGAGCGAGGAGCAGCTGTCATTGTGGACAATACCTTCTACAGTCCTATTTACCAAAGACCGCTGGAGGATGGAGCTGATCTTGTCCTACACTCTGCAACTAAGTATCTGGGCGGGCACAATGATGTCTTAGCTGGAGCCATCATGACCAATGATGCTGCTATCTATGACAAGCTTTTCTATAACCTCAATACAACTGGGTCAGTCCTGTCGCCTTTTGACAGCTATTTGCTTTTGCGCGGTCTCAAGACACTGGCTCTCCGCATGGAGCGCTCTACTCAGAATGCGCAAGAAGTAGTCGCTTTTCTGAAGAAATCTCCTGCGGTCAAAGAGGTTCTCTATCCAGGCAAGGGTGGTATGATTTCCTTTAAAGTTGTGGACGAGGGCAAGATTCCTCATCTCTTAAATAGCCTGAAAGTCTTTACCTTTGCGGAAAGTTTGGGCGGAGTTGAGAGTTTGATTACCTATCCGACGACCCAGACTCACGCAGACATTCCTGTTGAAGTTCGTCATTCTTATGGCTTGACCGATGATTTGCTGCGCCTGTCGATTGGCATTGAGGACAGTCGGGATTTAGTAGACGATTTGCGCGCAGCATTGGAGGACTAGTATGGGAAATTATAACTTTGAAACAGCACCCAGTCGGATTGGTCAGCATACTTATAAATGGAAAGAGGCGGAGAAAGACAGTCAAGTCCTGCCAGCCTGGATTGCGGACATGGATTTTGAAGTCCTGCCTGAAATCAAGCAAACTGTGCATGATTACGCTGATCAGTTAGTCTATGGCTATACCTATGCTAGTGAGGAGTTGATCAATGCCGTTCTAGCTTGGGAGCGTGATGAGCATGGCTACACATTTGACAAGGAAGCCTTGGTCTTTATCGAGGGGGTTGTCCCTGCTATTTCGACGGCTATCCAAGCCTTTACCAAGGAAGGTGATGCCGTTCTAATCAACACTCCTGTTTACCCGCCTTTTGCCCGCAGTGTCAAGCTTAATAATCGTCGGCTGATTACAAATTCCTTGATAGAACAGGACGGTCTCTTTCAGATTGACTTTGAGCAACTGGAGCAGGACATCGTAGACAATGAAGTCAAGATTTACGTGCTTTGCAATCCGCATAATCCCGGAGGTCGAGTTTGGGAAGAGGACGTTTTAGAGAAGATTGGTCGTCTCTGCCAAAAGTACGGCGTTCTCGTGGTCTCAGATGAAATTCACCAAGATTTGACGCTGTTTGGCCATAAACACCAGTCTTTCAATACGGTCTCGCCTGACTTCAAGGACTTTAGCCTGATTCTAGCCAGTGCGACTAAAACTTTTAATATTGCTGGAACTAAAAATTCCTATGCAGTGATTGAGAATACTAGCTTGCGGCAAAAGTTTCAAAAGCGCCAACTGGCCAATAACCAGCATGAAATTTCGGGTCTTGGATTTTTAGCGACGGAAGCTGCTTATCGTTATGGCAAAGCTTGGCTGACGGAACTCAAGGTTGTCTTAGAGGAAATATTGATTTTGTAGTCGATTATTTTGCTAAGGAAGCGCCACGTCTGCGGGTCATGAGACCCCAAGGAACTTATCTAGTTTGGCTAGATTTTTCAGATTATGGACTGACAGATGATCAGCTCTTCCATTTGCTCCGAGAAGAAGCCAAGGTTGTCCTGAATCGGGGAAGTGATTTTGGTCAAGAAGGCAAAGGACATGCTCGTCTCAATACAGCTGCGCCGAAGACTATGATTAAAGAGATTTGTCGACGGATTGCGGAAGTTTTGCCAAAATAAAATAAAAATAGCTCTCTTTATTGACAATCTTTCTAAAGAGGAGTATAGTAATAGTGTCAATCGGTAGGTGAGGCTACCATAAGGATACGGATGACTACCGCAAAGCAGTGGAGACACTACTCGTTGGTCAACAGTCCTGATCGCAAAGGTCAAGACTAAGCTCATTACATCGCCTTATGGAGTTAAAGCTTGAACGGTGAATGCTTGTTTTATCTGTGTTTAAAAAGATGAAGCGAATAACCTGACATGCAAACAACCCTGTCGAGAAATTGGCAGGGTCTTCTTTTTGCTGAAAATAGTTTAAGAGAGTAAATAGTTGATTGCCTGCCTCTTAAAAAAGAAGGAGGAATAGTAATGAAATTATGGTATTCTAGTACCAGTCCTTTTGCGCGTAAAGTCTATGCTACAATTTTACACCATCATTTAGAGGAGCAAGTGGATATTCTGAAGGTTCAGGTGGCTTTCGACAAAAATTCACCGCATAATCAAGATAATCCTTTGGGTAGAATTCCTGCTTTTCAAGCTTCCAATGGAGAATGGTTGTATGGTAGTGATTTAATTTCTCAATATTTAGACGAGCTAGGTCAGGAAACTCCTCTTTTTCCTAATGGAATGGAGAAGTGGCACGTTTTAAACATACTGTCCATTGCTGAAGGAATCTTGGAAAATACAATGCCGATGGTTGCGGAAAAAATTTTTCATGAAAAAGAGTATTGGTGGAAAGACAGACATCAGCAAATTGAAGAGAGAAATGTCCGGAGTTTGGCCTTATTAGAGAAGTTGGCTACTGAGCAGGGACTTTCTTTAAATATTGCAACAATCCAAGTAGTTGCTCTTGTAGATTGGTGGAATTTACGTGAAGAAGTCATTGGATTTTCTTTGAGAGACAATTTTCCTGACTTGCAAGAATGGACCCAGAAGATGAATGCTACTTTTGATGTCTTGCAGGCATCTTGGGATTATTAACTACATTTATAAACTAAGAAAGGAGAAGTACGATGCAAATTGACGATCATCCGGAACCGCACATACACAGCCAATCACTGATTTGTGTCGTTCTGTCCTTATAAAGTGATTGGTCCCTGTGTATGAAAATTATCAATCATACATAAAGGAGAAACCAATGAAAACAGTAAAAGAAAGATTAGTTGCTGCTCTGCAGCTTCCTGTACAAGAAACCCTGGCATTTTACAATACTTCCTTTCGTGGCCTGACAGAAGAGCAGGTCGAAGAAAATCGTGACCTCTATGGTGAAAATATCATTACAAAGGGTCAGGAAGACTCTGTTCTAAAGAAAATTTACGAGTCTATCATTAACCCCTTTACAGTCATCTTATTGGTGATTGCCCTCGTGTCCTTAGTGACCAATGTTTGGCTGGCTAAGCCTGGTGAGGAAGATCCGACAACTTCTATCATTATTGTCGTTCTGGTCTTGATTTCTGGAGGCATTCGTTTTGTTCAGGAATTGCGGAGCGACCGCGCTGCTAGCAATCTGTCTCGGCTGATTGTCAACACGGCTACGGTTATCCGTGAAGGAGTAGAGCAGGAACTTCCGATTGATGAGCTTGTTGTAGGAGACATCGTCAAACTTAGTGCCGGAGACATGATTCCTGCAGATGTACTGCTGTTGGACTCGCGTGATTTCTTTGTTCAGCAGTCTGGACTGACAGGGGAAAGTGATGCGGTAGAAAAGATCTGTCTGGCCAAGGCGGATGGGCAAAATCTCGATAGCCTTTTAGAGACAGAATCATTGGCCTTCATGGGAACTAACGTTATTTCCGGAAGAGCTACGGCTCTGGTGCTGGTGGTTGGTGATGAGACCATGATGGGAGCCATTGAGCAGACGCTGAACACCTATGATGAGCCGACCTCTTTTGAGCGCGAGATGAATAGCATTTCCTGGCTCTTGATTCGTCTGATGCTCGTCATGGTGCCAGTTGTATTCTTTATCAACGGTTTGACAGACGGTGACTGGCTGGAAGCAGGTGTCTTTGCCCTCAGCGTTGGGGTCGGCCTGACTCCAGAAATGCTGCCTATGATTATCACAGCGAGCCTGGCTAAAGGTTCTATTATCATGGCTCAGGAAAAGGTCGTGATTAAAAAGCTGAATGCCATCCAAGACCTAGGAGCTATTGATATCCTTTGTACGGATAAGACGGGCACACTGACCCAAGACGAGATTGTGTTAGAATACCCGCTGGATATTCATGGTGATTTGGACTTGGCAGTGCTCCGTCGGGCATTTCTCAATTCCTACTATCAAACTGGTCTCAAAAACCTTATGGATCGGGCCATTATCAACAGAACGGAGAAAGAAGCCGAAAAGCATGAGATTGTTCGTAATTTAGACCAAACCTTTAAGAAAATTGATGAACTGCCTTTTGACTTTGAACGTCGTCGCATGAGCGTCATCGTCAAGGATGATGAGGATGTTATCAGCATGGTGACCAAGGGGGCCTTGGAGGAAATGCTGGCCATCTCTAGCTATGTAGAATACAAAAATCATATTACAGAACTGACTGAGGAGATCCGTCAGGAAATCCTTGCGGAAGTGGCTCAACTCAATGAGCAGGGGCTGCGCGTGCTTGGTGTTAGCTACAAGTCAGACTTAGAAGAAGATTATGAGTATGAAGTGAAGGATGAGTCCGATATGATTTTGACGGGCTATCTAGCCTTTCTAGATCCACCTAAGTCATCTGCGGCTCCAGCTATTGAAACTCTGGCCGAATATGGTGTTGCCACTAAGATTTTGACGGGCGATAATGATAAGGTAACCCAAGCAGTCTGTGAAAAGGTTGGGTTAGATGTAGACAATATCTTGCTAGGTGTAGAGGTAGATGCTTTATCTAATGAGGAATTGAGCCAGGCGGTGGAGAACACAACAGTCTTTGCCAAGCTTTCCCCTGACCAAAAAGCTCGGATTATCCTTCAACTTAAAGCCAATGGCCACAAGGTTGGCTACATGGGTGATGGTATCAATGATGCGCCTTCTATGAAGGTAGCAGATGTTGGTATTTCTGTTGATACAGCTGTCGATATTGCCAAGGAAACGGCAGATGTCATTTTGCTGGACAAGGATCTCATGGTTCTGGAGAAAGGGCTGGTAGAAGGTCGCAAGGTCTATGCCAACATGACCAAGTATATCAAGATGACGGTCAGTTCCAACTTTGGAAATATCTTTTCTCTTCTTTTTGCCAGCATTTTTCTGCCTTTTCTGCCTATGGCACCAGTTCATCTGATTGTCCTCAATCTAGTTTATGATTTGTCTTGTATCGCTCTGCCCTTTGATAATGTAGATAGTGAATTTCTCAAGAAACCTCATATTTGGTCAGCTAGCTCTATTACCCGTTTTATGGCTTGGATCGGGCCAATCTCATCTGTTTTTGATGTTTTGACCTATCTGGTGCTTTACTTTATCATCGTGCCTATGATCACAGGAGGCAGCTATCAAGCTGGTACTGAACAAGCAGTGACCTTTATCACTCTTTTCCAAACAGGCTGGTTTATTGAGTCTATGTGGACCCAGACCATGGTCATCTACATGCTACGCTCGCCTAAGCTGCCTTTTGTGCAAAGCCGTCCTGCTCTTTCCGTCATTGTGACGACCATGGCGGCAGCGCTCTTTGTCACTTCCTTGCCTTATAGCCTCTTTGCGTCAGTTCTGAAGACAGCTCCGCTGAATGGCACCTATTTCCTTTGCCTTTTCTTGATTATCGTGCTTTATATGGTTAGCGTAACCCTTGTGAAAGGCCTTTATATCAAGCGTTACAAGGAATGGCTATAATAGAAGGGCTAGCAGAGTTTTAAGAGTTAAAAAAAGATTGGAAACTTTTCCAATCTTTTTTGCATGTATTATTCTTTATCAGGTTGCCATTGCCAGCTTGCTCCAAATTGGGCGAGTAACTCGAAGGAGGCTTCTGGTCCCATAGATCCGACAGGATATTCATGGAGTGGCACTTGATTTTGGCTCCAGAGTTCTTCGATGCGATCGATGAGCTCCCAGCTGGCTTTTACTTCGTCCCAATGGCTGAAATTAGTTGAGTCGTTATTAAGGACATCAAAAATTAGTTTTTCATAAGGATCTGGAGAAGCTCCTGAAGCTGTGGCATCTGTCCGATAATCCAATGAGATGGGAGCTAGATTAAAGAGTTCTCCAACTTCCTTGCCATTAAGGCTGAGTGAAATTCCCTCGGTTGGCTGGATATAGATGGTTAGGACATTTGGTTTGAGAGGCTCACCAAAGATGGAGTCCATTTGCTTGAAGACGATATTGACATGGGTGCCTTTTTTGGTGAGGCGCTTCCCTGTTCGGAAGAAGAAAGGAACGTCACGGAAGCGGTCGCTATCAATGAAGAAAGCCCCAGAAGCAAAGGTTTCAGTAGTAGACTCAGGATTGACATTGGGCTCACTACGGTAAGAAATATATTTTCGACCGTTGATTTGCCAGACTTGTACTGGCCGCGAATGAAGAAACGTTTCAAATCTTCCTCGCTTGGCTGAACGAGGCGCTCAAATACCTTGGCCTTTTCTGCTCGGATATCGTCTTTGGTAAAGCTTTTTGGCTTATCCATGGCCAATAAGGAGAGGAGTTGCAAGGTGTGGTTTTGCACCATATCACGGAGGGCACCGGATTGATCATAGTATCCACCGCGTTCTTCAACTCCCAACTTTTCAGCAAAGGTAATCTGTATATTATCAATGTATTGGCGGTTCCAGACATTTTCAAAAAGCAGATTAGCAAAGCGGATGGCAAAAATCTTTTGAATCATTTCCTTGCCCAGATAGTGGTCGATGCGGAAAATCTGTTCTTCGTCAAAGGTGGCCAGTAGATCTTCGTTGAGTTTGCTGGCAGTTGCCAAATCTGTCCCAAAAGGTTTTTCGACAATCAGGCGTTCAAATCCTTTTCCATCAACGATTTGCTCAGACTTGAGATGTTTAGCAATGGTTCCGAAAAATTGTGGCGCCATAGAAAGGAAGAAGAGTTTGTTATTTTCTGCCTGGTATTGCTCGTTGAGCTTATTTTGCAGCTTGCGCAACTCAATATAATGCTCGGTATCTTGCACATCATGGCTTTGATAATAAAAGTGGCTAGCGAACTCTTGAGCCTGCTCGGCACTGTCGGCTAGTTCTGAGATTGACTCGACAACGACCGACTCGAAATATTCCTTGCTCCAAGGTCTACGGGCAGTTCCGATTACGGCAAAATGTTGCGAAAGATTGCCAGATTTATAAAGTCGAAAGAGGGAAGGATAAAGTTTTCTTTGAGCCAAGTCTCCGCTGGCACCGAAAATTGTAATAATAACTTTTGAAGACATGATATCTACTACCTATCTAAATGTGATTGTCTCTATTTTATCACAATTTTCAGAAAAATTGTATTTGAAAAATCTGGATTTGGCCAAAGAAAATATCCCGAGGGGAAGTCGGGATAGAAAATTAGGCTTCTTTCTTCTGATGAATTGCTCGAAACAGAAAATAGTAGAAAATAAAGTTACCTATTGCGAGAAGGAGTAGTAGGCTAAAGACATTGTGGGCGCCGCTTGTCGTATCGAGTGCTTGATTGAGCAGGACAGCTGCAATTGCCGTTCCCAAGGCACCAGCAAAGGTTTGTGCTAGTTGAAAGAGGGCAGTTACATCCGCCGTTTTATCTCTGCTGACTTGTGAAGCGGATAAAGCCATAGTATTGTTGAAGGCCATGTTGCGCCCTAGAGTAAAGAGGATATAAAACCCTAAGATTAAAGGCAGATTGAGCCAGCTTGTAAAGAAGCTAAAGACAATCATGACCAGAAAGACTAGGAAATTGCCGCCTAGCAGAGACAGCTTTGGGCCTTTGCTATCGTACAATTTTCCTAGAAAGGGCGACATAAAAGCTCCGATCATGGTTCCGGGAAGCAGTGAAAATCCAGCCTGGGCAGTAGAGACATTCTTGACCAGTACGAGAAAGTTGGGAATGAGAAAGTTGCTGGATAGGTTGGAGAATTGGAAGATTAAAAAGGGTAGAATTCCAAAGAAAATCGTTGGTTCTTTCAAGATACGGATGTCCAGAAATGGGTGTTGAACAGTCAAACTCCGCCAGATGAAAAAGGCAAAGGAAAGGAGAAAAATAGCTAGATAAAGCCAATTGACACTATCGCCACCTTCCAAACTGGAGATGGTCATCAGAGAAAAGGAAAGAGCTGTGGCGAGCGAGAGAAAGCCCAGCACATCAAAGGACCGCTTGCTTTTTTCTGCCGAATTTTCCAAGTTAACATAAGCCAGTAAAAAAGAGAGAATGGGAACGGGCATGATAAAGCTGTAAATCATATGCCAGTCGAAGGAGCCAATCATGAAGCCTCCGTAGGTCGGTCCGATGGCTGGTGCTATGCTGATGACTAGGCCGCTCAGCCCCATATAAAATCCGATTTTCTGCCGAGGGACCCGCTCCACGATGAGATTAAACATAAGTGGAATGGCAATCCCAGTCGCTCCCCCCTGAAGGATCCGTCCCAGCATAAGGAAAGTAAAGTCTGGGGCAATCATAGAAAGCAGATTCCCAAGGGTAAAGATGAAAAGCGAGGTAAAGAGGATACGACGCTCCGTCCAGTTGTGGGCCAGAGTTGCGCCTAAAGTTATGGTGATAGCGGCAGCTAGTAGATAGCCAGTCGTGATCCATTGTAGTACCCCTAGGCTCAGGCCAAAGACTTGACTCAGGTGGGGAAAGGTCACATTCATGCTAGTCTCTGAAAGAATCCCAGCAAAGGTGACCAAGGCCACAGCTAGAATAGAAAGCAAATCTTGTTTCCTTGCTTGTTCTTGCTCCATAAAAAACTCCTTTTCAAATGAGATAGTATTATTGTAGCACGATTTTCCGAGAGAGGAGAGAAAAAAGTTAAATAGCAACTTTAATCAGGTCTCTTCTAAGTTTATAAAAGTTAGTCATAGCAACTTAGTAAAGGGGAAAGAATGAATTGCAGGGCTTGCTTAAAAAAGAAACACCCATGAAAATGGATTTTCACAGGTGTTTGATTTTAAAAGACTCGATAGACGTAAGGGTTGTCCGGTTTTTCTACCTTATCAAAACTTTCGACTTTTAGAGTTGGAAGGCTTTGTCCCAGACTTTTATGGTAGTGCATGGTAATTTTTCCCTTGGCATGAATCCAGGTATTATCCTCGAAATGCTGGGTATTTCCGGTCGTCAAGAGACCATAGACACCTGAGTCGGCGATACAGTGGATGATACCGAAGCGAAAGAGAAATTGATTCTTCTGGTCGCTGGGGTCATTGTAGACAAAGCCGGTGAACTCCAGCGTCTTGCCCACAAACTCGTCGGGATAGTCATAGATGACCTCCATGACCTCCATGTAGTTTTCGGTTGTGACCTGAATGGTATCTTGCTTGACATATTTCTTGGCGGCTGCCCGCATTTCTTTTTCGTAAGCCCCTTTGGTAAAGTAGGTGCTGGTGTCCGGCTTCAGGTATTGGCTGGTTGTGCCTTCGTCCTGCTGGACGGCTGCAGAAGTTCCCTCAGCCAGTGGGAAATGAAATCCTTTGGCCGAAACGGTTGTCGAATCCAAGGTAACAGTTGGAAAGAAAATTCCCACAAAGAGCGGAATGACAAGGAGCAACACGCTGCCTAACTTAGCCCAGCGAGTACTTAAATGACTGTGAACCTCCATCTTTTTCATCCAGATGATAAGCTGCACAACTGCCAAGATAAAGGATAGAATCATAGACAAGTAGGCCAGATAGGAATAGTGGAGATTGATATATTGATTAAGCTTTCCTGTCAGCTGCAGATACATGGTAATCTCAAAGTAGCCGACTAAGATTAAAAATCGAATCATAGCACTACCCCCACAAGCCAAGAGTAAAGAAAGACGACGATGGTAACTAGGCTGATAAATTGCCAGATAAAGCGTGTCTTAAAGTAGTTTCATCATCAGCAGATTCTTGACGTCTAGCATAGGCCCAATGACCAAGAAAGCCAAGACTGGCGCTAAACCGAAGCTAGCGATCAAGGAGCTTCCGATGAAAGCATCAGCTTCGCTGCACAGTGAGAGCAGGAAGGACAGCAGCATGAGGAGAAGAATGGCAACAGCTGGTGTCGAGCTGATAGAGGTCAGGATTCTGGTTGGCACATAGACTTGTACGATGCTGGCGAAGAGACAGCCAAAGACCAGATAGCGGCCTGTATCGAAAAATTCATCAATGGCCTGCACAAATACTTGAAATAGCTTTTGTCCTTTGCTGAGATGTGAAAAGTCATGCTCATGAACAGCCTTGCGATTCTCTTTCTGAATATTACTGTCTGCAAAGAAGCCCAGAAAAATTCCTAAAAGAATAGCCACGACCATAGAACCTAAAGCACGAAGCAGAGCCATTCGGAAGGAATTTCCAAAGGCTGAGTAGGTCGCAAAGAGTACGATGGGGTTGATGACTGGAGCTGTAACCAGAAATGGCACAGCTGTGTAACTGGGAACTTTCTTTTCTAGAAACCGATTTATAATGGGAACGATTCCGCACTCGCAGGAAGGGAAGACTATGCCAATCAAGCTTCCAAAGAAGATCCGAGCCCATTTGTTCTTGGGCAGGAAACGATAAACTTTGTCCGGCGTGACATACACCTCGATAAAGCCAGAAATGATACTTCCGATTAAGACAAAAGGCAGGGCCTCGATGATAATGGAGAGAAAAATAGCTCCAGCCTGTAAAACGCTGGAAGGAAGATTTGAAAAGAGGCTCATGCTTTTTTAGCCTTGTCTTCAGCTTCTTTTTTCTTTTTGTTATCTGGAAATTCTACTTTTTCCAGCTTGGGCAGAGTGGCAAACTCCTCGAACATCTTGTCTAAATCGTCTGTTTTAGTAAATTTAACAGCCATAAAAGCACCTCATTTCTAAAATAATAATTCTATTATACTACCAAAAGAAAAAAAATGATATTTTCAGACATGATGGAGCTGAGACACTAGATTTATCCTAGTAATAAAAAGATGGATTAAACTAGTCTTTATAGATTGTTCAGCTTCATATTATGATATAATAGAATCGTTATGGAAAATATAAATATTGAAAAAATTGCCCAGAAATTGGGCCTTAAAGAAAGCCAAGTATCACAGGTCTTAGAATTGACTGCTGAAGGAAATACCATTCCTTTCATTGCTCGTTACCGTAAAGAAATGACAGGAAATCTGGATGAGGTCGAGATTAAGGCAATAATTGACTTAGATAAGAGCATGACTGCCTTGGCTGAGCGTAAAGCGACTGTCTTAGCTAAGATTGAGGAGCAGGGCAAACTAACGGATGCGCTGCGCTCTGAGATTGAGGCTGCTGAAAAGCTGGCTGATGTGGAAGAACTGTATCTGCCTTATAAGGAGAAACGCCGTACCAAGGCTACCATTGCGCGTGAAGCAGGTCTCTTTCCTTTGGCCCGCCTCATCCTACAGGATGCGGCTAACTTGCAGGAAGAAGCTGAGAAACTGACTAGTGAAGCCTTTCCGACGGCAGAAGCTGCTCTTGCTGGAGCAGTGGATATTTTGACCGAGGCGATTTCCGAAGATACCAAGCTGCGGGCTTGGACCTACCATGAAATGCAGTCCAATTCTTCTATCGTATCCAGTCTCAAAGACGGGGATTTGGATGAAAAGCAGGTCTTCCAGATTTATTATGATTTTTCCGAAAAAGTAGCGACCATGCAAGGCTACCGTACCTTGGCTCTTAACCGTGGTGAGAAGCTAGGTATTCTCAAGGTTGGTTTTGAGCACAATCTCGAGAAGATCCTGCGCTTCTTTGAAGTACGTTTCAAGGTGAAAAATGCCTATATTATCGAAGCTGTCCAGCAAGCAGTCAAAAAGAAAATCATTCCAGCCATGGAGCGCCGTATTCGGACTGAGTTGACTGAGGCCGCTGAGGATGGAGCAATTCAGCTCTTCTCAGAAAATCTCCGAAATCTCCTCCTGATTGCTCCTCTCAAAGGTCGCGTAGTACTGGGCTTTGATCCAGCCTTTCGGACAGGAGCCAAGCTAGCTGTTGTGGATGCGACAGGAAAGATGCTGACGACTCATGTCATCTATCCCGTTCCACCAGCAAAGCCAGCTCAGATTGAAGCTTCTAAGAAAGAGTTGTCAGAGCTGATTGAGCAGTTTGGCGTGGAAATCATTGCCATTGGAAACGGAACTGCCAGCCGAGAAAGCGAAGCCTTTGTAGCGGAAGTTTTGAAATCTCATCCAAATGTCAGCTATGTCATCGTCAATGAGAGCGGAGCATCTGTCTACTCAGCTAGTGAACTAGCTCGTCATGAATTTCCAGAGTGACCGTTGAAAAGCGTTCAGCTATTTCCATCGCCCGCCGTCTGCAAGATCCTTTGGCTGAGCTGGTTAAGATTGATCCTAAGTCTATCGGAGTTGGTCAGTACCAGCATGATGTCAGCCAGAAAAAACTGTCTGAAAGTCTGGACTTTGTCGTGGATACCGTGGTTAACCAAGTCGGAGTCAATATCAACACCGCCAGTCCTGCCCTGCTGGCCCATGTAGCTGGTCTCAATAAGACTATTTCAGAAAATATTGTCAAGTATCGGGAAACAGAAGGTTTGATTCGGTCTCGCGAGGCCATCAAGAAAGTGCCACGTCTGGGTGCGAAGGCTTTTGAACAGGCAGCCGGCTTCTTACGTATTCCTGAAAGTGATAACCTGCTAGACAATACAGGCGTTCACCCAGAATCCTATAAGGCAGTGGAGGAGCTCTTTAAGCGTCTGGAAATTAGCAGTTTGGATGAAGCAGCCCAAGCCAAATTAAAGGCTGTTCAGATTGCTAGTTTAGCTACAGAGCTAGGCTTGGGAGAAGAAACCCTCAAAGACATTATTGCGGATCTGCTCAAGCCTGGCCGGGATTTGCGTGATTCCTTTGACGCGCCAGTTCTGCGGCAGGATGTCTTGGATATCAAGGACCTGCGCATCGGTCAAAAGCTGGAAGGTGTCGTCCGAAATGTCGTCGATTTCGGAGCCTTTGTGGATATCGGTATCCACGAAGACGGACTTATCCATATTTCTAAAATCAGTAAAAACTTTATCAAGCATCCAAGTCAAGTCCTGTCTGTTGGCGATTTAGTTACTGTTTGGGTGGATAAGCTAGATGTGGAGCGGGAGAAGGTCAACCTCTCTCTGATAGCACCAGATGAATCTAACTAACTACGTCAAGCAGGTTTCGCTGGAAGATTTTGGCTGGGAATTTCACCACCAGGCTTATTGGAACAAGCGTCTCCGGACGACTGGAGGACGCTTCTTTCCAAAAGATGGTCATCTAGATTTCAATCCGAAAATTTATGAAACTTTTGGACTTGAAACTTTTCGAAAAATTGTCCGCCATGAGTTGGTCCACTATCATCTCTATTATCAGGGCAAAGGTTACCGCCATGGAGATAGAGATTTTAAAGACCTCCTTAAGCAAGTTGACGGTCTGCGCTACGCTCCATCCTTGTCAAACTCGCAAACCTTTCTTATTTATGAATGCTTGAGCTGTGGAGCACTTATCCGTCGTAGACGCAGGGTAGACATAAAAAAATACCGTTGCGGTCGTTGTAGAGGAAAACTGTCCTTCCTCAAAGAGGAACAAACAGAGAGTGAGTGAATTAAAAACGGATAGATGCAGAATCAGCCTTCGGGCTGATTTTTTTGTTCGACCACTATGATAAAATAAAGGAAAGAATGAGAGTTGAGGTCATCATTATGAAAACTAAGTTTTATAAATTAAGAAGAAACCGAGTGATTTCAGGGGTTTTGTCGGGACTAGCTGATAAATTCAATTTTGATCTTGGCTTGTTACGCTTTTTATTCATCATCTTTACAGTTTCCAATTTTGGCTTAGGCATTTTGATTTATATTTTGCTGGCTGTCGTGATGCCTTATAAGGAAGACGTGGAAGCGGAAATGTATGGAACCGGCCCTCGTAAAATGAAAGATGCCGAGCCAATCAATGACAATGACGGCTGGTTTTGGTAAAATAACAAATATAAAATTCGGGAGTATTCCCGAATTTTTGCTAGATGTAGAAGAAACGAAAAGAGAGAATCTAGGGAAGCACAGCTGACGGAATCTGGAAGCTGATGCCGAAATACGAATGACTTATCCAAGGAGGAAATATGACAGAAGTTTGGAATGCCTATGACTTGAATCGAAATCAGCTCCCGCATCTCCTGGTTCGAGGAGAAAAAATTCCTGAAGGGCAGTTTCATCTTTGTGTCAATGTCTTGGTTTGCCATCAGGATGGCGATATTCTCTTTATGCGGCGGTCAGCAAATAAAAGTCTCTATCCTGGCTACTATGAGTTTGGAGCGGGAGGTAGTGTGCTGGCGGGAGAGGATAGTCTGACAGCAGCCCTGCGGGAACTGGAAGAAGAAACAGGCCTGGTTCCCGACAGTATCAGACTGTTGGAGCAGGTGTGCTCTGTCGAAGACCAGTGCCACTTTGATTTCTATGAAGCGGTGGTGTCTAGTGACAAGAATCAAGTCCGCTATCAGGCAGGCGAAACCGATGCTCATCTCTGGCTACCTCTAAATGAAATACCAGTCTTTATTGAGAGCCATCCTTGCTTTCAAAATCAAAAAAGAATTCTCAAAAAATGGATTGGCTAGTTATTTTGACTGGCCTTTTTGCTGGTTGGGAGATGTTTTTACAAGCATCTAGGGAAAAATCCTGTTTAATTTCCAATCTTAAAAACTCTTTTAGGGTAAAAATTTGCTATAATAGAGAAAGATAAATTTGAAGGGAGCAGGGAATGTCTGTAAAGGTCAAAGATTTGATTGAAAAAGTCCGTTTACGCATCGTTTACGGCAGTGATGACCTCTTAGAAAAGGAGATTTCGACATCGGATATTTCGCGGCCGGGCCTTGAAATGACCGGCTATTTTGACTACTACACGCCAGAACGGATTCAGCTGATTGGGATGAAGGAGTGGTCTTATCTGATGAAGATGACATCCCATAACCGTCATCAAGTCCTTCTGAAAATGTTTCAACCAGAAACGCCAGTTGTCATTGTGGCGCGTGAACTAGAGATTCCTGAAGAAATGCGGCGAGCAGCTGAAGAAAAGCAAATCGCGATTCTTACCAGTCGCACATCAACCAGCCGTCTATCAGGGGAAATTTCTAGTTTCCTTGACTCACGTTTGGCGGTCAGAACTAGTGTCCATGGCGTATTGATGGATATTTACGGGATGGGCGTGCTGATTCAAGGAGACAGTGGTATTGGTAAAAGTGAAACCGGTCTTGAGTTAGTTAAGCGTGGCCATCGTTTAGTAGCGGATGACCGGGTTGATATCTTTGCCAAGGATGAAATGACTCTCTGGGGAGAGCCTGCTGAGATTCTTCGCCATCTCTTGGAAATTCGTGGTGTCGGCATTATCGATGTGATGAGCCTTTACGGAGCTAGTGCGGTTAAGGATTCTTCACAGGTACAGATTGCCGTCTATTTGGAAAATTATGATACCAATAAGACCTTTGACCGTCTGGGCAATAATGCAGAAGAACTGGAAGTTTCTGGTGTCAGAATTCCTCGGATTCGCATCCCAGTTAAGACAGGACGCAATATCTCTGTAGTGATTGAAGCCGCAGCCATGAACTATCGGGCTAAGGAAATGGGATTTGATGCCACCAAGATTTTTGAAGAACGACTGACTAATCTGATTAGTCAGAATGAGGTGAAAGATGCTTGATCCAGTAGCTTTTTCAGTCGGTCCCTTTAGTATTCGTTGGTATGCGATCTGCATTGTCACCGGCTTGATTTTAGCCGTCTATTTAGCCATGAAGGAAGCACCACGCAAAAGAATGATTCCAGATGATATTCTTGATTTCATTCTGATTGCCTTTCCCTTGGCCATCCTTGGAGCGCGACTCTACTACGTGATTTTTGAATGGTCTTATTATGGCAAGCATTCTCTGATTGAGATTTTTCAGATTTGGAATGGTGGTTTAGCCATTTACGGTGGTTTGATCACTGGGGCCCTTGTCCTCTATTTCTTTTCTCAGAGAAGGCTGATCAATCCTGTTGATTTCTTGGATATTGCAGCGCCTAGCGTCTTGATCGCTCAGAGCATCGGCCGTTGGGGCAATTTCTTTAACCAAGAAGCCTATGGAGCGGTGGTCAAAAATCTTAATTATCTGCCGTCCTTCATCCGCAACAATATGTACATAGATGGTGCTTATCGCCAGCCAACCTTCTTATACGAATCCCTTTGGAATTTACTTGGCTTTGCCCTATTGCTGATTTTACGACGCCGCCCTAAATTCTTCCGTCAGGGAGAATTGGCAGCCTTTTACCTGATTTGGTACGGCTTTGGCCGGATGATTATCGAGGGTATGCGGACCGATAGTCTCATGTTCTTGGGTGTGCGTGTATCTCAGTGGCTGTCTGCAGCTCTGATTTTACTCGGCATCGGCATTATGATTTACCAAAGAAAAAAACAAGCCCCCTATTATCAAGAATGAGAGGAGAATATTATGCTTGAAATTGCTTATACTTTAGTTGCTGTCGCTTTGATTGTCTTTCTGATCTACATGACCCTCACCGTCAAAACTCTCGGTGATAAGGCTGCAAAAATGCTGGATGAGACAGAAAATACGATCAAAGTGTTGACTTCTGATGTCAATGTCACCCTGCATCAAACCAATGATTTGATTGCCAAAGTCAATGTGTTGACAGATGATATCAACCACAAAGTAGCAACGATTGATCCGCTTTTCAATGCGGTGGCAGACCTATCCGAATCAGTCTCTGATTTAAACGATCAGGCGCGTGTTTTAGGAAAAAAAGCAGTCGCAGCAGGAAGCACGACAGCCAAAACGACAGCAGGTCTAACGGCCCTTCGTTTGTTTACAAAATTATTCAAAAAATAAGAAAGTAGGTTTACTATGGGAAAAATTTCATCACTTTTATTAGGTGCTGTGTCTGGTGCAGCTGCAGCGTACTTTCTAACCAGCAAAAAAGGTAAAGAAATCACTGAAAAAGTTCAAGACTTTGTCGTCGACTATCGTGAAGATCCAGACAAGACTCACGAAGCCGTTGTCCAATCAGTAAAGGACTTTTCAGATCAGGCTGTCAAGGCCATCAACCAAACCAAGGAAAAGGTTGAAAATGGCGAAATTACTGCTGAAACAGTATTGGAGTCTGTTAAGGATACGACCAAGTCAGTAGTAGACTATTCGCAGGATAAATTCCAAGAAATCAAAGAAAAGTTTGAAAAAGAAGAGGAAATTCTTGAAGAAGAAATTTCTGATATCGTGGTGGAAGAAGGAGAAAAAGCCCCTTCAGAAGAAATCATCATTGATTTAGAAGATAAGTAAGTTCAAACTAGATATACAAGTTGAGGCTGGGACAAAAGGGTCCAAGCCTCATTTTTTGTTCGAATTGGAGCTTTGTCGCAGTAGTATAGGAAGTAAAAATTACTACTATTTAGTTTTCCCTCAGCCATCTTGATTTTCAAAGAAGAAAGCGTTATTATATAAATAAAAGGGGGTGTTGGTATGAAAAATTTAAAAGTACTTGCCTTGCTTGGTTTAGGTTGCTGCTTACTAGCTTGTTCTCGGCAGAAAGCTTCAGAGTCCCCTAAGTCTGGAATCTCTGACTCTTCTTCTAAGGCTTCGAGCACGAGTCAAGCCCGCTCGAAAACAGCTAGCAGTAGTCAATCTAGTGCAAATCAATCTAGCTCTAGCCAGAGCTCTGCTTCTGCGGAGTCAGAAAGCTCTAGTCAGACCAGTGAAAAGGTCAGAGAGGAGGAGACACAGCCTTCTAGTAAAGAAACGTCTTCTCCAATCCGAAAACGCCTGGAAGTTCCTATGCAGATCCAGCGAGCTTGGAATACTTGCGCACCGACCTCTGTCAGTATGATTCTAGCTTACAGGGGCGTTCAGGCTAGTCAGGAAGAATTGGCACGAGCGATGGGCACCGATGAGACTTTCGGCACCCATAATGTCAATGCAATCCGTGTTTTAAATCAATATTTATTTGGTTATGCGGAAGTGCCAGCAGGCCAAGCGGGCTACCATCTTGCTACAGTGACTAGTAGCGCCCCGAATTCTGAAGATATGCGTCTTTTTAAGGAGCGCCTGCGCAAGAATATTGATGATGGCTATCCGCTCTACTATACGATTGATAATGCCTCCATCTACCCAGGCCATAAGGGTGAACACAATGTTGTGGGTACGGGCTATGAATTATCAGCAGACGGCAGTGATGTCCTTGCAGTTTATTACATTGATCCGTCCTACACCGTTCAAGATCCAGTCTATGGAGGGCTAAAAAAGGTAACTCCGGAAGAATTATTGGCAGCTATGTGTGCTTGTCAGGAACCAAATTACGCTTGGTAAAGAAAAGAAAAACGAGATCTTTTGATCTCGTTTGATTTAATTCGTAGATAATCAATGTTTCTTTCTTCGAACAGTGCGATATCCTTGAATAATCATAAGACTTAGGACAATAGCAAGTGAGAAAGATAGAAAGGTACTCATTTTTGCAGACAAAAAAATAAAGCTAAAAAAGACTGTCAAAATACAGAATAAAGCGATATTTATAAAGAAAAATAGCTCACGTAATTGTGATGCTGATTCTGCTTGGGGCAGGTATTCTTGATAGGATATTTCCTTAGTTTGTTCTGTCGAATCATGCAGGGGCGCTGATTCAAACTGTTTAAAATCTCTTACAGCCATTGTCTCTCTCCTAGTAGTACCTTATCATTCTATCATGTTTCTATGATTAGATATATTACAAGATAGTTACAAAACGAATAAAATCGAATTAAGAAATCATAATTCCTAATTTTTTGGTATAATAATGATATGAAAAAGATAATTATTACAGCAACAGCTGAAAGTATAGAACAAGTTCAAGCCTTATTGGAAGCAGGAGTAGATCGTATTTATGTCGGTGAGGAAAAATACGGTCTTCGTTTACCGCATAATTTTACTTATGACGAATTAAATCGTATTTCTCAAATGGTTCATCAGGCAGGAAAAGAAATGACCGTTGCCGTCAATGCTTTGATGCATCAGGACATGATGGACCAGATCAAGCCTTATTTGGATTTTCTTCAGGAGATTGAAGTGGACTATATCACCGTTGGGGATGCAGGTGTATTCTACGTCTTGCAGCGGGATGGTTATAAGTTGAAGACGATTTATGATGCTTCAACCATGGTAACGAGCAGCCGCCAGATTAATTTTTGGGGCAGGAATGCTGGGGTGTCAGAAGCTGTTTTGGCGCGGGAAATTCCATCGGCAGAACTCTTTAAAATGCCAGAAATTCTTGAAATTCCAGCAGAAGTCTTAGTTTATGGCGCAAGCGTTATCCACCACTCTAAACGTCCGCTTTTGCAAAATTATTATAACTTTACACACATCGATGATGAAAAATCAAGAGAGAGGGATCTCTTTCTTGAGGAACCGAGCGATCCTCAGAGCCATTATTCGATCTTTGAGGACAAGCATGGGACTCACATTTTCGCCAATAATGACTTGGACTTGATGACCAAGTTGACAGAATTGGTTGACCATGGATTTACTCATTGGAAATTGGAAGGTCTCTATACTCCTGGTCAGAATTTTGTTGAGATTGCTAAGCTCTTTGTTCAGGCAAGAGATCTGATTGAAAAAGGTGAATTTAGCCATGACCAAGCTTTCTTGCTAGATGAGCTACTTTACAAATTGCATCCGAAGAATCGTTTCCTTGATACAGGATTTTATGATTACGATCCAGACATGGTGAAATAGACAGGATTTTGTTGCCTTTAGCTAAGTGGGCATCACCAAAAAGCTATTTGCTCACCAGAAACGTTTTAAGAAAAGGCACAGATGAATCTGCGCCTTTTTGAGTTCTCATCTATAAAAGTGGAGTTCTGGTTACGATTTCCAGTAATCATAATTGTAGGTCGCTAGGATCATTTGCGTAATTTCTTCAGGCTCTTCCTGAGCTCCGCCGGCTATCCAAAGAGAAATAATCCCCTCGACACTGGATAGGAAGATTTCCAAGGCGTATTTCTGAGGGATGTGAAAGTTCTCCTCTAAAAAACGCTGGGTAGCAGCTTTTTGCTTGTCGCTCAGAATGATACTGGTTATGAATTCCCGAATAGCTCCGCGAAAGTCAATATAATGGCTTCTGGTCAGGGCATTGATTAGACGTTCATTAGCACGCAGTATATGAAATTTGGCTATCATGAACTGTTTGGAATATTCGCCTTCTTCTTCAAACAAACTATAACTATAAAGTTGAGAAATGATGTCGCTTTTGAGGCTATCAATCATCTGATACTTATCTTGGTAGTGGAGGTAGAAGGTGCCGCGATTAATCCCTGCCCGTTTGCAGAGCTTGCTGATGGAGATAGTATCAAACCTTTCCTCTGATAGTAGCTGAATCAAGGCTTCTTTGATGTCTTCCTTGGTGCTAGTTTTTCGTTTCGGGACCATTTTTTCTTCCTTTTTGCTTAAATCAACACTTTGTTGATTTTTGATTATTGCTTTTTATCTAAGCTCATTATATAATATCTGTGATTTAGAATCAACACCTTGTCGATTTAAGGAGATGGGGTTTGAAAAGGAGAGAAGCGATATGGCTTATATTGAAATGAAACATAGCTTTAAACGTTATCAGGTAGGTGAGGCAGAAATTGTCGCTAATCACGATATTTCTTTTGAGATTGAAAAGGGGGAACTGGTCATTATCCTAGGTGCTTCTGGCGCTGGTAAGTCTACGGTGCTCAATATCTTAGGCGGTATGGATACCAATGATGAGGGGAGATATCCTGATAGACGGCCAGAATATTGCTGACTACAATTCCCACCAGCTGACGGACTATCGTCGTAATGATGTGGGCTTTGTCTTTCAGTTTTACAATTTGGTGCCCAATCTGACGGCCAAGGAAAATGTTGAATTAGCTTCTGAAATTGTCAAGGATGCTCAAGATCCAGTAGCGGCTCTGACCGCAGTGGGATTGGAAAATCGCCTCAATAATTTTCCAGCCCAGCTATCAGGCGGGGAGCAGCAGCGAGTGTCTATCGCTCGGGCGGTGGCCAAAAATCCCAAGATTTTACTCTGCGATGAGCCGACAGGAGCTTTGGACTACAATACCGGCAAGCAAGTGCTGCAAATCTTACAGGACATGTCTCGCAATCAAGGAGCGACGGTGATTATCGTGAGCCACAATGCTGCCTTGGCTCCCATTGCTGACCGGGTCATCCGTATGCACGACGCCAGAGTCAAGAGTATTACGGTAAATGAAAAGCCACAGGATATAAGTACATTGGAGTATTGATATGAAAAGAAAGGTATATTGGAAAGATATTCTGCGCTCCTTCACTAGCTCCAAAGGCCGTTTCCTATCTATTTTAATCCTCATGATGCTAGGCTCTTTAGCTCTCGTGGGACTCAAGGTCGCTCCACCCAATATGCGCAGAACAGCAACAGATTACTTGAAAGAGCAGCGAACCATGGACTTGGCCGTTATGGCGGATTATGGATTGGATGCGGAGGATCAGAAAGAGCTGGAAGCTATCAAGGGAACTGATGTCGAGTTTGGCTATCTGACAGATGTCACCGTAGACGAAGAGGCTCTCCGAGTATTCTCAGATACCAAGGATATTTCAAACTTTCAAGTGACCTCCGGTCGTCTTCCCAAGAAAGAGCAAGAAATTGCCCTGGCTAGCTTTTGGTCTAAGAAGTACAAGCTCGGCCAGGAGATTGATCTGACCGAAAAAGCAGGCAGTCGGTCAGTTTTAAAAAACAAGACCTATAAGATTGTGGGATTTGTCAACTCGGCAGAGCTCTGGTCTGATAGAAATCTGGGCAATGCGACTAGTGGCAGCGGGGCTTTATCTGCCTATGCTGTAGTCAGCCCTAAGGACTTTGATGCAGATGTTTACAGTATTGCCCGCCTGCGCTATCATGATTTAGAAAAGCTGGCTCCCTTTCTGAAAGCTATCAGGAGCGTTTGGAGCAGCACCAGACTGCTTTGGACAAGAGCCTGGAAGATAACGGAGCGGCTCGCTTTAAGCGATTAGAGGCAGATGCCAAAAGCACCATTCAGAAGGGCCAAGATAAGATTGCTCAGGCTGAGAGCGAACTGACCCAAGGGAAAAAACAGTTAGAGCAAGCTCAGAGTCAGCTAGACCAGCAAAAAAAACAGCTAGAAGCAGCCCAAGCCGCTTCTATCCTAGCTCCTGCCCAGCTTAGCCAGAGGCAGCAACATATTCAGGTGGCTGAGTCCCAGCTCAATCAGAAAAAAGTAGAGCTAGCAAAGGCAGAGAAAGACTTATCAGCTAGCAAGGACAAGCTAGCTGACGCTAAGGCAAACCTGAGTCGTTTGAAAGAGCCGGCCTATCATAGTTATGACCGCAAGTCCCTGCCAGGTGGCAATGGCTATCATATGTATAAAAACTCCATGAATAGTATTGCGTTGATTGGTAATATCTTCCCGGTGGTGCTCTATTTGGTGGCAGCTATAGTGACCTTTACCACCATGACTCGCTTTGTCGATGAGGAGCGAACAAATGCAGGCGTCTTCAAAGCTCTAGGCTATCATAGCCGCGATATCATTCGCAAGTTTGCTCTTTACGGTTTGGTGGCGGGGAGTCTAGGTACCCTCATGGGGATTCTGCTGGGACATTATTTCTTGTCTGGGGTGATTTCTTCTATTATTACCAGAGGGATGGTGCTTTCTGCCCCGCATGCATATTTTTATGCTTCCTATAGTTTACTGGCCCTTGGACTTTCCCTTCTATCCAGTGTTCTCCCTGCCTATTTGGTGGCAAGACGGGAGCTGACAGAAGAAGCAGCCCACTTGCTTTTGCCCAAGCCACCGGTCAAAGGCTCCAAGATTTTCTTGGAAAGACTGACCCTTATCTGGCGACGCCTTAGCTTTACTCAGAAGGTCACAGCTCGCAATATCTTTCGCTATAAGCAGCGGATGTTTATGACCATCTTTGGTGTGGCGGGTTCGGTTGCCCTGCTCTTTGCCGGCCTAGGACTCCAATCTTCTATTGGTGGTATTCCCAAACGTCAGTTTGAGGAGATTCTGCGATACGACTTGATTGTTGCTGTCAATCCTGGGGAGAATCAAGCTGAGCAAGACAAGCTGAAAAAGATGTTGGCAGATGACTCGATTGCTGATTATCAGGAGATCTATAGTGAAACCTTGACAGAGAAATACAAAGGGAAAAAAGAGACAGAGTCAGTCACTTTAATGGTTACGGACAAGGAAAATTTTGAACCTTTTATTTATATGGAAAGTCCTGATAACCAGCAAAAGCTGAGTCTCAAGGACGGTGTAGTTGTTTCGGATAAATTGGCTCGCATAGCTGGAATTAGCCCCGGTGGCAGTATAGAGCTGGGTGGCAAGTCTGTCAAGCTCGCAGCAGTCAATGAGAATCATTTTGGCCATTTTGCCTTTATGAAGGCAACTGACTACCAGAAAATTTACGGGAAAAAGCCCGAGAAAAATGCTTATCTAGTGCGACTCAAGGACTCTTCCAGCAAAAATATTGTGGACAAAGCCAATGAATTTATGAGCCTCAAATCTGTCAAGAGTGTTTCCCAAAACGCAAGCATGGTGAAGCAGTTCAATGTTTTGGCTAATTCTCTTAATAATACGATGATGATTTTAGTGCTGATTTCCATTCTTCTAGCAGTCGTCATTCTCTACAATCTGACCAATATCAATGTAGCTGAGCGGATTCGCGAGCTGTCCACTATCAAGGTCTTGGGCTTCCATAATAAGGAAGTGACCCTCTATATCTATCGAGAGACCATTATTCTTTCAGTGATTGAATGGCAGTTGGGCTTCTAGGCGGTTTCTTCCTGCATCGTTTTTTGATTGAGAAGGTTGCGCCTAGCATTATCAGCTTAAACCCTCAAGTAAGCCCCTCAGTCTATCTGTTTCCTCTAACAACGGTGACTCTTATCCTGACCTTGCTTGGCTTCTTTGTCAACTATCGTCTCAGAAGGGTGGATATGCTGGAAGCACTCAAGTCTGTTGATTAATTAAAAAACAAAGCTTTCACTCACTTGATGAGTGGAAGTTTTTTTGAACTTTGATATAATATTCCTTGTAAAGAAAGAGAAAGACACACGATGACACGAAAAATTGCCTTATTATCCGATGTGCATGGGAATAGCACAGCCTTGGAAGCAGTACTGGCGGATGCGGAAAGCCAGCAAGTGACAGACTATTGGTTTTTGGGAGACTTGCTCCTGCCAGGAACCGGTCGCAGAAATATCTTAGATAGGATGGAGCAGCTGCCCATCAGCCTTCAGGTTAGAGGGAATTGGGAAGACAGTCTCTGGCATGCCCTGCATCAAAAGCTGGATTTGGATCGTCCTAGCCATCTCTACCTGACCCGGCTCTGTCATTTTGTCCTAGAGGAAATCCGTCCTGAAGAGATTGACCGCATGCAAGAACTTCCTCTGCAAATCTTGACAGAAGTAGAGGGATTGAAGATTGCGGTCAGCCACCATCTGCCAGATAAGAATTGGGGGCGGGAGCTGATTCATATTGGCGAGCAGAGCGATTTCGACCGCCTTTTTGAGGGGAATGACTGTGCTATCGCTGTTTATGGTCACATTCACCAACAGTTTCTCCGTTATGGGACTCAGGGGCAGCTGATTATCAATCCCGGCTCTATTGGTCAGCCATTCTTTCTAGATTCGGCTTTGCGTCAGGACTTGCGAGCTCAGTATGCCATTTTAGAGATAGATGAGACGGGTCTGTCTGATGTCGACCTTCGGCGCGTGGCTTATGATGTGGAGCAGGAACTGAGATTGGCTCGGGAGCTCCACTTGCCTTACTATGAGATTTATCGGGAGAGTTTGGTCAATGGTATCCACCATACCCACAATCACGACCTGCTGCGGGAAATCAGTGAGCGGGAAGGCTATGCAGATGAGATTGCAGCTTTCTTAAAATCCAGTCGTAACTCTTGAAGTTACACCATTTTTGATATATAATAGTGAGAGAAGATGATGAGGGAGGAGAAAAAATGCAGATTTCTAGCCGTTTCACCATTGCCACTCATATGCTGATTGTACTGGCTTTGGAGGGAAAAAAACGAAAACTGACAAGTGATATCCTTGCTGGCAGTGTCGGAGTCAACCCGGTCATTATCCGCAAGACCCTGTCCCAGCTCAAGAATACCGGGATGATTACCGTTGCTCGTGGAACTGGAGGAGCAGAGATTGCTAAAGATTTGAAAGACATTAGCCTGTTGGATGTCTATAGTGCGGTTGAATGTCTAGGCAAGAGCGGCCAGCTCTTTAGCTTTCATGACAAGCCCAATCCAGACTGTCCTATCGGCAAGAACATTCACAATGTCTTAGACGACCGCTTGGCAGCTATTCAAGCAGCCATGGAAGCTGAATTGGCTCAGACCAGCCTTGACGAAGTCGTCGCAGCAACCGAAAAAGAAATTAAAGAACAATCTGTTTCCTAGTGAGCAGATTGTTTTTTGTTAAGAATTTCGCAAGATGTAATTGTTGATATTACATTAAGATGTGCTATACTAATAGTTGTAATAAAAATAATTACAATATAAATAATCCTTCGGAGCAAATGGAGATGTGGAAGACTGCATCAAGAAACGTATTTCTGTTTTGGGAAAATAAAAAAAGATTTGGCAGGAACACTGCTGAAATTTTAAATCTAAGAGAGGAGAAAGAACATGACTTTTGAATATGAAAGCAAGATTTATCTAGGAGAGGTGGCACTTTATGTGGCCGATTTAGCAAGACAAAAGGACTTTTATCAGCTTGTTTTAAGGCTGGAACTTTTGGAAGAGCAGGACGGACAGGTGGCTTTGGGCAGGAACGGACAAGTTCTGGTGAGACTTTTAACGACCAGTGACCGGCAGACCGTCAAGTCGGCTTACGGTCTTTATCATCTAGCACTCTTGCTTCCAAGCCGTCAAGCTTTGGCGGATATCCTGAAGTATTTATCCGAAAATAAAGTTCCTATGGTCGGAGGAGCGGATCACGGTTATAGTGAAGCCATTTATCTGGAGGACCCAGAAGGTAATGGCATTGAGCTTTATCGGGACAAACCTCGGGCTGATTGGGATATTCGAGAAGATGGCCGTATTATAGGAGTGACAGAAGCACTTGCGGCCCAAGAAATCTATGAATTAGGTCAAGAAGTCCAGCCGTTTAGTATTGCTGAAGGCACTCGTATGGGCCATGTTCACCTGTCTGTGAAAAATAGCAGAGCTGCCAGTCATTTTTACCAAAAGCTTCTAGGCATAGAGGACAAATTTTCTGTACCTTCTGCAAGCTGGCTGGCATCCGGAAACTACCATCATCATTTAGGCGTCAATGAATGGGGAGGTTCTCACTTGAATCATCGTCAACCCAAGCAAATGGGACTAGCCTATTTTGAAGCGCAAGTAGAAGGAAAAGAAGACCTAGTAGCTATTTATGAAAATGCTCTGGACTTGCAGGCGCCAGTCCGATGGATTAGCTCCCAAGAGCTAGAAGTCACAGACCCAGATGGGATTGTGGCTAAAGTTAAGACAAAAGTGGTATAATAAGGTTTATCAATAATCTAGAAGAAAGAAAAAATATGTACAAGACTTATTATGCATCACCGATTGGCCGGATTCTTATCTTGACGGACGCAAATGCCTTGTTGGGACTTTGGCTAGAGAATCAGAAATATTTTGGGGCAGGTTATAATTTGGAGCAAGCGCAGCAGGAGAAGACAGAAGTCAGCCGACGCGTCTTTGCTTGGTTGGATGCTTATTTCAAGGGAGAAAATCCTGCGACAGATGAAATTCCATTGGCACCCCAAGTGACTGAGTTTAGAAGCAAGGTTCTGACAGTACTGCAGAAGATTCCCTACGGTCAGACGGCTACCTATTCAGATATTTTGCGGGAATTGCGGGCTGAGTATGGAAAAATTGGCTCTGCTAGAGCAGTTGGTGGCGCCATCGGTCATAATCCTATTTCACTACTGATTCCCTGTCATCGGATTGTTGGAAGCGACGGCAAATTAACCGGTTATGCCGGTGGCCTTGATAAAAAAGCCTTTCTGTTGAAACTAGAGGCGGGGGAAAGTTGAGAGGCTAACTGTTTTAAATTATTGATAAACTAAAAAAGCACCGTTCGGTGCTTTTCTGTTATTCTATTCAAAATACAGCAAGTCCTTGCTAGTCTCGGTGAAAAGTTCAAAGCCATTCTTGGTAACATAGCCGCAGTCCTCGATGCGGACGCCGACCTTGCCAGGAATGTAAATACCAGGCTCGACAGAGAAGCACATGCCTTCCTCGATGACCATGTCGTTGCCCTCCATGATGGATGGAAATTCGTGGACATCCATACCGATACCGTGGCCGAGGCGGTGGTTAAAGTATTCGCCATAACCAGCCTTTTCGATTACCTCACGGGCGGCGCGGTCTACTTCATGAGCTGTGACGCCTGGCTTGATAAAGTCAAGTGCAGCTTGTTGGGCTTCCAGAGTCAGATAGTAGATATCTTTTTTGAACTGGTCTGGCTGACCGACAGCGACGGTCCGTGTCATATCGCTGGCGTAGCCATTGACCATGCAGCCCAAGTCAAAGAGGAGGAGGGCATTGTTTTCGATTTTATTGGCTCCGGGAATGCCGTGCGGATTAGCTGCATTATTGCCTGTCAGCACCATGGTTTCAAAGCTCATTTCATAGCCTTCTCGCTTAATAGCAAAGTCGATTTGAGCGATGATATCTGTTTCGGTATTGTCCAGTGAAATATTGTCAAAACCAATATTGACCGCCTTATCGGCATACTGGCCAGCTACCAGCATTTTTTGGATTTCGTCGGCTGACTTGATCAAGCGCAAGCGGTTGATGTAAGGAGTCAGATTGACAAATTCAGCCTCATCAAAAACAGTACGCAGGCCGTGATACTTGGTTAAAATCAGATTGTCAAACTCGACCGCTACTTGTTTGAAGGTTTGAGGTGGTAGGGAGGTCTTGATCTTTTCCCAAGATTTTCAGAATCGACATAGCCCACAACCTGAAAATCTACGGTAGAGGAAGCACGCTCAACCTCTAGTGCTGGTACGAAAAGAAGTGGCTCATGGTCAGTGTAGACAAATAGGAACATCTGGCGTTCATGTGGATCGCTGTAAAAGCCTGTTAGGTAATGGATGGTTACAGGATCGGAGATAACAGCTACATCCTGTTTTTCATTTTCAAGATAAGTGATGATTTGATTGATTTTTGTCATAGTTCAACCTTCTTTCTATGCCTCTATTTTTGCAGAAAAAGTGAAAAAAATCAAGACTTTTAGCGAGGATTCCTTATCCTTGGCTGAAATTTTTGAGAGAAAGAAAGTTAGGGTGAAATTTTTACAAGAATCTTGGAATATAGTGTGAGAAAATAGTATTTTTTAAGGAAAATTTGATATAATAGTGCTTATGGAGCAGTAGGACAAATACAGAAATAATAGATGTCTAAGCTTAAAAATTGTATAGATATGAAGGTAAAAAATGAAAAAAATATTAGTTGTAGATGACGAGAAGCCAATCTCGGACATTATAAAGTTTAATATGACCAAGGAAGGTTATGAAGTGCTGACTGCCTTTGATGGTAAGGAAGCCTTGGAAATATTTGAAGCGGAGAGGCCGGACATCTTGATTCTGGACTTGATGTTGCCAGAAGTGGATGGACTTGATGTTGCTCGGACCATCCGTAAGACCAGCAATGTGCCGATTATTGTACTTTCGGCCAAAGATAGCGAATTTGATAAGGTAATCGGTCTGGAAATCGGAGCAGACGACTATGTGACCAAGCCCTTTTCAAATCGTGAATTGCTGGCTCGGGTCAAGGCCCTGTTGCGCCGTTCTGAACTAATCCCAGATAGTCATGTGGATGAGAGCAGTCCAAAGGAACTGTTTATTGGGGATTTGCAGATTCTTCCAGATGCTTTTGTGGTGAAAAAACACGGGAAAGAATTGGAATTAACCCATCGTGAATTTGAACTTTTGCACCATTTGGCGACTCATGTTGGTCAGGTTATGACGCGTGAGCACTTGCTGGAAACGGTCTGGGGCTATGATTACTTTGGAGATGTGCGGACAGTCGATGTGACCATTCGCCGTCTGCGCGAAAAAATCGAAGATACTCCAAGCCGTCCGGAGTATATCTTAACTCGCCGCGGTGTCGGTTATTACATAAGAAATAATGATTGAAACGCTAAAAGAATTCGTACTTTCTCCTGACTTTGTCTTTTCACTGATTGTTGTCGGCTTTATCATCGTCGTGGCTCTTTTGCTATTGGAAAATCGACGAGATACTCAAAAGCTAGTGCAGTTAAATCAAAAGATCAAGGGATTGATTGCAGGAGATTATTCAGAAGTTTTAGATATGCAGGGCAGTCCTGAAATCACGGACATGACCAATTCCATCAATGATCTCTCTGAAGTGATTCGCCTGACGCATGAAAATTTGGAGCAAGAGACCAAGCGTCTATCCAGCATCTTGTCTTATATGACGGATGGGGTGCTTGCGACCAATCGTCGAGGACAGATTATTACCATCAATGACATGGCAACCAAGCAATTGGGCGTCAAACGTGATGATGTCCTTAACACCAGTATTTTAGATTTGCTGGATATTGCTGATGAGTACGATCTACGCGAATTGATTACCAAGGTTCCAGAATTGACCATTGATTCTCAAGATGAAAATGGTGAATATGTAAGCCTGCGGGTTCGATTTGCCTTGATCAGACGGGAGTCAGGTTCATATCAGGGCTGGTAGCAGTGCTGCATGATACAACAGAGCAGGACAAGGAAGAACGGGAGCGTCGGCTTTTCGTTTCCAATGTTAGCCATGAATTGCGGACGCCTCTAACCAGTGTAAAATCCTATCTGGAAGCCTTGGATGATGGCGCTCTGTCCGAGCCTGTTGCACCGGAATTTGTCAAGGTTTCACTAACCGAGACAAACCGAATGATGCGGATGGTGACGGACTTGCTTAGCTTATCGCGGATTGATAATAATACCAGCCATCTGGACGTTGAGCTGACCAATTTTACGGCCTTTATCACCTATATCCTCAACCGTTTTGATAAGATTAAAAATCAGGATGAGACCAAAAAATATGAGATTATCAGGGATTATTCAATTACGCCGATTTGGGTAGAGATTGATACGGATAAGATGACCCAGGTGATTGATAATATCATGAACAATGCCATCAAGTATTCGCCTGATGGTGGGACGATTACGGTTTCTGTGAGAACAACAGATGTTCAGTTGATTCTCTCGATTTCGGATGAAGGTCTGGGCATTCCCAAGCAGGATCTGCCAAAGATTTTTGATCGTTTCTATCGGGTGGATAAGGCCCGTAGTCGAGCTCAGGGAGGAACGGGCTTGGGTCTGGCTATTGCTAAAGAAATTATCAAGCAGCATCATGGCTTTATCTGGGCCAAGAGTGAGTATGGCAAAGGATCTACCTTTACCATTGTCCTTCCATATGATAACGATGCTGTCCGTGTAGATGACTGGGAAAATGAAGAGAATGTAGAAAGTGAACATGACTAAGGGATTTCAATATAGTATTCTGGCATCAGGCTCGAGCGGCAATTGCTTTTATCTGGAAACAGCCCAAAAACGCCTGCTTGTTGATGCTGGTCTATCAGGGAAAAAAATTACGAGCCTTTTAAGTGAAATTGATCGCAAACCAGAGGATTTAGATGCTATTTTAGTTACCCATGAGCACAAGGATCACATCCATGGTGTAGGGGTTTTGGCGCGTAAATACAATCTAGATATTTATGCCAACGAAGCGACTTGGCGAGCGATGGAAAAGGACTTGGGCAAGCTGGATGCCAGTCAGAAGCATATCTTTGAAATGGGTAAGATGAAGACTTTTGGCGATTTGGATGTCGAAAGTTTTGGGGTTAGCCACGATGCAGCTGCTCCCCAGTTTTATCGCTTTATGAAGGATGGTAAGAGCTTTGTCATGCTGACGGATACGGGCTATGTCAGTGACCGTATGGCCGGAGTGATTGAGAATGCAGATGCTTATTTGATTGAGAGCAATCATGATATCGAGATTCTCCGGAGTGGTGCTTATCCGTGGAGTCTGAAACAGCGGATCCTGTCTGACTTGGGGCACTTATCCAATGAAGACGGTGCAGAGACAATGATTCGCACCCTTGGCAATCGCACCAAGCGCATCTATCTGGGGCATCTGAGCAAGGAAAATAATATCAAGGAGTTGGCTCATATGACTATGGTCAATCAACTGGCTCAAGCGGACTTGCCAGTGGGGCATGATTTCCAAGTCTTTGATACTTCTCCTGATACAGCGACGCCTTTGGTAAATATCTAATCATCAGTCGCTCAGAAAGAGAGTGGGACAGAAATCGGTAATTCGTTAGAATTCGATTTCGTCGTCCCACCTCCGCACAGTTGAGTAGGGCTGTAAAAGCTGATGAAATCAGCGTAGTAGAGCCCACTCAACCGCTGCGTCTTGCTCGACAATCCAAAGATAATTGAGAGGCTAGGACTTTTGTCCCAGCCTCTTTTTTAGGATTGACAAGAATTATTTTTTTATGGGAAACTAGTTTTATATTTTTTAGCTTGTTTTTTATACTAAAAATAGCATAAAAAAATCTAGTTATCCGCATAAAAAAACTGGACTTATCACACTTTATCAAGGTCAAAACCACTCAATTTACTACTAATTTACTACTTATGAATGAGCTTTGATACGACGATTTATCCTTGAAAAGTGAAGATATAAAGATACTTCCAATAAAAATTTGAATATTTAATAGGTAGACACTTCAAAAAAATGAGGTGTCTATTTTTTTACCCGATTTTTGAAAGGAAGTGAACTTATGAAAAACAAAAAAATCAAGAATCAAAAGGTCGTTCCCCACTCTTTAAGACCATCAAACATTCATTCAGCCAATAAAAAAAGAAAAGGATAGGTAAAAAAATATGGAACTTAAATTTGTGATTCCCAACATGGAAAAAAACATTCGGCAATTTAGAATTTGCTGGCGAGGATAAAGTCGTTCAGCGAAGAATCAACGGACGGCTAACTGTCTTATCAAGAAGCTATAATCTCTATTCTGATGTTCAAAGAGCAGATGATATTGTGGTGGTGCTTCCTGCTGAAGCTGGCGAAAAACATTTTCGGCTTTGAGGAACGTGTGAAGTTAGTCAATCCACGTATTACCGCAGAGGGCTACAAAATCGGCACTCGTGGTTTTATAAATTACCTTTTACATGCTGACGACATGATAAAAGAATAAAGAAAGAGAGGAAAAATGATGAGATTAGCAAATGGCATTGTATTAGATAAAGACACGACTTTTGGAGAATTGAAATTCTCTGCTCTACGTCGTGAAGTGAGAATCCAAAATGAAGACGGGTCGGTTTCAGATGAAATCAAGGAACGTACCTATGACTTAAAATCCAAAGGACAAGGACGCATGATTCAAGTAAGTATTCCTGCCAGCGTGCCTTTGAAAGAGTTTGATTATAACGCACGGGTGGAACTTATCAATCCCATTGCGGACACCGTTGCTACTGCCACCTATCAAGGAGCAGATGTTGACTGGTATATCAAGGCAGACGATATTGTGCTGACAAAGGATTCTAGTTCATTCAAAGCTCAACCACAAGCAAAGAAAGAACCGACACAAGACAAATAGTCGCTAGGTAGAAAGGAGACTTTTTCGCATGAAACAGCGTGGTAAAAGGATTCGCCCATCTGGTAAAGATTTAGTCTTTCATTTTACGATAGCGTCACTCCTGCCTGTTTTCCTGCTGGTTGTCGGACTGTTTCATGTGAAGACAATCCAGCAGATCAACTGGCAGGATTTTAACCTATCACAAGCAGATAAGATTGACATTCCCTATTTAATTATCAGTTTCAGTGTCGCAATTCTTATCTGCTTGCTGGTAGCGTTTGTATTCAAACGGGTTCGCTATGATACGGTTAAACAACTTTACCACCGTCAAAAACTGGCAAAGATGATACTTGAAAACAAGTGGTATGAATCTGAACAGGTCAAAACAGAGGGTTTCTTTAAAGATAGTGCTGGTCGTACAAAGGAAAAGATAACCTACTTCCCTAAAATGTATTATCGACTTAAAAATGGCTTGATACAGATACGGGTGGAAATCACGCTGGGAAAATATCAAGACCAACTCTTACACTTGGAAAAGAAATTAGAGAGTGGCTTGTACTGTGAGCTGACGGATAAAGAGTTAAAGGATTCCTATGTGGAATATACTTTGCTCTATGACACCATAGCCAGTCGTATTTCTATTGATGAAGTAGAAGCTAAAGATGGTAAACTTCGCTTAATGAAAAACGTATGGTGGGAATATGATAAGCTCCCTCATATGTTGATTGCTGGTGGTACAGGTGGCGGTAAAACTTACTTTATACTGACACTGATTGAAGCCTTGCTTCATACAGATTCAAAACTGTATATTCTTGACCCGAAAAATGCTGACCTTGCGGACTTAGGTTCTGTGATGGCAAATGTCTACTATAGAAAAGAAGACTTGCTTTCTTGCATTGAAACATTCTATGAAGAAATGATGAAACGTAGTGAGGAAATGAAGCAGATGAAGAACTATAAGACTGGCAAAAATTATGCTTACTTAGGTCTCCCGGCACACTTCTTAATCTTTGATGAATACGTCGCTTTCATGGAAATGCTGGGAACAAAAGAAAACACCGCAGTTATGAATAAGCTGAAACAGATTGTCATGTTAGGTCGTCAAGCTGGCTTCTTTCTAATACTGGCTTGTCAACGTCCAGACGCAAAATATTTAGGCGACGGAATCCGTGATCAGTTTAATTTCAGAGTGGCTTTAGGTCGTATGTCTGAAATGGGCTATGGCATGATGTTTGGCAGTGACGTACAAAAGGATTTCTTCTTAAAGCGAATCAAAGGTCGTGGCTATGTTGATGTAGGAACAAGTGTCATATCAGAGTTTTATACTCCCCTTGTACCAAAAGGATATGATTTCTTGGAGGAAATTAAAAAGTTATCCAACAGCAGACAGTCCACGCAGGCGACGTGCGAAGCGGAAGTCGCAGGTGTGGACTGATCTTGCTGGCTGGTGTGGCAATAGCCACGCCAGCACTTAACCCCCCGTATCTAATTCCGAGAATTGATTTGAAATGAAAAAGAATGCTGATAAATCAACATTCTTTTTAAGTATTATTTGCAAAAAACAAGATATTTTGTCTGTTTAGCTACCAAAAAGATACCATATCTGCTTATTTTTTCTTACAATTTTTTTGATGTGCTTTTAATTTCTTCATCGCCCAATCATAATGACTTGAAGTAGTGCTTACAAAATACGAACCAAGTACACTTCCTCCTACCCTACAATATTTGTACAAATTTTATAGGTTTCATCTAATAGAAACTTATAACTTGGGATTTGTTTACTTACAGTACGCCTCTATTTTTATCCTCATATTTTTTTCAAAAGTTCCCGTGAATATATTTTTTTCATTTTTTTGAATCTCTAACTTCTTTCCAAAGGATAGTCGCAACTTTTAACTTGTTAGAATAGTATTCGCTAAATTCATCTGTACAAAAAAATCTTTTTAAAAATTGGTTCCATTGGCAAACTGAATTATCATATTTGGCATAGTCTGATTCTCCATAGTATATTTTTAATCATATCTTGGATTGTAAATTTTTATATCGTTATCCCTTTTTTACTTTTTCGCCAAGCTGTTGCCATATCAGCATTAAATTTAAACGAATTAACGCCTATTACCTCTGAAAAATAATCTCGAAATTTTTTTGGTTAAAAAGAAAATCCGCATTCAAGTAACGGTGTATCTAATGTTATAACTTCGGATTGATTTTTGTTTCCTTTGCTCAAAAAAATTTTTTTCTATCCTATTTCCCTTAAAAATATTGTTCTATAATTAAGTTCAGCTCTTGCTTTGTACATCTATACTCCAATCCAAGGAATTTACAAATTTGTGAAAGTTCTTCTCGATACCAATAGTATCTGTTAAATTCTTCAAATGATTTTATATCTTTAAAATCCGGTCTAATATCTTTCATCAACCCTCCTCTACAAATACTGATTTGTTCATAACATTTCAATATGAGACTTGAAATATTTCTCTTGAAATCTAACAGCTTCTTCAATTTCTTCTACTGTAAACTTTATTCCTATTGGGGCAACAACCCATTTTTCTTCTGCATCATCGTCCCTTTTGATAACAGCAATTAATTCTCCTTCATATTCATCTACTGCTTTATCAACCCCAAGTATATACACGTCTTGTTCTTCCCCGTCAGGAGCGATTATTCCTTCAACATAACCATAATTGATTGGATAAATATGTTCTGGATAATCAGGGTGAGAACTTCCAAGTGGACGATCCACTTTAACTTTTACAGTCTTGCCAATCATAGTTGCCTCCACAAATTCAAATTTTACTATTTCTTTTTCTTGGGGTTAGGTGTTGGTAGCTCATCATACATTGAATTGTTTATTAAGAAGTCCTGTAAAAGACTAATAATTTGGTTTTTATCTTCCTCTGTTAATTCATGTTCTCTCAATAAACTAACTATCTCCTCAAGGCCATCATCTCGTCCTTTAAGAATCTCAAAAGAAGTATTTAAGATTTCAGCTAGTTTCTCTACTGTATCATCCTTTGGATTTCTCCCCCCGTTCTCCCACCTAGCATATTGAGCTTGAGCCACACCTAACTTTTCAGCAACTTCTAATTGAGTAAGTCCTGCATCTAGTCGGGCTTTTTTTATATTGTCTTTTAACATGTTATAATTCCTTTCGTTTTTCTATTGACTTATAACCAAAATGGTTGTATTATACTTATATAACCAAAATGGTTATATAAAAACAAAGCATACAAAATAAGTGATACTAGTTAAATTTATGAGTATGCAAAAACACCCCAGAAAGCTCTGCAAAGCGTTCTGAGGCTTTCGTTTAAAACCAATACAATTATACCAAAATGGTAATAAAAAGTCCATAAAAAGCGAGATATGGCTAGATTGAGAATATTATGACATCAACACAATTGGCATTTCAAAACAACAAAATTAACAATACTCATTCTTTTTATTCGCCTAGTTTAGAAGAATATATTCAAGTAAATGATGATGTATTTAACGATATTCGAGACGAAGAAATTGAACTTCGAGCACTTGAACTGCTCTCGAGTTTTCTAGACAAGTATTTTGGGTAATTTAAAAACTAATAAATTAGAGATTGGGAGACAAGTGCAAGGGCGCGGGCCGAAGGCAGAGCGCCCGAAGCTCGAAGTTCTCCCAATCTCTAACATAAAAGCTGGCGTTTCTAACAGCCAGCAAACCGATACACTTAAGACAACGTCCTAAGTAACGAGTCATTGGCAAAAATCAATAGTAGCAACGAATTACGCAGTTTTTAAACATAGAAAGGAGGCGTTACAGTTGAAAAAAATACCATTCAATCTCTACGAGAGTATCAAAATCAAGTAGATTTATCAGAACTAGAAAAATCTATTTATATCAGTATTGACCGATTAACAGTAATCTTTGATAGTGAAAACCAATCACTTAGACGAATATTTCGTGAATTACGAAAATCACTCGATAATATAATTCAAGAATTTAGTATTCAAGAAAATCTAAAAGAAGACTTTTTTACTCTATATAAAACAATAAACGAAGATAGTATAAATCTAATTTTCTTCCAACTTTCTGATTATGGTGGTTATCAAGTCATACGCCTAGACTTCAATCCTAACTCACTAAAAGAATTTGAGGGGTTACAAGTGTGGAGGCAGATTATGAATTACGCTCGATTAAATCGATTAGAAATTAGACTGTCACGATTAGATCTTGCTTTTGATATCTTTAATAGGCCAGAAATAGTTTTTTTACAACATATCAAAGGAGGGGTTAGTCATAAAATATTCTACGGTAGAGGGGGCAATATAGAAAGTAAATACTGGGGTGCAAGTGGTAGCAACGTTCAAGTACGTTTGTACGATAAGAATATAGAGGTACTAAGTCACAAAAGAGCTGATAAATTAGATATAGAAAACAAACCCTTTTGGTGGCGGTTAGAGTTCCAACTACGAACAAAGGCTATAAACGAGGAAACCATTTCAGAAATTTCTAAACGATTGGAGAATTTTAGCTTTTTTAGTCTTTCAAGTGTTCCAGACGATAGCAAAGCATTTGCTTATATCTTTCTCCATGAACCTGCACTCTTACCCGAATTATTCCCCTATCTGAAACCTAACACTATTAGAGTTAAAAAGACTAGGCTTAGAAAACATTTAAAAGCATTTGATAGTAGTTCATTTTCTTTAGAGCTACAAGATGCACTTAAAGAACAAACCCCACGATTAAATAATGAACTCAAACAATTAATAGGAGAATTCCTAGAACTTACTAGTAAAGGAGAAATTGATTTATGAACGATAAATTAACTATGACAGTACAAGAAATTATGGACTTAGGTTTTTTTCAAAATGGACTGCTTATAATATTTTACGGCAAGCAAAACATATTATGGTCGAGCGTGGTTTCGATTTCTATAACAATAAAGGACTTGGAACTGTTCCAGTATCAGTTGTAGCAGAGATACTTGGATTGGAGGAACTACATGTCAAAAACTAGATATACCGGTGTTACGAAAGATGATAAGACTGGCAAATATACTTATTATTTTTAAAGCTGGAGTTGACCTAGCTACTGGTAAACCTTATCAAGAACGTAGACGTGGTTTTCAAACCGCAAAAAGAAGCCTTTGAAGCACGTACAAGAGCCTTGAATAAGATACAACAAAAAGGAGGAATTAAGCATACTCAATGGACTTTTAAGCAGTTTATGGAAGAAGTTTTTATGCCAAATTATTACGCTACAACAAGTCCGGATCTCGAACACAGACGTCAAGTTATATTCGATGAATTTATTCAATACTTTGGTAAGAAAAAAACCTAGAGAAATTACTACTTATGATGTGATTAATTATAGAAACGGTTTATTAGAGAGATATTCAAATTCATATGCAAGAAACAAGATGACTTTTGCTTAATCAAGTTTTTGAAAAACTGCAAAAAAATATGGGTTGATTTTTTTCATGAAATTCCCACAAGTAATATTAGTCCAATTCCAATCATAAAAAAACATATAGATTTTTTTGGACAAAAGACGAGTTCCAAAAAAAGTAATACAATCACTTGATAAAAAGAGTTATTTTGAGCACTTTGTTTATACGCTTTTTTTGGCTTTTATTATTTTTACAGGAATGCGTGTAAATGAGGGCGACTGCTCTTTATTGGGAAGATGTAGATTTTGAAAAGAAAACTCTAGCAATCAATCACAACTTACAGTATATAAACCGTGAAAATTGGGTTCGGCGTAACAAACTAAAAACTGAAAGTTCCAGACGAACCATTGGCCTTGATGATAATACTCTAAACGTACTTAAAGAATGGAAAGAACGACAAGCAAAAAGTTGACAAGATACCATTCATTCTATCACTTGATGGAAATCCATATCGTAAACGTAGTATTAGAGACCAGATTCTAAAAATATTCTAAACGAGCAGGAGTTAAATACATTCAACCAAAAAGGTTTAAGACACTCCCATGCGTCATTACTTATTAATGAATATAATGTAAATGCTCTATATATTCAAAGACGATTAGGTCATTCTGATGTCAAAACTACACTTAGCATTTATAGTCATTTATACCCAAACGCTGATTCCGAATTAACAGATAAACTCAATCTCATATCAAGTGATTTATCGACTAAATCTCTTTGGCTACCAAATTAGCTACCAAAAAAAGAAAATACGCCTCAAAAGCCTCATTTTAAAGGGCTTTTTTTCATATTTTCCCACTATTTCTAACAGGGGGGTACAAATCGACAGGAAACAGTCAAAAAAACATTAGAAAATCCTTTGGTTACAAGGGATTTACAAAATTTCAGCGTATGTCAAATGGGCTTTAAAAGTTGACATACGCCTTTTTGATTGGAGGGATTTTTACTGAATGAACAAACTTGGTTACAGCATTTAAAAGAAAAACGCTTGGCTTATGGACTATCTCAAAACCGTTTAGCTGTTGCGACTGGTATTACAAGGCAGTATCTAAGCGATATTGAAACAGGAAAAGTCAAGCCATCAGAGGATTTACAGCAGTCCCTTTGGGAAGCTCTGGAACGCTTCAATCCCGACGCTCCCCTTGAAATGCTGTTTGATTATGTAAGGATTCGCTTTCCGACAACAGACGTACAGCAGGTGGTCGAAAACATCTTACAACTGAAACTGTCCTATTTTCTTCATGAGGACTATGGTTTCTATTCTTATTCAGAGCATTATGCTTTAGGCGACATATTCGTCCTTTGCTCCCATGAACTGGACAAAGGAGTTCTGGTGGAATTGAAAGGTCGTGGGTGCAGACAATTTGAAAGCTATCTTCTGGCACAACAAAGAAGCTGGTATGAGTTCTTTATGGACGTTTTGGTGGCTGGCGGTGTGATGAAACGCCTTGACCTTGCCATTAACGATAAGACAGGGATTTTGAATATCCCTGTACTCACTGAAAAGTGCCAACAGGAAGAATGTATCTCCGTCTTCCGCAGTTTTAAAAGCTATCGCAGTGGCGAACTGGTACGCAAAGAGGAAAAGGAATGTATGGGAAACACCCTCTATATCGGTTCATTACAAAGTGAAGTTTATTTCTGTATCTATGAAAAGGACTACGAGCAGTACAAGAAAAATGATATTCCCATTGAAGACGCAGAAGTAAAAAACCGTTTTGAGATTCGATTGAAAAATGAGCGTGCCTATTATGCAGTCCGTGATTTACTCGTCTATGACAATCCAGAGCATACCGCCTTTAAAATTATCAATCGGTATATCCGTTTTGTAGATAAAGACGATTCCAAACCTCGTTCTGATTGGAAACTGAATGAAGAATGGGCTTGGTTTATTGGGAACAATCGTGAACGATTAAAACTAACCACAAAACCAGAGCCTTACTCCTTCCAAAGGACGCTGAACTGGCTATCTCATCAAGTTGCCCCGACCTTAAAGGTTGCGATTAAACTTGATGAAATCAACCAGACGCAGGTTGTAAAAAGACATTCTCGACCATGCGAAACTGACAGACCGACACAAGCAGATTTTTGAAGCAACAGTCAGTAAAAAGAACAGGACGTGATAACAACAAAAAAATAACTCAAATACAAATTCATTGAATATAGAGAGGAGAACATTTTTTATGAATTTTTGGACAAAACCTTTATAACTGGT
>BNJU01002361.1_pt1 | contig 59652 bp, 77 predicted proteins | sample 8539281 | NCBI WGS metagenome assembly BNJU01 (sample SAMD00202456, study PRJDB9452) | human saliva metagenome | isolation source: human saliva | place: Japan
CTCGGAAGAAATGCAGCACCAGTTTTTTTAGAGCCGCCGCCAGCACACAGACAACGGTGGGTGAAATAAGCAACCACGCTCATCTCACCCACCGTTTCTTTCTTTAATTTTTTAATTCAATACAAAGAATATATGTGCTTTGATAAGGGGTTTTACTGACTACTCCCCTGCTACCGTCTCGATTTCTTCCGGGGTTTACGGGATTTGCGGGAGTTCTTTAACCGTCTCATATTCTGTGCTGACTGAGCATTACCTGCTGTTCTCTGCGCTGCCGCAGCCGCACGGTCAGTTGGGCTATCAGCCTGTTCCTGTGCCGCAGCAGTGCTTTCCTGTGGCGAGGTCTCTTCATGATCTGCGGCGTTGGTATCCTGCGGCTCATCCGCTACGGCGCTAACATCAGATGCAGGTTCAGACTCAGGCTCACTCCCCTGCTGCGGTGTATTATCCTGCTCAGCCGCATCTTCTTTCTGAGGTTCCGGATCAGCATCAAGTTCTTTAGCGGAAGGTTCACGCGGGCTCTCCCCCGTTTGCTCACGCTCTGCCTGCTCCTTCTGATGCTGATGCGCCTGGCGAATCTGGCGCAGCTGCTCACGATTTGTCAAAATCACCAGGGTCATGGCGTTCAGGAACACACCAACTAGGAACAGCATCCAGCCGATAAGCATATACCTGCTGCCGCTCAGAACCGCACCAGCAACCAGCAATGCAATAGAGAGCAGATATGCGGGAGAAATCAGGAATCTAGTGTTCACGCCGCTCCCCTAACGCACAGTGGGGCGGGAAGAAGACTGAGAATCCTCAATCTTCGACGGCAAAACGCTTTCTTCTTTGGAGTCTCAGAGCCCAGCTCAACCGTGACTTCCGAATCCAGCGGGTCACCGTCAAAATCGGGCTCCCCCTCAATCGGCTCTTCGCTGCGTTCGGCGGCTTTCTCCCGCATCGCCTCAAAACGCTGCTCAAGGTTAGTCAGCATCGCGGGTGCTGGCTCACCCTTCATCTTTGAAACCGTCACCAGGTGCGCAAAAACATTCAGCCCCACAGCCAGCAACAGCAGAAGCCACCCCACCCACAGCATCCAGGAGACGCCGGAACCAATCATGAGTGCACTCACCAAGACGGCGCCAAGTGAGCTAAGGTACGCGGGTGAGAGGTTCTTAAAATCCATGTCTACTTTCCACAAACTTCACAGCGGGGCTACAACGGTACTCGGTGACATACCGTACTCTCTCATTCTATGTGATTCTGAATGCTTAAATCGCCCCTGACGCCTCAATATTTCCGTGGGCGTAGCCCAAAAGACGCCGGGGGCGGTTCTGACCGGTTCCCCACCTAGTTTTTCTCGCGGGAATCCACGCTCGTCACCAGTGGTGACGACGGCGCATTCTCAACCAACGGGATGGATGAGGTGCCCAAATGTTCCCGTAGAAGCCGGTAACGTTCCAAAGCGACCGCACCGGCGGGCATCGCCGGGAGCACAAAATTATTATTGGAGCGGATGGTATCGGCCTGCGAGAGGATATCAAGCTTACGAATCACGCGGTACACATCGTTCGGGTCGTACCGGTCTTGTGCGGAAAGCACCTCGTGCTGGGCGGCAGTCATGGCCACATCGCGCAGCCTCGTGTACTCCTCGCGACTGTTCTTCAGTGCCTGCATCTTCGGCTTATATTCGTCCGGCAGGTTTTCGATAATGTCGTCGCGGCGGGTGATTGCGGTGCACATATCTTTCACCCGTCGGTATGTCTCAGGGCTTGCCGCGCGGGCCTCCTCCTGCAGCACCTCAAGGGCAGCGTGCTGGGCCAGCTCCAACAGCTCGGGGACCGCGTTATCTTCGGAATGATCCGCCTTAACACCCAAACATTCACCACGAACGGCAGGGTAAGGCCTGGCAGCACCATCGTGAAGAACAGCACCGAAATGACCACCACAATCGAATCGGCGCGAAGTTCCTCGGTGCCCGCAACAGTGGGGATAGAAAGAGCCAAAATGAGGGTTACCAACCCGCGCATCCCCGACCAGGTCATCACAATAACCTCAGCGAATGTGCCCGGCGCCCCTTCATGCACAGGGGTTTTCTTCAGGTTCCCCAGCATCCAGACAGCAGCGAACCACAGCAGACGCACCGCGATAGCAACCAGAGAAATGAGGGTTCCGTAGCAGAACAGGTTCAGCAGCCGGGTGGAGTCGGCTTGATAAATAATTTCGCTCGCTTGCAGACCGATAAGTCCGAACGCCAAACCGGTCAGCAGCAGCTCAATAACCTGCCAAAATGATGCATTTGAGAGGCGATCTTCGGCTTCCAGAGCCACCAGATACTTGGTGCTCGTAAACTGCACAGCAGCGATCACAACGGCAATCACGCCCGAGGCATGCACGCTTTCAGCAACCAGGTACACACCAAATGGAATAACGAGAGTAACAGCGCTGCGGGCCACAGTCCCGTGGGCTTTCTGCCGCACATATCCGCCAAGCCAACCAAAAATATAGCCAACCACAACAGCAACCACAGCACCAAAGGAGAAATCCCACAGAACCTTCAGCGGGTCCACTTTCTCATGGTGGTCAATGGCGTGAATTGCCGCGTGAAAAAGCACCAGAGAGATGGCGTCGTTAAAACTACCCTCGGTTTGCAGAGTGCCAATCAGGCGGCGGGGGATGCCAACAGGCTCGGCTACAGCCTCAACAGCAACCGGATCCGGCGGGGCGATTGCGGCACCAATAGCCAGGGCCATCGCAACGGTCATCCCGGGAACCCACCACATGGCGCTGCCAGCGACGGCAAGGGCGGAGGCAGTCGTCAGCAAAACCGAGTACAGAAGCACCGAACGCCAGCGGCGTTTAAGAGTTCCCCACGAGAATTTCACGCCAATAGCCCACAGAAGCGGGGGCAGGAAGATCGGAAGAATAATTTCGGAGTCAATCTCAAGGTGCGGCCTGTCAGGTAGCAGCAGGGCACCCACTCCGAGGATTGTCATCATAACGGGCCAAGGCAAATTAAGCCGATCACCAACGCCCACCATAATGACGGTGGCGAGTAGGATCAACACAATGATGGATAGATATAGCATCGGCCCGAGTATCAACCCCTTGAGTTTAAAGTGCGTGCTTAGCTCAAGCGTACAGGAGGTTCAGCGGAAGGTTTTGCCGCCTCACACGCTTGAGTCAAACCCACACACAAGCTAAATATGTCTTGCTAGAAATATACTAAAAATGGCTTTTTGAAAATATAGCTATTCCCCTCTAAATTAGTATACCTAATCCAGAGGGGAAATATATGCATTTTTAGCTATTTATTGCGTGTGATACTGCCCCTACGCCCCACACCCGCCAGAACCGCAGCCGCACCCATGCGATGCGCTAGCCGCAGCAGGTTGGGGCTCTTCAACAGATTCAGAGGCTTGAGCAGAAGACCCACATCCTTCAGAACCGCAGCCACAACCACCCGCAGAAGATTCGGCGGAAGACTCAGCATGATCATGCCCACCGCAGCACCCGCCGCCATCGACAGAGCCGCACGCGGAACCGCGGGCCTCACGATACCCCATTAAATCCACCCCCAGCTCAGAGAGATACCGCAGGTACCCAGCGAGCGCATCCTGCCCACCGGCACCAGCAATCACAATACCGCCATGCTTGAGAGCTTTAGGGTTTCGTTAATAATGGGCCAACGCTCAATATCGTCACTAATCGTGATGGCACTAACAATATGCATAGCCAGTGACGAGAGGGAACGCAGCGGCTCTTCATAGCCGTCGGGCAGATGAAGAACTTTATCGGGGGCAGCCATGCGGGTAATAGCAAGAACCCGCATGAGGGTCATAGGTACGGCGTTAGCGGGGAGTTTCACGGTAATACCTGTGGTGTTGCCCGCGCCGAGCTCCGCCAGTTTATCCGCGAGCACCTCAGAGTCAATATCGGTACTTAAATCCAGTGTTTCGTAGCCGTCTATGGCGATGGAACGGGTGCCGAGCGCGGCCGCTAGTTCTTCATCGCCAGTATGCACCGCGATCATATTGCGGAATTCGTGGCGTCGGATAGCTGAGGCTGCCTCAATAAGGGCGAAGTCTTGCCCGTCGCTGGTGACGATTAGTTCGTGTATTTCATCCCGGCTCAGGGTTTGCCCGGACATAATGCGTTCGGCAAGTTCGGAATATGTAGTGCTCATACCGAATATTAAACACCTGTTCAGTGTGTGCGCCCACCGGGTTACGCCACCAGCGGTGATTATTCTTCCGCTCATTTGGCGAATACTACCTTCAGGCGCGAATGATTCGCTTCAACGGCGGGTGTGGGGCCCGTAGAATATTGGGTGTGGCTCTTTCGCGCGATAAGATTCTTCACACCGCCTACGAGGTGCTGGCAACCTACGGTTTGGCGGATTTGTCGATGCGCCGATTGGCCTCCGAGCTGCAGGTGGCACCCGGCGCCTTGTACTATCATGTGCGCTCGAAGCAGCATCTGTTGGTGTTGCTGTCCGACTATATTCTGGCGTGCGCCCCAGACCAGTTACACGCTCCATGTTCTGCTGGCTCAGCCGATGCGGTGCGTTCGTGTCTTATGCGTCGCGGGGAGATCCTGTTTTCAGCACTGTACCCTATTCGGGAGTGCCCGGAAGTGATCCGGTTGGCTCTCACGTTGCATCCGGGCTCGGTTGTTCTGGTGCGTGTGCTGAGCGCGGATCTGCACCTGCTGGGTTTTTCGGGGGAGCGGGCTCAGCGTCAGGCCCGACTATTGGCTCATCTTGCGCTGAGCCTCATTGAGGAGGCGCAAACTCTGCCGCTGCTGGATCCTGAGGGGGCACACACATACTCTGAGGCATTGGAACGGTACAGAGAGGATATGCAGTGTGCCGTGGATTCTATAATTGGCTTATAGTTCCTAAACTCTCTAATTACCCCTGCTAAAACCACCCCGACCAGTATGTATGCCTCAAATAATATATATTGATGGGGCATTGCGTGGCACTACGGTGGCAGCAGAAGTGCCGTGTGCCCCACTAAGAACCATTTGTTTTCCTACAATGTTTAACATCCCAGTCACATTCCTACTCGGTTCCGTCTCGGAGGTTCTATGACCACCACCGCTGCCCCCCAATGGGACACTCTTCCGGTTCACGCTCAGGAGGTGCGCCGCGCACGTGAGGCATTTATTGAAGCCTACGGCAGAGAACCTGACGGAGTGTGGTCGGCACCGGGACGACTGAACCTGCTGGGGGAGTACATTGATTTTCTGGGCGGTTCGTGCATGCCCATGCCGTTGCCGTACCGCACCTATGTGGCGGGGTCACTGCGGCGTGACGGCGTGCTGCGGGCCTCATCATTACAGATGCCCGGTGATGAACGAACCGTGGTGGTGCGTGATATTCAGCCGGGTCACCTCAAGGGATGGTTCACATACGTGGCGGGGGTTGCGTGGGCAATGAACCATGAGGGTGGGCGCGATATTGTTCTCCCACCCGATTTCGGTGCTGACCTGCTGATTAATTCACGGGTGCCGGTGGGCGGCGGGCTGTCTTCCTCGGCGGCGTTGGAGTGCTCAACGGCGCTGGCGCTGCTGGATCTTTCATGCCCTTTACGGCCGGGGTGCCCGGAGGCTGATGAGCTCCCTTCAGACCGTTCACCGGGGAATGATGCGCTTCGGGCACGTCTAGCACAGGTGTGCATTACCGCCGAGAATAAGGTGGCTGGGGCACATACTGGGGGTTTGGATCAGACGGCATCGCTGCGGTCTAAGCCGGGGCAGGCGCTGGTGGTGGATTTCCGTGATTTTTCGATTGACCCGGTGCGGGTAAATGCCGCCGAGAATGGGCTGAGCTTTCTGGTGATTGATACGAAAACCCCGCACGAGCTGACTGACGGCGGGTTTGCGGTGCGGCGTGCCGCCTCCGAATCGTGTGCTCAGGCGCTGGGGCTGCGTTTTTTGCGGGATGCCCTACCGCAGGATTTGTCGTGTGCCGGGCTGGGGGAGCGTGCAGCGAAACAGTGGCGCCTGGATCTGGTGGATTCTTCGGTGAACCGTGCATTGGCGGCGCTTGAGGAGCGCGGCACCCCAGTTGATTTCCCGCGCGGGTGGGTGCGGCATGCCTTTCACGATATGGCCCTTGTGGGGCGGGCTAGTTATCTGCTGAAAAATGCGGATTCTCTGGGTGCGGCGGCTTTTGGTGAGGCGGGCCGTATTTTCACGGAGTCTTTTGTGTCAATGCGTGATGAGCTGCGGGTTTCGCGTCCGCAGATTGATGTGGCGGTGGATGCGTGCCTGGCGCATGGGGCGCTTGGTGCGCGCATTGTCGGCGGTGGTTTTGGGGGAGCGGTGATGGCTTTACTACCTACCGACCGGCTGGGGGAGGCGGCTCAGGCGGTCGCGCAGGCGTATGCTGAGCACGGGTTCGCCGAGCCGCGTTTTTTGCCGATGGTGGCTGGTTTCGCGGCGGATCATGACTGGCCTGAGCACAGCAGCGCGTTAGGGCGTGAGGGGGGATACTCTCAAAGGCTGTTCCTGCGGGGATTAGCCGCCAGCCTGCACGGGTGTTGTGCCCGTTAGCGGGCTAAAGCACTGCGCTGAAGATTTTCGGTGACCAAGAAGGTAGAATAATCCACGGTACTTATGTACCGCACCGTCCTCACACCGAGGGGCGGCACCGCACAGAAAGGAGCCTCACGATGGGCTTTGATATTAAGGGCACCGTTGATCAGGGCCTGGATAAGGCCAAGGACGTTGTGAACGATAAGGCTGGCAAGGAAGTTGTCACCGATGAGCACGTCGATAAGGCTGGCGAGGCTGTGAACGAGAACGTACAGAAGCTGACCGATAAGTTCGGTAAGTAAACTGTATTGGGGACACGGGGCGGAATTTTTAGGTTTCGCCCCGTGTTTTCTATGTTGGTCCGTGCGGTACGGATGGGAGGGTCACAATGGTGGCTTCACCGGTTTTTGAGAACTATTTTTTGAGGAGCAACTTTAATGCTTGAACGTCAGCAGTCCACCCAGGAGCAGGCACAGCAAGTTATGGCCGATGGTGGTGTGGTGATTTATTGGCGCCCTGGGTGCCCGTTCTGTGAGCGTCTTGATTCTAAGCTGGGCGAGCTGGGCGATCACGCCACGTGGGTGAATATTTGGGAGGATCCTCAGGCTGAGGAGCATGTGAAGAGCCTCAACAACGGTAACGCCGTCGTACCTACCCTTGACACGGGGGATGTGCACTTTGTGGTGGCCGATGTGAAGTCCCGTAATCAGGCGGCTCAGCTGATTAGGAATGCCATGGAAGGGGCTGTGCAGTAGCCACCCTTTGGCCCGCTATTCACAAGGAGGCTCCGGTGCGTCCGGCTTTAAATAAGAACACGACCGTCTGCATTTCCCTGTCGGGGCGACCGTCAAACCACGGCATTAAGTTCCACAATTACCTGTATGAGAAACACGGCCTTGATTACCTGTATAAGGCGATGACAACCACGGATATTGAGGGTGCTATCGCGGGTGTGCGCGCCCTGGGTATTCGCGGGTGCTCCGTTTCTATGCCCTTCAAACAGGCGGTTATTCCGCTCATGGATGAGGTCGATCATTCGGCGCAGGTCATTGGGGCGGTTAATACTATCGTCAATACAGATGGATACCTGCACGCCTACAATACCGATGTGATTGCGGTAGCTTCCTTGCTGAAGTCGCATGCTGTTGATCCTAAGCTGCCGTTTCTTCTGCGCGGTTCGGGCGGCATGGCGGCGGCCGTTACGGGTGCCTTCTATGATGCTGGGTTCCGGGCGGGCACTGTTATCGCCCGCAATGAGGTTGCGGGCACGGCGCTTGCACGCCGGTACGGGTATGCGTGGGTTCCTGAACCCGGCGATCTTACCGCCCCGGTGATTGTGAATGTTACCCCGATCGGTATGTCTGGCGGTGCCGAGAGTGAGCAGCTGGCGTACCCGCAACCCACGATTGAGGCGGCGTCGGTGGTCTTCGATGTTGTGGCGATGCCTGTGGAAACCCCGCTGATTCGTGCCGCTCGCGCTGCCGGTCGTGAGGTTATCACGGGCGGCGAGGTGATTGCTCTGCAGGCGGCTGAACAGTTCCGGCTGTATACGGGTGTCACGCTTAGCCCCTGATGACATTGCTCAGGCTGAGGCGCAGGCGAACTAGCCTGTACAGGCATTCCTCTGGGTGCAGTTCGTTGTTCGGACTGCACCCATTTTTTGTAATTACAGATAATGCATTGCACACCCTGGGACTTAAGTTTTCCACAGGTGGGGATAAACATGGGGAAAACCCTACATGTCTGTAATTTCGAGATGATTAAGCCTTTTATCCACAGGCCATAATGGGGTACTACCACCGATGGAATTACATCATTGTAGTTATTCACAGTGTGGATAACATCTGTGGATAGATAGGTTCCACCGCGTGTTTAAAGGGTTTTCGGGTGCTCCCGCCGCTGATTTTCTCCACGGCGGGAACACCCGAAAGGGCCGCTATCGTCAGTACTCTCAGTTCACCCCGTTTAGCGGCCGCGTGAGCGCATAAGCTGCGGGGCGATACACAGCAGGGTCGCTATTGCACCGGCAATGAAACCACCCAGGTGGGCCTGCCACGAAATGCCGGGCATTATGAACCCGTAGATGACGTTCACACCAATCAGCACCATCACCGAGCGCACATTATCGCGTTCTTTGAGGGCAACCATGATGGTCAAGTAGGCGCCCATGAGTCCGAAGATACCACCGGATGCGCCTACCACCACGGCGTGTGGTTCTAGCACCCACACGGCTGCTGAACCGCTAGGATGGCGGTGAGGTACACCAGCAGGTACCGCCAGTTCCCGATCATTTTTTCGATGGCGGCACCGAAAAGGTACAGGGAGACCATATTCAGCAGCAGGTGGCTGGGGTCGTTTTGGGAGTGTAAGAACCCGCTGGTAATGGCACGGTAGTATTCGTGGGAGTATGCGACCCAGTCGGCCTTGTACGCGAATTCGTTATAGACCCAGTAGTTAGGGATGATCCACTGCAGCAGGTATACCACCACGTTAATACCAATGAGGGTGTAGGTGATATTGAGGTTATTGCTGGTACGTGCCCGCTGCGGCCGGGAATGCCCGGTAACGTCGCGGTAGCAGTCGGGGCAGATCATGCCGACTTCCAGGTGGATTTGGCATTGCCCGCAGGCTGGGCGCATGCACCGGGTGCACCGCGCGTAGCTGGCCCTTTCGGGGTGGCGGGGGCACACGGGTTCCTGCTGTTGGCCGGGGGAGTGGCTGATAGGTGGTTCGCTCATGGGGTGTCCTTTCGGGGCGCCTATAAGCCGTTGGGCGCACCAGGGGATAAGCGGGTTATATACGCGAAGGGGACCCCCCTCGGTTTCCCGAGCGGGTCCCTGGTTCGGTTCAGAGGTTTTTAGAGCTTCTGAATGTCGATGGAGGAGATGACCACATCCTGCGTGGGGCGATCCTGCGGACCGGTTTCTACGCTCTCGATTGCGTCGACGACCTTCTTGGAGGCTTCGTCAGCGACCTCACCGAAGATGGTGTGGCGGCCGTTGAGCCAGGGGGTTTCGTCGGTGGTGATAAAGAACTGCGAACCATTGGTGCCGGGACCTGCGTTTGCCATGGCCAGCAGGTAGGGCTTGGAGAAGGTCAGCTCGGGGTGGATTTCGTCTTTGAACTGGTAGCCAGGGCCCGCCCACACCAATACCGAGGGGGTCGCCGCCTTGGATCATGAAGCCCTTAATGATGCGGTGGAAGATAACATCCTTGTACAGGGGGCCGTTTTGCAGCTCACCGGTGCGCGGGTGTTTCCATTCGCGGGTTCCATCTGCCAGACCAATAAAGTTTTCAACAGTTAGTGGAGCTTCGTAACCGAAGAGGTCCACGACGATGTCACCGTAGTTAGTGTGAATAGTTGCTTTAGCGGTTGCGTTAGTCATGTCTCTATTTTGGCATGGCGCGCGCTTGTGCGCTAGGACGGCGCGCGGCGCGGGTCTTCAGTAAATTTAGCCGGTTGAGAAAAACCGTATAGTAAAACCTATTTTTTAGTGGTTGAGGCGGTTTTAAACAAGATTTTTGGTGTAGAACTCTTTATGCTGAAAGGTAAATATTCTTTTTGTTGTGGTGCTCTCGCTGTGTGTGGGTGCCCGTGGCTCTATTTATGGGAGATACCTATGTTCTGTTGCAAGAAACGCAAGGCTCGTAAAGCGGCGAAAAATGCGGCCGTGGTGGCAGCTATGGCTGTTGCCGAGAAGGCTAATGATTTGGATGCGCCGCAGAAGGCTGAGCTGTTTGCAGAAAAGCTCACCGGTGACCGCAAGGCGATGAAGAAAGCACGTAAGGTGGCCGCGAAAACCGCCCGTAAGGCGCAGAAGGAGCTGAAGGGGATTGAGCGTCGTGGCGGTAAGCGCCGCCCCCGTAAGGCTCTGGCTCTTCTTGGCCTAGCGTTGGCTCTGGGGGTTGCCGTGGTGGCTGCTTACAATGCGGCACGCCCGGTGGAGGACCCCTGGAAGAGCGCCTAGGTTCTTTTCTTTTGTATCTGGCTAAAAGTCGCTTTCTGGCCGACTACCGCCCTGTAGGTGGTTTCAGGTTAGAAAGCGGCTTTTAATGTTTGAAACAGCTTTTGTGCTCTCATATTTTTTATGCCACGAAAAAGGAGGGTTAAGGGTCAAAAAGTGTGTCCGGAATCGCGGATTTTCACGGATTGACCTGTAGGTTTCCGGAAAGTATATGCTCCGGAAGCATATATCTAGCCCCCGACGGGAAATCCTCGTGTGGCAGCCGTGATGTGCTACGCGGCGTGGTGTGGTGTCGCAATGTCGAAGAACCAACCACGCTGCCACTGCGGCGGTGAAATGAAACGCAACGGCACCACCAGCAAAGGCACCACCAGATGGCGCTGCAAACAATGCGGCGCCTCCAGCGTCAAACGTCGAAACGACATCACCAACGCGGCAGTGTTCACCCAGTTCATCGAGCATTGCACCACCGCAATATCACTCGACGACCCTAGCCAAACGAAACGGTGTTAGCCGCGCCACCATGAAGCGGCGCTCCAGGTGGTGCTGGCTCGTTGATGTGCCTGACCCCCACCGCCGGCCACCACAAGCGGATCTACGACCAGGTATTTCTCGATGGCACCTACACCGCCGGTGGCTGCCTGATCGTCGCGGCGACCATCGACCACGTGATCGCCTGGCACTGGTGCAAACACGAAACCACCCGCGACTACCAACTGCCGCTTGAACGCATCGAAGCTCTCACTCATCGCCGTCATCGACGGCGGCCAGGCGCATACAGCGCAACCGCAAAAGCGCTGGCCGACTACGAAAAATTCAACGCTGCCTCGTCCACGCCCAACGCGTGGTCCGCCGCCACACCACCACCAACCCACGCACTGATGCCGGGCGCACCATCTACCGACTTGCGCTGAAACTGACCCGATCACCACACTGGATGAAGCTGCCGCGTGGGGTGTGCAACTGCACTGAGTTTTCAACGATCTACCGGGAATGGATGAACGAGAAAACCATGATCAAAGACCCCAAAACAGGTGCATGGACCCGCGTGTGGACCCACCACAACGTGCGCAAGGCCTACAACAGCCTCAACCATCTTTTGGCGGTCCGAGATGCTGTTTGTCTACCCCAACCCGCCAGCAGGAGTCCTTGCGCCCTGAGCGGATCAAATCCACCACCAACAGCTTAGAAGGCGGCATCAACGCCCAGCTCAAACTGCTCGCCAGAACCCACCGCGGCAGATCAGGCGAACGACAACGCCGCATGCTGGATTGGTGGCTTACTTTGAAAAACGGAACTGCCTGACGATCCAGTACGAATCGCCAGGTAGTCCGACTGAGCCAGGGCCAACTCGCCAAAGTATCCACCCTGACCCAAACCGAGAACCAGCCGACCACGAAACAGGACGCCCAGCCCTCTACGACAACGCTATCGACACCGACTACACCCACTCAATCGGCATTCAAAAGGCCAAATCTAACCCCCGCGACACGCCGAGCCAGACACACATTTTTGACCCTTTTAACCCTTTTAAAATGGATATAATTAGACCCATGTTGATTTTCAGGTACCGCTTTCTTGCGGTTGCGCACCAACCGCTAAGGCGGTTTCCACCCCGTAGAGTTAAAAACTGCTCCGGTCCTTTAGCCGGGCGGCTATTTGTCATGCCCGGCTCCTTTCAAATCCAAGGAGCACACCTGATGTCTGCATACGGACACGGCCGTCACGAGCATGGCCAAAATTTTCTCACCAACCACAAGATCATCAACTCCATCATCGACCTTGTGAAACAAACCTCCGGCCCCATCATTGAGATCGGACCAGGAAGCGGTGCCCTCACTCACCCGATGGCCCACTTGGGGAGGGCGATAACGGCAGTTGAAGTGGACGCAAAACTAGCTGCCAAAATCACACAAGAAACCTCCTCGGCGGCGGTCGAAGTGGTCCATGATGATTTCCTTAACTTCCGGTTACCCGCCACTCCCTGCGTCATTGTGGGAAACATTCCCTTTCACCTCACCACTGCCATTCTTCGAAAGTTGCTGCATGCGCCAGCATGGACTGACGCTGTACTCCTCATGCAGTGGGAAGTCGCTCGCCGCCGGGCCGGGGTAGGCGCAAGCACGATGATGACGGCTCAGTGGTCCCCATGGTTCACATTTCACCTGGGTTCTCGGGTACCAAGGCCTGCTTTCCGGCCACAGCCAAACGTTGACGGGGGGATCTTAGTGATCCGCCGGGTGGGTGACCCGAAGATTCCGATAGAGCAGCGCAAAGCCTTTCAGGCGATGGTGCACACCGTTTTCACTGCCCGGGGACGCGGGATAGGGGAAATTCTCCGAAGGGCAGGGTTGTTTTCATCACGTTCAGAAACACAATCATGGTTGCGCTCGCGAGGAATCGACCCCGCGACCCTACCTCCCAGATTGCACACCAACGACTGGATCGATCTCTTCCAGGTGACTGGTTCCTCTCTACCTCACCATCGACCCATTTCACCATCGGGAAGTAGTCAACGACCTCCTCAACGGAAAAACCGAAGCCGGCGGCGTTAATCCCCACCAAAACCGAAATCCACCAGTAGTACTAAAAAGGGCTCTTTCCGGTTTTAGAGTGCATTGATTAGTTCGCCAGGGGTTCGGGGTGGCATTAAGATATTGGGGTCCTTGGCTTTTGTAGGAAAAAGGTATCTAATCCATCCGTACAAAACTAAGGACCTACTGTGCAGCCTAACGGAAATGTCATCGTCGATACCATCTGCCGCACCGCAAAACTAGGAACTACTATCACCGGTGCCACAGAAAACGGTGACGTCACTGTTATTGAAGCCGAACCCGTCGAGCCGATCAATGAATGCCCTACCTGCGGGCAGCCTGGAGTATTCCGCGACCACGTCATCCGCAGCCTGGTCGATCTGCCCATCGTCGGCCACCCAACAACTTCATGTGCGCCTTCCACGCTACCGGTGCACCAACAAGCGTTGCTTGCAGAAGATCTTCTGTGCTGGCCTTGCCTGCGCGCCCGACAATTCAAAGACCACGGACCAGGTGACCCACTGATCCTGCAACGACTCTGCCTAAATCGGATGAGCGTTGCCGCTGCACCCAAGTCATTAGGCCTGGGGTGGGATATGAAGTGTCCCAGGTTTTGTTCCGTTTGATGAAACCCGTTTTTGAAACAACGTACGGAGCACAACGCACGCCGATGCCAAAGCTTCCGCAACATCGACTACCTCATCAAACCCACGACAGTGGGATTCACACCCTCAATCCCCACGCGTGCAATCTGGGTTAAGGGTCAAAAAGTGTGTCCGGAATCGCGGATTTTCACGGATTGACCTGTAGGTTTCCGGAAAGTATATGCTCCGGAAGCATATATCTAGCCCCCGACGGGAAATCCTCGGTGTGGCAGCCGTGATGTGCTATGCGCGGCGTGGTGTGGTGTCGCAATGTCGAAGAACCAACCACGCTGCCACTGCGGCGGTGAAATGAAACGCAACGGCACCACCAGCAAAGGCACCACCAGATGGCGCTGCAAACAATGCGGCGCCTCCAGCGTCAAACGTCGAAACGACATCACCAACGCGGCAGTGTTCACCCAGTTCATCGAGCATTGCACCACCGCAATATCACTCGACGACCTAGCCAAACGAAACGGTGTTAGCCGCGCCACCATGAAGCGGCGCTTCAAGTGGTGCTGGCTCGTTGATGTGCCTGACCCCACCGCCGGCCACCACAAGCGGATCTACGACCAGGTATTTCTCGATGGCACCTACACCGCCGGTGGCTGCCTGATCGTCGCGGCGACCATCGACCACGTGATCGCCTGGCACTGGTGCAAACACGAAACCACCCGCGACTACCAACTGCTGCTTGAACGCATCGAAGCCCCACTCATCGCCGTCATCGACGGCGGCCAAGGCGCATACAGCGCAATCAAAAAAAGTGCTGGCCGACTACGAAAATTCAACGCTGCCTCGTCCACGCCCAACGCGTGGTCCGCCGCTACACCACCACCAACCCACGCACTGATGCCGGGCGCACCATCTACCGACTTGCGCTGAAACTGACCCGGATCACCACACTGATGAAGCTGCCGCGTGGGTGTGCAACTGCACGAGCTTTTCAACGATCTACCGGGAATGGATGAACGAGAAAACCATGATCAAAGACCCCAAAACAGGTGCATGGACCCGCGTGTGACCCACCACAACGTGCGCAAGGCCTACAACAGCCTCAACCATCTTTGGCGGTCCGAGATGCTGTTTGTCTCACCTCAACCCGCCAGCAGGAGTCCTTGCGCCCGAGCGGATCAAATCCACCACCAACAGCTTAGAAGGCGGCATCAACGCCCAGCTCAAACTGCTCGCCAGAACCCACCGCGGCAGATCAGGGCGAACGACAACGCCGCATGCTGGATTGGTGGCTCTATTTTAGAAATCGGAACTGCCTGACGATCCAGTACGAATCGCCAGGCAGTCCGACTGGGGCCAGGCCAACTCGCCAAAGTATCCACCCTGACCCAAACCGAGAACCAAGCCGACCACGAAACAGGACGCCCAGCCCTCTACGACAACGCTATCGACACCGACTACACCCACTCAATCGGCATTCAAAAAGGCCAAATCTAACCCCCGCGACACGCCGAGCCAGACACACATTTTGACCCTTTAATCTAAAGGAGCCCTCAGACACATACTGTGTCTGAGGCTCCCACAAAACTAGTCCGGCGACAACCTACTCTCCCACACCCATCAAAGTGCAGTACCATCGGCGCAAAAAGGCTTAGCTACTGGGTTCGGAATGGAACCAGGCGTTTCCCTTTCACTATCATCACCGAAACGTGGAGGCGAGGGGACTCGAACCCCTAACCCTCTGCTTGCAAAGCAGATGCGCTACCAATTGCGCCACGCCCCCGCGGTGCTCTACAACTATATACTATTGCGCGTACCGATGCAAAACGCACCCCCGCAGAGGCCGTTTTCCTTGGTGTAATGCGGTTTTTACGGCTATTGTGCACTGTTAATGTCTATCTTCGCACCGCCGTGGTAGGCGGATGCCTCCGTACCAGCTGGCAGTTTTGAGAGCCATTTTGACAAGTATTTTCTGCACCCTGCAGCGAGGTTCTTCGGCTCGTTATCGCGTCTAAAATCTAGCCGCAATGCACGGTCCTTCTGCTGCGCCGTATCACCCAGCCACACGAGGGAGAAACTGGTGAGGGTGCGGAAATCACCCCGTTTCGCGGCGGCTTCTAAAGCGCCTGCTACCGATGGTACATGCTCGGTACCCACCACATCTACCCGAACCTCTGCGTTTGCCGCCGAAGGCAGGGGAGTGTCCTTAAGGTTCAGGCGGTACCGGGCGGTAACCTGCTCGGGCAGTTTCACGGTTTTGAGGTCTTTAAACCGTTTGATGCCTTCCGTCCAAGGCCCGGTAGTGATACGGGCGGTCACTACCACCCCTTCTTCGGTGGAGGTGGTGGCTTCTAAAGCATCGGATGACTTGCCTTTATATGACTGTGCCGCACGCAGAATCTTAACCCCACTCGGTCTCGGTGATGCTCGCAAACCGGTACACGTCAATGACAGGGGTTTCCTCGTCCTGCACAATACTCACCCGATGCGGACGCCCATACTCGCCTAAGGCGGCAAGTGCGGCCGCAGCAGCAGATATATCGTCCTGCCCGGCATCGGTCAGCCCAATACGCGCCACTAAACGCTGGGAATCCTCATCTTCGCTCTCCCCAATGTAGATACGACCGATGTCTTCAAGCACCAGGTATTCGGTGTTAATGTTCCCGCGGATCTCACGCTCCCACTTAGCCAAACGTTTACTGTTTGATGCGGTAGCTGCGGCTCCCTCACCAAGCACCCCGGTGGAGGCAATCGCGGGTAAAAACACAACGAATCCGGCCGCAGCCACACACCCGCCTCCCAGCAGCAGGGAGCGGCGGCTCATACGCCGTGGACGGTTTTTCGGGGTGGAAGGCACGGGCCGTTTCCCTTCGGTCAGGCACCCAGCGGAAGGCTAGGTGTGAGAATCGGTGCATAGTGTCGGCAATCCCCTCTGCATGAGGGTAAAAATCGCCGCAGGTAATACGGTTCCATTGTATGAGAACTACGCTTTTCAGCGCGGCAGAAATGGGCGTGATAGCCCACTCAGACCCTGAAGACCGTTCAAGAGTGCACCGCTACATACAGTACGGTATAAGCCGGTTAACACACGGTGGGCGGAAACTAAGATGTTTCCGCCCACCGTGTGTTCTCTGAGGCTCCTACGCCGAGTCACCGGCCTGTTCGGTGATTTTCTCGGTCTCCTGCTTCTCTGCGGCATTCTCAAGCACCTCATTCGGCAAGGTAACACCCGCCGCCGCAAGCTCAGCAATTCTGATTTCCCCAGTGGTGGGGTCTTCATAAGCCACATACTCCGGGTGGCCGTCAGCATCCACGTCGTCGTTCACGTGGGTTTCGGAGATGAGGAAGCCGTGCGCACCGAGGATTTTAGCTACTCGGTCAATATCCTGCGGGGTCGGCGCATGGTCCACAACACGCCGGATGTACTCGTTAATGCGCTGGTCGCTCACGTACGCCTCACCACGGGCGGCACGGGACTGCATGAGGCGGCGCACCACTTCCTGCAGCTGCTCATCGTTTAGGCGCATCTTTAAAATAGCCATCACGGCAGCACGATCCTGCACGGGCACATCTTTAGGGTAGCCGACGCTAAGCCAGTCGACTACGCGGGATATGATGTTTTTATCGGGCATCTAACACCTCCTTCACACATTCATAGGTTATGAGCTGTCTTAATAATTCTAGTGCCCTCCACCGGTTACACCGAAAACATTCCAGCCGAAGGTGTGGTAGATGAAATCTTTGGCGACCCAGAGGATACCGATAAACACGATTCCTACGATAATAGCAAATACTACGGTGGCAGCCATCCGTGAAGCCGTTGATGGCGGCTCAATTTCGATCAGCTGCCCATCAGCCGTGTACTCGGTCGTCCCAGACAAAAGGCGCATCCCAAAGGCGTAAAGTGCTGGCAGACCGGCCCCGAAGAACAAGCCCGCAAGAATAACAGGAATGATTTTTTCGAGAAGTTCAATCAGGGACATTATGCACCTGCCTTCTGCGGGAGGGCTTCTTGATGGTTCTTAGCGGAGTCATCCATCGGTGCCTCATCTGCGGTCAAGGATTCCTCAGCAGCGGCTACGGCTTCACCGTCCCAGCTGTTGGTCACATTGGAAGCATCAATAGCGTCCTTCTGGGAGTGGCGCCACATCCAGAGGCAGAAGACAACCAGGATAGCGAAAACCACCAGTTCGCCCACGAACTGGGTGTTGGTTAGGGAATTCAGCCCCGCACCGATCATCCAGGTGGTGGCGCCAATTGCGGCGGCGGCGGGGAGTGTAATCACCCAGGCCACCACCATACGCCCGGCCACACCCCAGCGCACCTCGGCACCTTTACGGCCTAGGCCGGTGCCAAGAATCGACCCGGTGGCAACATGCGTGGTAGATAGCGCCATACCGAAGTGTGAAGAAGTAAGAATAATGGCTGCGGATGCCCCATCTGCCGCTACACCCTGGGGGGTGTCAACTTCGACAATACCCTTGCCAAGAGTGCGGATAATGCGCCAGCCGCCCAGGTAGGTACCCAAAGCAATGGCAATAGCACAGGATGCCTTGACCCAGAAGGGGATAGCGTCGTCATCGTTCACGCTACCGGAGGCAACCAGCGCCAGGAAGATCACGCCCATAGTTTTCTGGGCGTCATTCGTACCGTGCGCCAGCGACATGAGGGAGGCGGTTCCCACCTGCCCCCATCGGAAGCCACGGGTTTTCCTCTCGTCCGAGACGGGGGGAGGCAATACGGTATACCAACCATGTGCCCACAGTTGAGACAAGTGCGGCAACCAGAGGTGACATAACTGCCGGAATCACGATTTTAGAGAGCACACCGCCCCACTGCACACCTGAGAACCCTAGAGCGGCAAGCGCCGAACCAATCAGCCCGCCAAACAGCGCATGCGAAGAACTAGATGGTAATCCCAATAGCCAGGTCAGCACGTTCCAGAGGATACCCCCCACAAGCCCGGTGAACACTATGAGCATAAGCGCCGAACCGTCTTTTTTGACGTCTATCTGATCTAGATCTACCAGCCCTTTACCAACGGTTTTAGCGACCTCGACGGAGAGGAAAGCACCGACGAGGTTCAACGATGCCGACAGGGCAACCGCTGTTTTAGGTTTAAGCGCGCCCGTGGCGATGGAAGTAGCCATCGCGTTACCGGTATCGTGAAAACCATTCGTGAAGTCAAAGGCCAGCGCCGTCAACACCACGATCACGAGGATAATCAGTTCTGTAGTCACACCATGATTATGGGACGGATGGGGCGAAATCTAAAGTGTTCGTAGCAAATCATGAATAACACATAAAACCACATTTTTAAATAGGTGATTCACAGCAGAAGTTTAAGTGTCTCACTGGTTTAACGGGGATAACCGCTATTTTTAGGGGTTTCCAAGCTCGGTTCTCACGATAGAAGCAGACCATTTTTTATTGCTTCATGTGGTTTTATCTCACGAGTTAGCACACCGTCAGGACGTGCGAAATACGGGATTTATAGGACGTTCATCTATTGTTCATTTTCAAAGCTGGATAGGGGTTAATGAACCTTAATACGAAAGTACCCAGTCGATGATTTCAAGACTTATATCGTGGCATATTGGTTCCCTCAAACAGACATCTTATGCCCCTGCGCCTACCCGGTCTGTATCTTTACCTACCCGCCCAACACTAATACAAAAAGGAGGGGTTTCAGGCTAACCTGAAACCCCTCCGTAAAAACTAGTCCGGCGACAACCTACTCTCCCACACCCATCAAAGTGCAGTACCATCGGCGCAAAGGCTTAGCTACTGGGTTCGGAATGGAACCAGGCGTTTCCCTTTCACTATCATCACCGAAACGTGGAGGCGAGGGGACTCGAACCCCTAACCCTCTGCTTGCAAAGCAGATGCGCTACCAATTGCGCCACGCCCCCGCATCAGCGGAAAATCGCTATGTAATTCTAAATAGAATCCGTGGATTCCTGCCAGGCCTGACGAACCTGATTCCCCTGGAACTTCTTGAATCCCAGGAAAGCAGCACCCGAAAGGAGGAGCAGAATCAGTAGTTTCTTCATCGTTTTTCCTTCCCATCGTGCAGTGGGCGTACCAAGACTTGAACTTGGGACCTCTTCGTTATCAGCGAAGCGCTCTAACCGCCTGAGCTATACGCCCTCACCGCCTCCAAGGGGCTTTCCCCTTAGGACGAAATATAACTATACAGACACTTGCCCCCATAACCAAATCTTCATGAGGTGTTCTATAACACACATATTTCGCTGTTGGTGGCGGAGTTTAACCGGGATTACTCATCCTTCATGGTGAGGGTAATACCACCCACCAGCTTCGCCGCCAGGTTATACAGGATCGCACTGATCATACCCAGCAGCGTGAAAATCACGGTATTAATCACCGCAATAACGGTCGTCGCCAACGCCACCTGACCCAGCGAAACCATCTGCGCAATATCAATTGAGCTATTACCACCGGTACCCAAGGAGCTCAGCAGCTGGTTCAAGCCGTTGAAGGCGCCTGTAGCCTGCAAAAACAGCCACAGGATCATAGAGGCCACCACGGTCACAATACCAACGGCAATGGACAGCAAGAACACCAGCTTCGCCACCGACCAGGTATCAACCTTAGCGATGACAGGTCAGCGCGACGCACCTTCGTACGACGCACCAGATTCTGACGTTTACGCCGGCCCTGCTGCTGTTGCGGCGGGGCGCTACGCCTGGGGCGACGCTGGTTCGAACCAGACCGTGCGCCGGGGCGGTTAGCGGGCGCGGCACGCCTCGCCGGGGCCTGACGCCTCGCGCCCTGCCCGGACTGTACCCGCCCCTGTGGGTTCATGCTCATTACTTACCTCCGTGTGCTTCAGCAGTATCGGTGACAGCCTGCTGACCGTCCTGGTTCTCATTCACTTGAGGGTCTGCGGACTGCCCACCGGGAGCGTCCGTGTCCGCTTCATCTGGTTCGTCAAGCTGACGATCCTGGTTTCGGGCGATGCCGATAATGCTATCGCCCTTGCCGGGCTTTGCAAAAATCACGCCCATCGTGTCTCGGCCCTTAGCAGGAACCTCGCTCACCCCGGTACGCACCACTTTACCGCCTTGCATAACAACCAGCACCTCGTCGTCCTCATCCACGATGAGAGCACCGACAAGAGCGCCGCGGTCTTCAACCAGTTTAGCGACCTTAATACCGTAACCGTTACGGCCCTGAACGCGATACTCATTGACACTGGTGCGCTTAGCATAACCGCCCTCAGTGACGACAAACACGAATGAATCTTCAGTCACCACGTTCGCCGAGATTAACTCGTCTCCATCGCGGAACTTCATGCCGGTCACACCCGAGGTGGAACGGCCCATCGGGCGCAGTGCCTCATCATTAGCGTTAAACCGCAAAGACATGCCCTGGCGGGAAACCAGCAGAATATCCTCATTGGGGGAGATCAAGAAGGCGGAAACCACCTCATCGCCCTCACGCAGGTTAATCGCGATCAGCCCGGCGGTACGGTTCGTATCGTAATCACTCAAGCGGGTCTTCTTCACCAGACCGCCCTTAGTAGCCAGCACCAGGTACGGAGCATCCTCATAGGAACGCAGCTCCATGACCTTCGCAATAGTCTCACCCGGCTGGAAAGCCAACAGGTTCGCCACATGCTGGCCTTTCGCATCACGCCCGGCCTCCAGCAGCTCATAAGCTTTTGTACGGTACACACGGCCCATATTGGTGAAGAACAAAATCCAGTTGTGGGTGGTGGTCACAAAGAAATGCTCCACCACATCATCCCCACGCAGCTGGGCGCCCCGAATACCCTTACCGCCGCGATGCTGGCTGCGGTACTGGTCGCTGCGGGTGCGCTTCACATACCCACCGCGAGTAATGGTAACCACCATTTCCTCTTCGGGGATCAAGTCCTCCATCGACATATCCCCGTCAAAACCGCGCAGGATCTTGGTGCGGCGCTCATCGCCGTACCGGTTCACAATCTCACCCAGCTCTTCGGAAATAATCTCGCGCTGACGATCCTCAGAAGCAATAATCGCGTTGTACTCGGCTATCAGACGCATCAGCTCATCGTGGCGGTCCTGAATCTTCTGACGTTCCAGAGCCGCCAGACGACGAAGCTGCATATTCAAAATAGCCTGCGCCTGCGCCTCATCAATATCCAGCAGCTCCATTAAGCCCGTGCGCGCATCATCAGCGGTGGGGGGAGCGACGGATAAGGGCAATGACCTCATCCAAGGCGTCCAGGGCCTTGAGCAGCCCACGCAGAATATGTGCCTCTTCCTCCGCCTGACGCAGACGGTAGCGGGTGCGGCGCACAATCACGTCCATCTGGTGGTTTACCCAGTGGCGCACGAACGCATCCAGCGACAGGGTACGCGGAACCCCATCCACGATAGCCAACATATTGGCCGAGAAATTCTCCTGCAGCTGAGTGTGCTTATACAGGTTATTCAGCACCACTTTAGCCACAGCATCGCGCTTAAGCACAATCACAAGGCGCTGACCGGTACGGCCCGAGGTCTCATCCCGCAAATCCGAGATGCCGGTGATTTTACCTTCCTTAATCAGGTCGGCAATCTTAATAGCCAGGTTATCCGGGTTCGCCTGGTACGGCAGTTCGGTCACCACCAGGCAGGTACGGCCGTGAATCTCTTCAACATTCACCACGGCGCGCATTGTAATGGAGCCGCGTCCGGTGCGGTAGGCATCCTCAATTCCCTTCGTACCCAAGATTGTGGCACCCGTGGGGAATCAGGGCCTTTAACACGCTCAATCAGCGCATCCAGCAGTTCCTCATTCGTGGCCTGCGGATTCTTCAGGAACCATTTCACGCCCTCAGCAACTTCGGTGAGGTTATGCGGGGGAATATTGGTGGCCATACCCACTGCAATACCCGAAGAACCGTTGACCAGCAGGTTGGGAATACGTGCGGGCAGAACAGTTGGTTCCATAGATTTACCGTCGTAGTTCGGCTGAAAATCTACGGTGTCTTCGTTAATGTCCCGCACCATTTCCATGGCGATAGGGGCCATCTTCGTCTCGGTATAACGCGGCGCAGCAGCCCCATCATTACCGGGAGAACCAAAGTTACCCTGCCCGAGTGCGAGGGGGTAACGCATTGTCCATCCCTGGATCAGACGCACCAGTGCGTCATAGATAGCACTATCGCCATGCGGGTGGAACTGACCCATCACATCACCAACGATGCGCGCGCACTTATTGAAGGAACGGTCGGGGCGGTAACCGCCATCGTACATGCCGTAGATAACGCGGCGGTGTACGGGTTTCAGACCATCTCGCACATCCGGTAGTGCACGACCAATAATGACCGCCATTGCATAGTCCAGATAGGAGCGCTGCATCTCGGTCTGCAGGTCAATCTGTTCGATATTTCCGTGCGGGTTATCGACCACGATCTCACCTTGGTTGGTGTCAATTTCAATATCGACGTCAGGGTTTTCGCTCTGGTTTTCTTCGCTCATTACCTTCTCGTTCCTCAAAGACTCACTCGGTTATATAACCATTCAAGAATATTCCGTATTAGAAATATTTCTTTTCTGCTAAATATCGAGGAATCGGATGTCCTTTGCATTCTGCTGAATGAACTCACGGCGAGCCTCAACATCTTCGCCCATCAGCACCGAGAAAATCTGATCCGCAGCTGCAGCATCTTCCATTTTCACCTGTAGTAGGGTGCGGCGCTGCGGATCCATCGTAGTGTCCCACAGCTCGGTGTAGTCCATCTCGCCCAGACCCTTATACCGCTGAATGCCGTTTTCCTTCGGCAGGCGCTGGTTATTTGCCTGACCGCGTTCCAAGGCAGCATCGCGTTCAGCATCCGAGAAAACATAATCGTGCGGGGCGTTTGACCACTTAATGCGGTACAGCGGAGGCTGTGCCAAATATACATATCCCGCCTCAATCAGCGGACGCATAAAGCGGAACAGCAGCGTCAGCAGCAGGGTCGTAATATGCTGACCGTCCACATCCGCATCGGCCATGAGCACAATCTTGTGGTAGCGCGCCTTATCAATGGTGAATTCGTCGCCGATACCCGTACCAAAAGCAGTAATCATAGCCTGAATCTCGGCATTCGACAGGGCACGATCAAGCCGGGCCCTCTCGACGTTAAGAATTTTGCCGCGCAGAGGCAGAATCGCCTGCGTATTCGGGTCTCGGCCCTGCACCGCCGAACCACCCGCAGAATCACCCTCCACCAGATAAATCTCGGAAATTGAGGGATCTTTCGAGGCGCAGTCCTTGAGCTTGCCGGGCATTGAGCTGGTTTCCAACAGACCCTTACGCCGAGTGGTTTCACGCGCTTTACGTGCAGCAATACGCGCCTGCGCTGCGGTAATTGCACGGCGCACCACATCCTTAGCGGTTGCCGGGTTACGGTCAAACCAGTCCGCTAAGTGATCGTTAATCTCGCGCTGAGTAAAGGACTTTTGCCTCCGAGTTACCCAGTTTCGTCTTCGTCTGACCCTCAAACTGCGGCTCAGAAATCTTAATCGAAATGACGGCGGTCAGACCCTCGCGCACGTCTTCACCGGTGAGGTTATCGTCCTTCTCACGCAGCAGTTTATTCTCGCGGGCGTACCGGTTCACCAGGGAGGTGAGTGCAGCACGGAAGCCTTCCTCATGGGTGCCGCCCTCGTGAGTGTTAATAGTATTCGCGTATGAGTGCACCGACTCCCGGTAGGCACCGGTCCACTGCATTGCCACTTCAAGGGTCATATTGCGGTCGGTATCTTCGGCTTCGAACGAGATAATTTCCTCGTTCACCACGGTCTTAGCCCCCGCGTTCAGGAAATGCACATAGTCGAAAAGACCATTATCATACCGGTAGGTGACGGTGCGGTGCCCATTTTCGTTGGCGCCGACCTGGTTCAGCGGCAGAGGCTTTTTCTCTTCATCTTCGGCAGCTACTTCGTCACCCTCAAATTGGTCCCGTTCATCGGTGAGGGTGATGGTCAGCCCCTTGTTGAGGAATGCCATCTGCTGGAACCGCGCCCGCAGGGTCTCAAAATCGAACTCTACAGTCTCGAAAATCTGGGGATCGGGGTAGAACGTTTGAATAGTGCCGGTAATATCTGACGTATCACCCCGACGAAGCGGGCCATCGGGGATACCACCATTGGCAAAGGAAATATGCCAGGAATAACCTTGGCGGTGCACCTCGGTTACTACACGGGATGACAGTGCATTCACCACAGAAATGCCCACACCGTGCAGACCACCTGAGACGGAGTACCCGCCGCCACCGAATTTACCGCCTGCGTGGAGCACGGTCATAACCACCTCAACGGTGGATTTATGTTCGGTAGGGATGCTCATCCACCGGAATGCCGCGGCCGTCGTCTTTAACACGTACCGCACCGTCTGCCTGGATGGTTACCTCAATGCGGCTGGCATACCCCGCAAGGGCCTCATCGACAGAGTTATCGACCACCTCGTACACCAGATGGTGCAGGCCACGCTCAGTGGTGGAACCAATATACATACCGGGGCGTTTACGTACCGCTTCTAGCCCTTCAAGGACTGTAATGTCGGACGCGCCGTACTCATGGGGTTGTTCAGTTGCCACTGGTGCGAAACTCCTCGGATTGAATTGGTATGAGCCGTGCTGCTTGTCGCGGGTTCCGCATCCGTTGGGGTGCGGACGGCACATATTCTTTAATATTCTACCGAAATATTCGCCATCACGGAGATTATTCCGTCGTTTTCAGGGAGTATTTTCCGCTCTACGGCCTTCTAAGGTGCCGCGAGGGCTTCACACCCCCAACCCTAGTGAGGGGATACCCACCATAGGCCCGAGGCGGTTATCGGGCAAAAATGCTTGTCAGCTCATTCTCTGTCGGCCTGCTACCCATAGGTATCGCGCACCCCGCGACCACCCGGCGCTCGTTTCGGCCCACGCGAGCTCCATCGCCCGTTATTGGGGCCAAAAATACGCACTGAGCTAACGACACCGGCACCCAGTTCACGGTCAAACATCTGCACAATCTGCCTCTGCATCAGACGCAGCTGGGTTGCCCACGCAGTTGAGTCGCAGCGCACCTCCACTATAGAGTTCTCAAACCGAACCGGCTGTGCGTGAGCCGAGACTTCGGGCCCCATCAAATCGTCCCATCGTGCAAGCACACTGGAAACCGCAACGGGTTCTTTCCACCCGCGTGAGCAAATCAACTGCCCAACAATACCCCCCCAGGGGTTTAGGATCTCGGGTACTCTCACCCGGTCCTGTGTAACCGCCCATGACTCGCGGATCCCACCCCTGAGCACGCTGAGACTTCTTGCGTTGGCCCGGCTCGGCACTCATGGCAGTACCAAACTCACGCATAATTTTCTTAGCGGAATAGGCATTAAGTCGCCCTTCACCACGGGCACTGGCAGCCGCGCGCATCCTCTCTAGTAACGCAGCGGGGGCATCGACCTCATCCACATAGTATTCACCGTAAACTTCCGATGTTTCACGTGAAACATCTGTTTTATCACTGTCAAAGGGTTGTTTTTCCCAGAGAATGAGTCGGGGGTGTTCCTTATTCATGGGTTTTCCCATCCGACAGATTCTGCTCACCCGCATATCCTGCCGCACCGGGTGAGACAGTGACGATACGGTATGCACCAAGTTCTTCGGGAATGTCACTGAGTACTGCGCAGGTAATAAGTACCTGCTCCGCTTCACGCACCAAAGCCCCTAACCGGTGCCTGCGTGCCGCATCCAACTCAGCAAACACATCGTCAAGGATAAGTATCGGCGAAGAGCCTGGCGACGGGTCATCCTCCAAATGCACAAACCATGATGCCAACCGCATGGCTAAGGCAAACGACCAACTTTCCCCATGTGAGGCGAACTGTTTAACAGCTAGGCCCCCTAACAGTAGGGTTATATCTTCCCGATGCGGCCCCACCAGAGTAATTCCCCGCTCAATTTCTTCGCTGCGGCGCTCCTCAAAGCAGCGCAGAATCGCCACTTTAAACTCCTCAGGGCGCATACGTGCAGCATGTTCCAGACCCCGCTCAGTCACAGGCGGGAAAACGGTGGACTCGTAGGTCAATGAGACGTCTTTAGAACCATCGGTGAGCCCTGCATAGGCACGTTTAAGCTGGGGGAGCAGGACACACAACACCCGGAAACGAGCAGCTAAAAGCTGAGAACCAACTTCAGCAAGTTGTTCATTCCACACTGCGAGGGTGCTCATTGCGTTCTCATCGGCGCTGGCGGCACCTGTACGACGGCGCTGCATTGACTTCAGCAGAGAATTCCGCTGCCGCAGAATACGTTCGTATTCGCTCCGGTACCCGGCAACAGCGGGCCGCAGCGATACCGCCAGATCATCCACGAACCGACGGCGAGCCGCTGGTTCTCCCCTCACCAACTGTAAATCTTCGGGTGAAAACAGTACCGTACGGGCAATGCCCAGCGCTTCACGGGCACGCACCGGGGCTGCACGATTAATCCGCACCCTATTGCTGTGCCCTGGAGCCACCTCAAACTCTGTGACGGTCTGCTGCGATCCGCGCACAGTGCGGGTGCGAATATAGGCCCGTGAAGCACCCACGCGCACCAGCGGAGCATCATTACTCACCCGGTGAGAGGACAAATTCGCGGTGTAATCAATGGCCTCCACAATATTGGTCTTACCAACACCATTTGGCCCCAAAAATACCGTCACCCCGGATGACAGCGGCAGACTCAGCAGGGGGTAGGTGCGGTAATCGAGTAACGAAACGTGGTCGATAAACATCTCTACCCCCTCACACGGTCACAGTGGCACACCGCTATAGTGCCCGATGCTCACTACTAGTCGGCGGGCAGCCGTACCGGCATGAGCAGGTACCGGTATTCGGTACTGTCATCGCCCAGAATCTCGTCCTGTCCCGAAAGCACAGCCGGGCGAGTGGGTTCGGTAAATGAGAACCGCACAAACTCCGTAGTGAATGCCCCCAGCCCCTCCGAAAGATAAGCTGGGTTGTATGCAACAGTCACTTCCTGCCCCGAAAGATGTGCCTGCAGCGTCTCAGAGCCCTGAGCCTCGTCACCGCGGCCTGCATCAATCACAACCTCACCCGTCTCGCTAAAAGCCAGCCGCAGGGGAGTGTTACGCTCGGCCACCAGAGAAATACGGCGGGCAGCCTCAGCTAGGTCAGAGGTGCGAATAACAGCGTGAATCTGTGTTTCTTCCGGGAATAGGGCACGAATATTTGGGTAATCCCCATCCATGAGCACACTCGTGGTGCGGCGTGAAGCAGCCTCAAAGCCGATAAGCTCATGTGCATCTGGTAGGGCAATCGATAGTTCACCTGAACCAGCCAAAGTACGGCCTACTTCGGCAAGTGTTTTTGGATTTGATGAGTACCTGTGCTGAGATCTCCGGGTTGGTGGGCGACCAGGTGAGTTCACGCATCGCCAGACGGTACCTGTCGGTGGCCAACAGGGTCATAGTGTCGCCCTGAACCTCCAGCCCTAATTCCGGTAAGGATCGGCAGAGTTTCATCTTTTGATGCGGCCACCAGAACCTGGGAAACCGCCCGCGCGAACTCAGTACCGTCAACGGTACCCGAGACCTCCGGCAGCTCCGGCAGTTCTGGGTAGTCAACCAGCGGCATAGCAGCCAGCTGGAACTTTGCTGAACGGCATGAAATAAACACCTTGGAGTCAGATGCGGCGAACTCAACCGGTGCGCTGGGGAGAGAACGGCAGATGTCGGCGAGCATCTTACCGGGCACTAGGCAGGTGCCGTCCTGCTCAATATCCGCTTCAACTACCTGACGGGCGCTGATTTCATGATCAAATCCCGCGATAGCTACCTCACCGTTTTCTGCAGTAATCAGTAGCCCACTGAGTACTGGGGAGGTGGGCCGTGCCGGTAGTGAACGTGCGGTCCAGCCTACGGCCTCGGCCAATACATCGCGGTCGATGGTGAATTTCATGAGGCGCCTTTCAGAAGTAGCTGAAGAAAGTCCTAAACAAGTGCGGTGGTCCCCGATAAGGGCACCTCTTCCATCCTACCGGAAAAGATGTAATTACAAGCTCAGATGAGGTGCATCGGGAACTGCGGAAGAAGGTAGAAGACTCAAGGATTTTTTGTAATTACATCTTTTGTATGTCGGCAGAAAGTCCTCAGAATGCAGTGACCCGTTTTTCGAGTCACATCCGTTGGGCAGTGTGCGTGATGAACGGGAACATCATGTTGTGTGAAGAGGATTTTTCTTAAAGTACAGTAGTGTTAATAACGCTTGTGGAAATCGTGGAAAAACCTAGAAATCCGCGAAAATCCAAGGAAATTCTCTGTGGATGAAACGTGGATGAATCGGTGCCACACTGAGGATGCATTGTGCATGGATATTTATACATTCCGGGTCTTCCACACCCACGGAATAATCATTCACTTAATATCCACAGTGCAGCGGTGTTTAAAACACACCCTATCCACAGGCGAAAATCCCTGTTTTTACCGGTTCTGCCGCTGATCCTGTTTGATTTTGTTCGTCAGCTCCGTCACCTGATTAAACGTCACGTGCCGCTCCGGCATTTGTGCACTGACCTTCCGCACCGCATGCATGACCGTCGTGTGGTCGCGCCCGCCCAGCTCCTGCCCAATCCGTGGCAGAGACATATCCGTCAGCTCACGCAGCAGATACATGGCGATCTGCCGGGCATTCGTGAGCGTACGGGTGCGTGACTTTGAGCGTAAATCATCAATCGACACATCAAAATACGCCGCCGTGGTCGCCAGAACCTGCGCCGCAGTAATTTCGGCACCCCCAGCATCCGTAATCAGGTCTTTGAGCACCACCTCAGCAAGCGATAAGTCCACCTGCTGCTTATTGAGCGAGGCGAACGCCGTTACACGAATGAGCGCGCCCTCCAACTCGCGAATATTCGCCGTAATATGCGATGCAATATACTCCATCACATCATCGGGAACGTTGAGCGATTCGCTCTGTGCCTTCTTACGCAAAATAGCGATACGAGTCTCCAACTCGGGAGGCTGCACATCAGTAATCAGGCCCCACTCGAAGCGTGAACGCATCCGCTCGGCAAACCCGGTGAGCTGTTTTCGGCGGCAAATCAGAAGTAATCACAACCTGCTTTTGGTGATTATGCAGGGCGTTGAAAGTATGGAAGAACTCTTCCTGCGTATGCTCTTTACCCGCCAAAAACTGGATATCGTCGATTAGGAGCATATCGACATTGCGGTAAATCTGTTTGAAAGAGGAACCCTCATCGTCACGAATCGAGTTAATAAAATCGTTCGTGAACTCCTCAGAATTTACGTACCGCACCCGCAGTGACGGGTATAAGTGTTTAGCATAGTGTCCGATCGCGTGCAGGAGGTGGGTTTTACCCAGCCCCGAATCCCCATAAATAAACAACGGGTTATAGGCGTTCGCGGGGGACTCCGAGACAGCAAACGCAGCCGCATGCGCGAAACGATTTGACTGACCAATCACGAACGTATCAAAAGTGTAATTCTGGTTGAGCCGTGCTGAGCTTTCCCAACCGGCTGCGGGAGGTGCTGAGGGGTCCGGCATAGCCTGATCTGCCGGTAACTGGTCCGGAAAAATACCGCCGCCAGCATTTGGTACAGCAGCGGGCGTCTCAGGTGCTGCGACGTACGAGTTAGCGGTGTGATGAGAAGCCGTATCGGTTGAGCCCACCCGTTCCGCCTCTACCTCGTGCAGTGGGGGAGTGGTGGAGACCTCTGCAAAACCGCCCGGTTCGGGGGCTTTATAGGGGCGTGCCTCATAAGTGTGCACATGCTGTCCAGAGGGGGCGGGCACCTGAGCATGTCGCGGCGCAGCACCGGAAACAGAATCATACGATGGTATACCGTACTCTGCTGCCCCGTGGGATGGGGAGGCAGAACCGGAAGTATGTTCGCTATGTTCGGACGAACTGGAAACAGTTGGAAGAGGGTACGCGGGCGGGGCACCAACAACAGTTGAAGGTGCCTCTTCAGGGGGATGTTTCCGCGGTAGCTGAGAGCGACTCATCAATCAGAAAAGCTTCAGAAATTTCGGGCCCGTAAGCGGTGTGTAGCGCTCGTTTCAACGGCTCTTTCAGTTTCGACTGGAATGTGTCCCGTGTGTATTCGTTCGGCACCGCTATAAGGAGTACGTTCCCTACCAACGCCTGCGGATGAGCTAAATGTACGAAACCGCGTAACCGGTTCCCCACCTGATGATCGGATTGAAGCAGACTCACCACATGAGCCCACCGCTGCACCATATCATTATTTGTTTCGCCCACAGGTGGTTCCTTCCGATCGGTGATTAAGACTTTACCCACACTATACACAGATTAACACCAATATCCACAGGTGTTATCCACAGTGTGGAAAACCTGTGTAGAATCAGTGGTTTTATGTGTGGAAAAAATATATCGAACCGGAATAAACCCTGAAAATACGGGAGAAAACCGGTGTATACGAAAGCTGTGGAAAAAATCCACAACCCGTGCGGGTTGTTGAAAAATCACATTCTGTGGATGCCCTCTATCCACTGTATACACAGAGCGCGCATCATGCACACCCGCATCGGAGGCACGCCCGCATTAACTTGACCGACACCGCCAGCTCTTCTAAAGTTGTTCTGTTGTATGTGTACCGCCTACCCCGAAGAGTCAGGGTACCCCTGTACACAAAAATCTTAGGGAAACCCGCCTGCATGATGTTTGGTTATCCCGCACCAGAACAAGGAGAAAAGTATGAGCAAACGTACTTTCCAGCCGAATAACCGCCGCCGCGCCAAAAAACACGGCTTCCGTCTGCGTATGCGCACCCGCGCTGGTCGCGCTATCCTGGCGAGCCGTCGTTCCAAAGGCCGCGCAAAGCTTTCGGCCTAACGAACCACATAATCGCCCGCTACCGCACACCAGCGTTAGCGGGCGATTGCCACAACGAAGGGAATCACGTGCTGCCCTTACAGCACCGGATGCGCACGGGCGTCCAATTCTCGCAGACAATCCGTTCCGGTGTCCGCTCAGGGCGTCGGAACATTGTTCTATCTGCGGCAAAACAAAACGGAGAAACAACCCGCATAGGTTTTATCGTTTCAAAAGCCGTGGGAAATGCCGTCGTCCGCAACCGCGTTAAACGTCGTCTGCGTGAAGCAGCTTCCGATACCGTGAAAACCCACCCGCACGGCTACTACATTGCCGTGCGGGCACTACCCGCATCCAAAAACGCCACCTACCAGCAGCTGCACCATGACTACACGCAGGCGCTCACAGCGGCGCTGATGAAACTAGCGGGAGAACATAAACCACGCGGGGCGGGGCAAAACCATGAGTAAAAACCGCCGTGACGAACGGTTCCACCAGCACAGCAGCGCCACGCACCACGCACACAGCGACCCGGATGCTCTTCTACATGCCGCACCCCACGAGTTCGTGCGGCCTGTCTCTGTGCTGCACGCTCTGTATACGCTGCCCTCAAAAATATATTTTTATTGGGCTTATTAAGGCGTACCGTAAAGTGATCTCCCCGCTCTACGGGGACGTGTGCAGGTACTACCCAACCTGTTCCGCCTACGGGCTGGAAGCTTTCACCACCCACGGGGCTATTGGTGGGCTTTTCCCTAACGGTGCGGCGCATTCTACGCTGCACCCCGTGGGCGACCGGCGGAATCGACCCTGTACCACCCGGAAAACGCGTTTTCACCCCGGGTGAAGAACCTAAAATTGTACTTCTGAACCATCCGCCCACCAGCCCCTAACAAGGCTGACTAGGGCCTTCGCTGACTTAGCCGAGTCAAAAGGAGAAAAAAACTCTCGTGCCAAATATTTTTGACCTTATTCTTTTGCCCTTTAAATGGGCAGTGTCGGCGGTTTTGTGGGTTTTCCATTCCCTCTTTACCGCCATTGGTATGGATCCGTCCTCAGGCCTGACCTGGGTGCTGTGCATTATCTGCCTGACCCTGGTTATGCGTACCCTCACCATCCCCTCTTCGTCAAACAGATTAAAGCGATGCGCGGTATGAGCGCCATGCAGGGCGATATCGCTAAGCTTCAGGCCAAATACAAGGGGAAGAAAGACCAGCTGTCCCGCCAGGCGATGGCACAGGAGCAGATGGCGCTGTACAAAAAACACGGCACCAACCCGTTTGCCTCCTGCCTGCCGATTATTGCCCAGATGCCTATCTTCTTCGGTCTGTACCAGGTGCTCATGGGAGTTTCCGGGGCGGCAGCAGCGAATGAAGGCATCCTCATGCTTCCCGCCGATCTGGTGAAACAGTTCAGCGAAGCCCACATTTTCGGTGCCCCCATTTTCTCGACCATGATGAACCCCGGCGACGGTAACCACACCGCTACCGTAATCCAGGCAATCGTCATGATTCTGCTCATGAGCGGTACCCAGTTCTTTATTCAGAAGCAGCTGAGTGTGAAGAACATGTCGGAGGCAGCACTGAACTCTCCGATGTTCCGTCAGCAGCAGATGATGATGTACATTTTCCCCATTATTTTCGCGGTGACGGGCATTAACTTCCCTCTTGGTGTGATGTACTACTGGACCGTCTCAAACTTCTGGGCACTGGGCCAGCAGTGGTGGGTGATCCGCAATAACCCCACCCCCGGTTCCCAGGCTGAGAAGGAACTCAATGAGCGCCGTGCCGCTAAGGGTCTGCCTCCGGTCGGCAAGACCAAAGAACAGCACGAGAAAGAGCTGGAGGAGGCACGTGAACGTGCCAATGCAGGCCAGCGTCAGCAGCCGATGAGTAAGAAACGCCAGAAGCAGCAGCGCGCTAAAGGCAAGGGCGGGCAGAAGGGCTCTTCAGACGGCTCACAGAAGCCAAAATCGAATTAGCCGCCGCATCGCATCACCACCGCACAACCACGTAAAGGACATCCGATCCATGACTGACGTTACTGAAGAAAACGAAACCTACGAAGAAACCTCCACCGAACGTCCCAATACCTTCGAAAATATTGAAGAAGAAGGCGATATCGCTGCCGATTACTTGGAGGAACTGCTGGATATCGCCGATATTGATGGTGATATTGATATTGAGGTGCGTAACCAGCGCACGTACCTGGCTGTTCTTAACGACGAAGATAACAATGAAGAACTCCGCCAACTGGTTGGCCGTAATGGGCAAGTGCTTGAGGCCCTGCAGGAGCTGGTGCGACTGTCGGTGCTAGCCGCCAGCGGTAACCGTTCCCGCCTCATCCTTGATGTGGCAGGGTATCGTGCAGAACGCCGTGAACAGCTGGCTGATGCGGCCCGCCAGGCCGTGGAAGAGGTGCGTGAAAGCGGGGAAGACTACCATATGAACCCGCTGGGCGCCTATGAGCGCAAAATTGTGCACGATATTGTGGCTGAGCAGGGACTCTACAGTGAGTCTGAGGGGGAGGGCCCGTCCCGTCACGTTGTTATTTCGCTCCCGGAGGTATAAATGGAGCACACACCCCTGGACGGGAAAAACCAGGTTGCCGCTGAACAAATCTTTGGTGACCGTCTGCCGCTGGCACAGCGCTACGTAGAGCATCTGGCCACCAGCGGTATTGAGCGCGGACTCATTGGCCCGCGTGAGGTGCCGCGCCTGTGGGAGCGTCACGTGTTGAACTGCGCCGTAATACAGGAACTTATCTCCGAGGGCGCTTCGGTGGTGGATGTTGGCTCTGGTGCGGGCTTGCCGGGGCTGTGTCTGGCGATTGCCCGGCCCGATCTGAAACTGACTCTCATTGAGCCGCTGGAACGCCGCGTTAACTGGCTCAATGAGGTCGTGGAAGATTTGGGACTTGAAAACGTAACGGTGTTTCGTTCCCGCGCTGAACAGGCTGTGGGTGCGGTGGAAGCCGATGTGGTAACCGCTCGCGCTGTCTCTGCGCTTGTGGGACTGGTTGACATTACTCTACCGATCCTGCGCGGCACTGGAGAGCTGCTGGCTCTCAAGGGACGTTCAGCTGCTGAGGAAGTGGCAAAAACGAAGAAAAAACTCAACCGCTATGGTGCCAGGCAGACCGAGATCCTTACGGTGGGGGAGGGGCTGTTAGACGAGCCCACCACCGTGGTACGCATCCAGTTATAGTCGGGTACTGTTTCTCAACTCGATGGCCTCTCCCCAATGTGGGAGGGGCCATTTTTATTGTCTGTTGTGGTCACGAGTGCAGGTTTCACCATTCCTCGATGTTTCACGTGAAACTTTCATGGGTAATACTCGGTGTTTAACCCCCTTGCGCGTGGTGTTGAAAGAAATCTACGGGTAATCTTATAGAGAGTGAAAAAGACGGAGACCCACCTTCAGGCGCGCACACGGCGCATGAAAAAGGGGAATAATCCGAATGTTTCACGTGAAACATCGACCGATACGCATCCCTAAACGGCACCCGACTGCATGACGCCGAGGAGAAAAAATGACCGAACAAGCAACCGATAACGGTTCGCTTTACACCCTGTCGAAGCCCGCACACACCCGCATCCTCACTATCTCAAACCAGAAGGGCGGCGTAGGTAAAACCAGTACCGCCGTGAACCTGGCGGCAGCGCTCGCTGAGGCTGGAATGAATGTGCTGGTTATCGATAACGACCCGCAGGGTAATGCCTCGACCGCACTCGGTATTGAACACGATGTAGAAACCCCCAGCATGTATAACGTGCTGATTGACGACAAACCTCTGCATGAAAATTGTGCAGACCTGCCCCGACCTAGAAGGGCTGTGGTGCGCCCCGGCCAATATTGACCTCGCCGGGGCTGAAATTGAACTGGTCTCAATGGTGGCGCGTGAAACCCGTCTTAAAGGTGCCCTGGAGGATTACAGCACGTGGCGTGAGTCCCATAACCTGCCGCGCCTTGATTACGTATTAATCGACTGCCCGCCGAGCCTGGGGCTGCTTACCGTCAATGCATTTGTTTCGGCTGACGAGATTCTAATTCCCATCCAATGCGAATACTATGCACTGGAAGGCTTGAGCCAGCTTCTGAAGAATATCGAGATGATTCAGAAACACTTGAATTCGCGTCTGAGGATTAGCACCATTCTGCTTACCATGTATGATGGGCGCACCAACCTTGCAGCACAGGTGGCTGATGAAGTGCGCGAGCATTTTCCTACAGAAACTTTGCAGACCCTCATCCCTCGGTCAGTTCGTATTTCTGAGGCTCCCAGCTACCAGCAGACCGTTATTACCTATGACCCGGCATCGACAGGTGCGCAGGCGTATCGGGAAGCTGCGCGCGAGGTAGCCATGCGATAGGAACACTAAAAACACATAAAAACATACGATTAAGGTTGATTGTATGTTTCATATACAGCAGAAATAGCGGTGTGGAAAGTAAAAGGGCACACCCAGTGAGTAACCCAAAACCTGCCGAACATATGCGAGGGAATACGTTAATGAGGAGGAAAGATGGCTGAAAAACGAAGGGGCCTCGGTAGGGGGTTAGGGGCGCTTATCCCCAATAGCACCAAACCCACATCCGAGCAGAAGGAAGTATCCAGTACACAAAAAGGTGGATCCACGAGCCCCTCAGCAGCCGCAGGAAAAAAACAGGGCTGCAGGTATGGGCCGTCAAGAGACCGGTACTGTCCAGAAGAAGACCACGGAACAACAATCCTCACCCTCTTTAGCGAAGCTTCCTGCTCCTAAAAAGTCCTCATCGGTGCGCGGCGGATTGGGCCGTAAACATATTCTCGATCAAGAAGTGCTGCCTGTGCCAACCGATCAGAAGATGGAAGAGGCACCTCATAACACGCAAGAGAAGGAAAAGGGCACCAAAGCACAGCCTGCTATTAAAGGACAAAACTTCGGTAGCAGCCGCAGATTTGGCGGATAAAAAGGCTGCTGCAGACACCACGGCGGTAGGGGAGAAGGCGCCAGCTGCTGAGACTAAGACCGCCTCCGCACCATATTCGTCGGGGAAAAAATCGGCGTCAGAGCATGATCTTTTCGATGAACTGCCCGCAGAATCAGAACGGCCGGTACCCTCCCAAGCTGTTTCTCAGGAATCAGCCCCAACTGAGGAAACGCCTCAACCGGCGGCCGATACAAAGGATGTTTCACGTGAAACATTGAAAAAGAAACAGCGTCTCGATATGGGTCAGGCACTTCGTAATACGACTCTTACCCGCCGTCCTGTTGACTTCTTCTTTGGTGAAGAAGTGAAGACCCCCAGCTCTTCTGAGGACCTGGTACCTGTTCCGGGCGCGCAGTTCGCGATCCTCAATATTTCGGATATTCATCCAAACCGCAAACAACCTCGCGTTGATTTTGACGAACATGATATGGACGAACTTGTTCATTCGGTGAAAGAGATTGGGGTTTTACAGCCCATAGTCGTGCGTCCATCGCGGGAAAAAGGCCACGAGAAATATGAGCTGGTGATGGGGGAGCGTCGCTGGAGGGCAACCCAGCGGGCGGGATTACCAACGATTCCTGCGATTGTGCGCGATACCCAGGATAACGATCTGCTCCGTGATGCCCTCCTTGAAAATCTGCATCGGAGCCAGCTGAACCCCATTGAAGAGGCGGCCGCCTACCAGCAGCTGATGGAGGAATTTGGTACCACCCAGGATCAGCTGGCTAAGCGTATTGGTCGGTCACGTCCGCAGATTTCCAACACCATCCGGTTGCTTAAGCTTCCTGCATTGGTACAGCGTCGTGTAGCGGCCGGCGTTTTATCAGCCGGTCATGCCCGCGCTCTGCTCATGCTCACAGATCAAGCGCAGATCGAAACTTTGGCGCAGAAGATCGTTAATGAGGGCCTATCGGTGCGTGCTGTTGAAGAACTGGTGGCCGCAGCATCCGGCGCAGAGGATAAGAAACAGCGGAAGGAACCTCGCCCGCAGAAACATCGGGAGCGTCTGGACTATATCGCCGATGCCTTTGCCGATAAGCTGGATACCTCGGTAAAGATAAGTCTGGGTGCACGTAAGGGAAAGATGACAATCGAATTCGCCAATGTCGATGATCTGAACCGGATTATTAAGACGCTGGATACTAACTTCGAAAACTAGGTGTAGTCAGTGCCGGTGGTGATGTTTCACGTGAAACATCACCACCTCTGTTTTTAATCGTCGTGCTGATACGGTGCTTCTGAGATTACCTCCGCTAAAGTGTCAGACCGGAGTGAACTGGACATGGCTAAGAACAATATCGGCAGAAGATAACCACACCTGATCACTCTGGCCTTCTGCAGGGTGCAGTCCTTGCCAGAACGGGAGAAGCGGGGGAGGGAGCTTCCTGTTGCAGTAGACCGTATATCTATCCCCTGTGCGTATCATGTGCCCAGAACTGAATAGGTGTGGATAAAGTGCTGGAAACACAGTGGGGGCGGATGTTTCACGTGAAACATCCGCCCCCACTGTGTGAAGAGATTTAGTCGATGTACTCTGCAAATTCTGCGAGCAGAGCTTTTTTAGCCTTAGCACCCACGGTCGGTTTGACGAGTTCGCCGTCCTTGAAAAGGTGGATTGCAGGGGATGGAAGTGATATTGTACTTCAGTGCAATATCACCATTTTCTTCTACATCTACCATCACCACATCTACTTTACCTTCATATTCAGCGGCAATCTCCTCAATAACCGGAGCCACTAGGCGGCAGGGTCCGCACCATTCAGCCCAGAAATCCACAATTACGGGCTTGCTGCTTTTGAGCACCTCAGCGTCAAACGTAGCGTTAGTAACCTGCTTAACCGAGCTCATTGTTCTGCCTCCTCTTTACATATTTTCAATATAGTGTTGCGCATCAAGCGCCGCCACGGCACCGGAGCCCGCAGCGATAATTGCCTGACGATACGTCGGGTCGATAACATCCCCGGCAGCAAATACGCCCGGGACAGAAGTCTTCGAAGAACGTCCCTGAACCTCAATCGTGCCCTGCTCACTGAGCGTGAGCTGATCTTTGACCATATCAACACGGGGGTCTGAACCGATGGCTATAAAAGAGTCCGTTCAGGGGCAGCTCGCGCTCAGAACCATCCTTCGTGTTCTTCAGAGTTACCTTCTCAAGGTTCGAATCACCGTCAATAGCACTGACCTCAGAATCCCATAGGACCTCAATCTTCGGGTTCTCAAAAGCACGTTTCTGCATAATATCGGATGCGCGGAACGAATCACGGCGGTGAATAATATAGACTTTCCGGGCAAAGGTGGTCAAAAACAGTGCCTCTTCAAGTGCTGAGTCGCCGCCGCCTACCACGGCAATATCCTTTTCTTTGAAAAAGAAACCGTCACAGGTTGCGCACCAGGATACGCCGTAGCCGGAAAGACGATCCTCACCCTCAACGCCGAGCTTGCGGTATTCTGAACCGGTCGAGAGGATTACAGTCTTTGCCAGATGCACCGAACCATCCGAGAGGATTACTTTTTTCACCTCGCCGGTAAGGTCAAGTTTCTCAACATCCTGGTAGCGAATATCTGTGCCGAAACGCTCAGCCTGTGCACCAATATTCGTCATGAGTTCGGGGCCCTGAATACCTTCAATAAAACCCGGGAAATTCTCAACTTCGGTGGTGTTCATAAGAGCACCACCGGGGGATACGGAGCTGGCAAACAGCACGGGTGAGAGATTAGCGCGGGCGGCATAAATCGCCGCCGTATACCCTGCGGGGCCCGCACCCACAATAATGACATTGTGCACCGTCTGCTCGCCCTGCTCAGCGGCAGATGTGCTCGCACCCTCAGGTTTCGTTGATGCGGCGCCAAGACGTACACCTCCAAGCGCGGCATTACCAAAAAGGCCACCGGTTGTTGTATTGGTGCTCATTTTTCTCTCTTTCGTCCCAATCATTGATATCGTGCCACATAAACGTGATAGTTCCTTTGATTATTCCATTTCGGGCCTCGGTATGCCATACGTTACGTTTTCTAACAGACTTAGGCATCTCAACCCGCCAACACCACACTGGGGCACTACGGCGCATACAAAAGCCCGCAGAGACGCTCAACGGTGTGAGCATCCCTGCGGGGCATAAGGGGAGAGAAAAGGGACTGGGCTACTCAGCCTTCAACTCGGCAAGCCGCAGCCCGTACGGGTAGATTGAGATGGGCTGTGAAAGCTTCGGGGCCTCAGTGAACTGAATAATCACATACCCGCCCTTGTCTGCGCTCTGCTTGGAAGTATCCAGCTCAACCACGGCGTCTTTCCCATTAAACGTTCCCTTACCCACCTCGGTGGCCCCGTTGAGGGAATTCTGGTTGTTCACGTACACGGTGTACGCCCCGCCGGTACCAGTGTTCTGCTGCATCGTCACCTTAGAAACAACCGTGGGAGTTTGAAGTTTGGCAGACAGCGCGAACGGAACAGCCAGCTTACCGCTCCCAAAGCCGTAGCTCATCCACACGGTAGCGGGGTTATTGTCCGCAAGCTTGGGCAGGTTCGCATCCGTCTCAGACATGAACGTGGGGTTATTCGGCACTAGACGGGCCACGGTGGCGATCTTTCGCTGGGGCGTTTGAGGTGGTTTCCGGGCTGGGAGTGGGGGAGGGGCTCTCGCCACCCTCACTGGCCGAGGCTGAGGCGGATGTAGACTTGGCTGGCTTTGGCTCCGCGGTTTTAGACGACCCAATACCCGTGAGCGAAATCAGCACGGCACCGGCCACAATCAGCAGCAGCAGTACGGCGGCGAGAACGATCACCCACGTACCGCGGCGGCCGTCATCTTCATCGTCCTCATCATCGTCGTACAGGTCCCCGCCGGGGTACATGCCGCCGCCCATCTCCGGCTGAATAGGGTTACCATCCCAGCTTTTAATGGCGCCAATAACCTCCATTGCGGCGGGCTGAGTCGGCACGGTCGCACCAAAAATTTCGGTACCCAAGGGCGGCTTCATCGTCGTACACGTCCGAAAGCGAGCGCTGCTCGGTCAACAGCGCATCCAACAGCACTGAGGGGGCGGTGTACGACGTAATGAGGTACTTGCTGCCTTCGGGGGTGATACCCATATCGAGCATCTGGAAAACTGTAGGGGTTGCTCTCATTGAGCACACGCGAGTTGTTCTCAAGCAGGTTGCTGCGTGCCGGGGACGCAACGACCACCGACACTTTACGGCTGAGAATCTGATCCATGCCGTCGAGAATCATATCTGTCTCGGCGGTAACGATAATCTGTGCGGTGATCTCGTAGCGGCCACCGAGTACCGTGCCTACCGGAATCTGCTGAGACAAGTGCTCTCCCGAATTTTCGCTCGTACGCCCAGTTCAGGGCTGTTCTCTATCAAAAGTTTACCCGGCTTAACGGGTTCTGTGGGTTTTCAGCGGTTTTGCCGACCTAACGGCGTGCTAATCTTCCCAGTTTACGTGTGATGGGTGCGAAAAGCGCGTCGGCTTCTTTCACCCGGAAAACCCGCAACCCCACCATGTAAGAGCCGAGCATGACCGGCCCGCACACAATCAGGGTAATAATGGCGCTGATTTTCGACGCCCAGGCGAAACCGCTGGCGCTGTACCCGCCCAGCAGCCACAGGACCCCGGCGGTCACCCCGGCAGCGAAAACAGCTGCGAATGTGGCGCGGGCGTACACGCTCAAGATACGTTTCTGCCCGTAGTAGCCAAGGCGGCGTTTCACCAGGTAGTGGCTAATACCGGTGAGCAGAATATTGTGCGTAGGATAGATGCACGCCAACGCGTAGACGGTGTACTGGGCATCCAACAGGGAGGCGCTGAAGCTCATCACTACCATGATGGAGGCCGAGAACAACTGGATTTTGAAGGGGGTGCGGGCGTCTTCACGAGCGTAAAGCACACGCCCGTACAGGAACGTGACGGTGAGTGTGGGGGTACCTAACGCCATAATGACAATGAGCTTGGCAATAATAGTGGCCGCCACCCGGTCGCCGCCGCTGAACAGGATAGCGACCGGCCCGGCAAGGACAATAAGCGCCACGGCGCAGAAAATGGTGGCCACCCCGGAGGTACGCAGCCCGTGAGAAACGGCGTGGATGACACTGTCCCTATCATCGGCGCTGGCGGAGGCGCTCATCCGGTTAAAGAGCACGGTAGCGATGGACATACCAATCACACCGTGCGGGAGGATATACAGCATTGAGGCGTAGTTGAGGGCCTGCAGGCCGGGGATTTGGATGCCCATCTCCGCATAGCGGGCACGTTCACCAACCACAGATGCAGCAACCTGGTTCATATACATGAAGGAAAGGTTAGCCACAGCGCCCGCTGCAAGCGTCCAAGCGGCGAGTTTAGCGGGTTCACGTAGTCCAATGCCGCGCCACCCGAAATTGGGGCGCAGATGCATCCCCAGGCGGCGTAGGGGGATAAACAGCACGAGGGCCTGCATGGCGATGCCGAGGGTAGTAGTACCTGCAAGCACAACCGTTTGGGCGCTGGTCCAGTTCTCAACCGAGTGCAGCGGCGGGTTAATGGTGGTGTTCTGCGCCCCGAACATAACAATGAACACCAGCAGGCCGATGATGGAGATGACGTTATTCAGCGCCGGCGACCACATGTAGGCTCCGAACGCATCTTTAGCGTTCAGCACCTGCCCGATGACGGTATACAGGCCGTAGAAGAAGATCTGCGGCAGACACCAGAGCGAGAAAATGACCCCTAGTTGTTTCTGCTCCGGTGTCCAGGTGGAGCCCATCACATCAATAATGGGCCAAGCGCAGGCGACCATAATGACCGTAATCAGCCCAATAGCGGTGACGGTGAGTGTTACCAGCTTTGAAATGTACAGCGCCCCACCGTCTTGGGCTTTGGCGGCTTTAATGATCTGCGGCACGAGCACGGCGTTGAACGCGCCCCCGGCAACCAGCACGTAAATGAGGTTGGGGAGGGTGTTGGCGACCTCAAACACGTCGCCGACGGTTGAGAGGGAGCCGATGGCGACGGTAATAAGAACCGTCCTGACTAGTCCGAGCACTCGGGATACGAGCGTCCCGGCAGCCATGATCGCGCTTGCGAGCGCGTCTGTTCGTGCCAACTGGTGCCTCCTGTGCGTAGCGTAGGTTTAGAGCCGTGACTGGATGAATTCGCGGGCGAGGTCGGCAATATGCCGCTCGTTAGCGAACGATAGCCTGCGGTTAAGATCCGTGAACGGTACCCAGGCCACATCTACGGCCTCGTGGTCGGGGTCGTTATCGATGGTGATTTCCCCTCCGGTTGCCTTCAGCAGGTAGTGGTGCACCGTTTTGTGGATGCGCTGCCCGGAAGAGGTGAACCAATATTCAATGTTACCGAGTGAGTGCAGGATATCACCACGTATCCCGGTTTCTTCTTCAATTTCGCGTTGTGCAGCCTCTTCAAGGGTTTCTGCTTCTTCAATATGCCCCTTGGGCAGACACCATTCGACGCGTCCGGCACGGTTAATGCGCGCAATAATGGCAGCAGGCAAACTCTGGCGCGCGAAGTCTATGATGATGCCTCCAGCGGATACTTCACGGTGTACCGGCGTGTAAGACGCGGTTAACAGGGTTCGCATCTTGGGTGCGCGCGGTACGGGAAAGTTCATGGTTCTACCTTAACCGATACGGGGGCTTTTTGGGTTGTTCGCGCCTGCGGTGAGGCGGTGAGGCGGTTTATCTGGCAGGATTAAGAGACTATGTCGCAGAAAATTGATGTGCTTTCGAAGTTCCCGGATGCCGCGCAGCTGGGTGAGCTGTACCGCCGGGCGGGTTTTGAACTGTACCTGGTGGGCGGTATTGTGCGTGACCAGTTGCGTGATACCCCCGGTGATTTTTACGGATTTTGATTTGACCACGGACGCCACCCCCGCCGAAAGTGAGCAGATCCTGCGAGTGTGGGGTGAACACGTGTGGGATATCGGTAAGGAGTACGGCACTATAAGCGCCCGTAAGAATGGGGCCGTGTACGAGGGTGACCACCTACCGGGCGGAGGTGTACGCCTCTGACTCCCGCAAACCCACGGTCGAGTTTGGCACGGATTTACGCGCCGATCTGGTGCGGCGTGATTTTACGATGAACGCAATGGCAGCTTCACTGCCTTCGGGTGAGGTGGTGGATCTCTTTGGTGGCGCTAAGGATTTGGCGGAGGGTGTTCTGCGCACCCCGCGCTCGCCTCAGGATTCTTTTTCGGAGGATCCGCTGCGGATGATGCGTGCGGCACGGTTTGCGGCACGTTTTAATCTGCAGGTGGCGCCGGACGTGTTTGAAGCGATGCGGCAGATGGCCTCGCGTATTGAGATTATTTCGGCGGAGCGAGTCCGTGATGAGCTGGTGAAACTTATCTGTGCCGACTACCCGCGGGTTGGGCTGAACCTGCTGGTGGAAAGTGGGCTTGCAGACTATGTGCTCCCAGAGCTGCCCGCGCTGCGTATGGAGATCGACCCGGCGCACCACCATAAGGACGTGTACGGGCATTCGCTGAAGGTGATGGAGCAGGCGATTGAGAAAGAAACCGGTGCTGATGGTCCCTGCCCGAAACCTGATTTTGTGCTGCGGTTTGCGGCTCTTCTGCACGATATTGGTAAACCTAAAACCCGCAGATTTGAGAAAGACGGGTCGGTGTCTTTTCTGCACCACGAGGTGGTGGGCGCGAAACTTGTGAAGAAGCGCATGCGCTGCTTACGTTTTGACAACGACACTATTAGTGCGGTGGCGCGCCTGGTTGAGCTTCATATGCGTTTCTACGGCTACCGTGAGGCTGGCTGGACTGATTCTGCGGTGCGCCGGTATGTGCGGGATGCGGGTGAGCAGCTGCAGCGCCTGCACCGGTTGTCCCGGTCGGATGTGACCACCCGCAATAAGCGTATGGCGCGTTCGCTGGCGCAGGCGTATGACGATTTGGAGCGGCGTATTGAAGAGCTGGCCGCGCAGGAGCAGCTGGATGCGATGCGTCCCGAGCTGGACGGTGAGCAGATTATGGCGGTATTGGGGGTAAAACCTGGCCCGGTGGTGGGGCAGGCGTATAAGTTCCTGCTGAATCTGCGCCTGGATGAGGGGGAGCTGGGTCGGGAAGCAGTCACGGAGAGGTTACTGACCTGGTGGAAAGAGCAACAGAGCGCATAAGAATTTTGCGTAGCAACCTGAAATAGCATCATAATGCGGGATTTACGCGTAAAATTTTCTGTGAGCGTGTTTTGCTCCTTATAGCACAGTCACTGAAAGGACCTCAGATGTCTCAGGAACCTCATGTAAATCAGCAGAACCACGAGGCCAACAAGTACCCCTCTCAGCCCGGTCAGCTACAGCCTCAACCCGTAGTAGCTACACCGGCGGTAGTTATGGTTCAGCAACCCGTATCCGTGGGAGTCGCCTATGTACTGTGGTTTTTCTTAGGTGGTTTAGGCGTTCATAAATTTTATCTAAAGCAAGCGGTTATGGGCGTGGTAATGCTGGTTCTGTGGATCGGGGGCATAATACTATCAGCTACCCTGATTGGTGCGCTCATTGGTGTTCCCATGCTTATAGCCTGGATCGTACTGTGGATTATTGACGCTTGCACTATGCCCAACCGGATTAATGAGCTCAACGGTGTGGTGGCTGTAGCACCAACCCGGCCCATGTAAGTAGTTCTAGCTTTTTCAGTAGAAATACGGCCGTGTTCCCTATACCTTGGTAAGAAGGTGTAGGGAACACGGTGTTATAGCATCCCGGCACGATTTATAAAAAATAAGATAAAGCAACTGTTGTGCCGGTATTGGTTTCGTGTAAACTTAGAAAGTCTGTGCGCTCACCCCGAGTGGGCCCGGACCACACCATGAATCTCCTGCTATGGAAATACCATAGCCGTTTAGCCCAGAGGAGGGGTCTAATCATGCGTGCATACGAACTGATGGTGATCTTCAGCCCCGAGGTTGAGGATCGCGCGGTTGAGCCGTCCCTGTCTAAGTTCCTTGAGATCGTCACCAACGCTGGCGGCACCATTGACAATATGGACATTTGGGGCCGACGCCGCCTAGCATACGAAATTCAGAAGAAGTCCGAGGGCATCTACGCGGTTGTTAACTTCACCGCAACCCCCGAGACCTCCGCTGAGCTTGACCGCGTTCTGAACCTGAACGAGTCCGTCATGCGTACCAAGATCATCCGCCCGGAAGAGCAGAAGATCTCCGCCAAGTAGTTCCTCCAGGCGGAATGCAGCCCTTAAATTGTCAGGGGCTTGTGTTTCACTAGAAGCAACATACTTGATACCCATACGAGGAGGCATCTCATGGCCGGCGAAACCGTTGTAACTGTCATCGGTAATCTCACCAGCGATCCTGAGCTTCGTTTCACCCCCGCCGGGGTGGCCGTTGCTAACTTCACGATCGCATCCACTCCGCGCACCTACAACCGTAATAGCGGCCAGTGGGAAGACGGGGAGGCACTGTTTTTGCGTGCGTCTATTTGGCGCGAGTACGCAGAGAACGTTGCGGAAACCCTGAAGAAGGGTACCCGCGTCATCGCTCAGGGCCGCTTGCGGTCCCGCTCGTATGAAACCCGAGAAGGCGAACGCCGCACCTCAATGGAGCTTGATCTCGATGAGATCGGTCCCGCGCTGCGCTACGCTACCGCACAGGTCACCCGCTCACACCGTAACTCCGGTGGGGGAGCCCAGCAGGGCAATAATTATGGTGGCAATACCTTCGGTGGTCAGCAGCAGGCTGGCGGCTATAATGCCGCACCTCAGCAGGGGTACAACAGTAACTCCGGCGGCGGCAACGGCTACTCCAATAATTCTGGTTACGGCGCATCCGCGCCCGCCGCTGGTGCGGCACCGGCCCAGTCCCAGCAGCAACAGCAGGCTCCTTCGGCTGACCCGTGGAGCTCGCAGGCTGGTGGGAACTATGATTGGGGTACCGCAGGCGACGACGAACCCCCGTTCTAAACCGCTCGTCTTCTCACCCAATAAAACTATTCATCCATCCCGCGGTTTACCCGCCGCGGGCTCCCAAACTGAAGGAGCACCACGATGGCTAAGGCTGAAATCCGTAAGCCCAAACCCAAGCAGAACCCGCTCAAGGCTGCTGACGTCACCGTTATCGACTACAAGGACGTCGCGCTTCTGCGTAAATTCATCTCCGACCGCGGTAAGATCCGCGCCCGCCGCGTGACCGGCGTGACCGTTCAGGAGCAGCGTAAGATCGCTCAGGCTATTAAGAACGCCCGCGAGGTTGCACTGCTGCCCTACTCCGGCGCTGGCCGCTAAAAAGAAGGAGAGAGTACAGTACCATGGCTAAGATTATTCTCACTCAGGAAGTAACCGGTCTGGGTGCCGCTGGCGACATCGTCACCGTGAAGAACGGTTACGCACGTAACTACCTCCTTCCCCGCGGTTTCGCTGTCACCTGGACTGTTGGTGGCGAGAAGCAGGTTGAGTCCATCCGTGCGGCCCGTGCGGCGCGCGCTAAGGCATCCCTCGAAGAGGCACAGGCTCTTGCTGCTGCCCTGTCGGCTAAGCCGGTGGTTGTTGCCCACAAGGCTGGTGCTGATGGCCGCCTGTTCGGTTCCGTGAAGGCAGATGCCATTGCCGATGCTATTGAGGCTGCTGGCATTGGTTCGATTGATAAGCGCACCATCCACTTGGGTTCCGCTATTAAGCGCACCGGTGAGTATCAGGTGACTGCTCGCCTGCACCAGGATGTTGTTGCTAACGTTACCCTTGATGTTGTAGCGGCTGCCTAAACAAGGCTTATAGGGCTCTATAAGAGGCCCGGAAGGCGTCACTGCTCTTTCCTCGATGGGGGAGGGGAGTGGCGCCTTTGCCTTTGTGCTTTATGGCCTTTCGGAGGAGCTGCCACCCATAGTTTAGATCTTGACCGTTGCGAGATGACTGTCAGTTCGTTGAGACAGCGGTATTTGTGAGTGATGTTTCACGTGAAACATCGCTATTTTTGTGCTAAGAACTCAACAATGAGGGGGTTAGTTGCCGCGAACCTCATAACTCTTTTGATCCTCCCAGGATATTGCCCCAGTATCGTTCTGAGCCTCGGCATAAGCCGTCTTAAACGACACCATAGATTGTGCAAAGCCAAGACAAATATCGCCGCGTAGGATGTACATGTAGTTGCCCCTCCGCCCGCCGCTGGGAACGACAGTAAACGCATTTTCGTAGGGGTGAATAGACCAGTTATCTGGGGTGTTGCCTAATTCCCGTGTGGGGTTGCGATGCTTTAGCCAGGCAATGAATACATCAGTTGCTTCCTCCACAGTAGGGGCATGATTGCCTTGTCCGTAGGTGCTGGTTGGGGGAACAAGTTTATTCTTGTGCATGTACTTCATGGGGCTCCTCCGTTCGTCAGTTTATCCCTACCAATAAAGTATAAAGGTTGATTTTCGTAATAAAAACTGAATGTTTTGCAATAATGTTTCACGTGAAACATCGCTGATTACGTTCTGCTCGGCGTTGAAGATGGACCCGGATCGAGCTGTTCATGAAACCTTCCGCCGGTCTCCTGAACAAAGCAGTCAATCACCTCTGTTGGGCTAAGGCTCATGAGATGGGAGAGTGCTGCGGCGTTTTTCTCGTTTGCGCTGTGAATTACCGTGTTGAGAATGGAGCCGGTGGGAGTTATCAGGCACACGCAGCCGGGGTGTTCTTGTGGAGAGTGTGTGGCCCATCCGGGGGCCAGCTGAGGTTTCCAGTAGTTGGTGAGCAGCATCGGCCACCCGTTATCCGCACGTGCATCATTCAGTACATCGTACGCGGCCCAGCGCAGTATCACCGCGAAATGCGGGCTTGATACATCGGGGGAGCGAAGCTCGCCGCGCTCCGTATGACCGTAGTGCCAGCATCCGTCTTCACACCAGAAATGAGGGACTCGATCGAAACTGCCCGGTGGCTGTATCTCATCGTCCAGGTAATACCAGACTTTGCCTCGTGCCGTCACCAAACGGTAGAAATCATCACCCATAGTCCGGTCTGGGGTTCCCCGTTCCAGAAGATGCACCGGCAGCGGGCTGCCATCGAGGGTCTAGATAAGCATCCAGTACCTGTTGGGGAGAGAACTCCATGAGGTGGGAAAGCGCCGCAAGCTCAATAGCATGTGGAAGGGCGGTAGCCATGCGCATGTGCAGCGGGAGCCCGTCAGGTTGGATAAGGCGCGCTTCAACCGTGCCAGCATAGGAATCCTTCACGCTCACCTGTTCGGCACTCCACCCTGAAGCAAACCTACCTGCCGTTCGTAGGGGGAGCAGCTGCGCCCAACAGCGTTTTGAGTGAGTGCGGTACTGGTTAGCGGTGCGGCAGATAAGCCAGCGCAAGGCCACCTCAATATCCGGGGTGGAGAGCGTAGCAATTTTTAGGTTCTCAGTGTGCCCATCGGTGAACCGGGTACTGTGATACCCCACATGCCACAGCTCGTCCTGACTCCAGAACAGTACACTGCGCACATTTTGTTCGCGGCCAATAGATAAGACCCTATTTTTAATGGTTACACCAATGCCCGCATCGGTCAGTATAAACACCAGTCGGGCTAGCACAGGATGCGGTGACACGGTAGCTACCAAACCGTCAGCGAGCATGAGGCGCCCCTTAATACGACTTGCGGTATCAAGCCAGTAGGGTCTACGTAGCGCAATATCTAAAGCGGTACCGCCGTATTCGGTTGAATAATGCTTGAGTCCGGGGTGCGGTTGCTCCAGCCACAGATCTATGAGGGGCTCATGGTCTTGGGGTTTAAAATCTTTGGCGGCCAGGACGTGCATCAATGGAACTGTTCCGGCCCTATTGGGAGCTGCTGCATCCACTCCCCGGTTGATGAGGCGTTGCGCCAATTCGATATCTTCTGCAACATGATGTTCCTGGTTAAAACCACGAAAAAGAATATGTAAAAGATTGTTTTTATGACTATCTACGTCACCAAGGTCGGCATGCTGATTAAGCAGAAAAGTAGCTATACGGTAGCGAGATTCGCTATTGGAATTAGCGAGCGCATAGAAGAGAAGTGAATGTCCGCCGTAGTGAGAATGTTCGTCTCCGCTACGATAGACGGTCATGAAGTCGTCGAAACTTTTCTGCTGCGCTGCGGTGAAGACATCCATAGTCTATTGTAACCACTCGCACTTTAATAAGCGGTCCGTCAACTAAAATCCCGGTAAAACACCTGTGATGAGTGCCCACCATAGGTTGTGGGTGAATGTTTCACGTGAAACATCCTCATCATTACGATGTTTCGCGGATGAATTGAGCAATGGCGTGCCGTACCTTCCCGGGATGTCCCTGAATCATATGACCACCTGTGTCAAAGAGGACCGCGGTGAGATTCGGGTATCGGTTCAGAGACTCCTATACCTGCCCCTGCGGGGAGCGAAAGGAACAACCCGATCTTCTTTTGTGTGGAGAAGAAGAACAAGCGGCTTTAACGTCTCAACAGGGTAATGTTCATAATGTACCGCCATATCTGGATTCGTGATCGTGGCATCAATATCTATTCCTGCCCTCCGTCCATGCAGCGGGAGCATCCCGTAAATCGTGTTTGAAGGCAGCCCAAAGATCGGTTGAAAGAAGGGGGACAGCAGCCACATTAGGGAGTTGCGGTTTACTACAGAGGCAAGTCCCACACGCCCGGCAGCTTTTGCGGCTTTTTATCCCAGACGGGGGCGGAGCTGAGAAGAATAATGCCTGTGGTACGTTCTGGGTCATCAAGGGCGAAGCGCATAGCGGGTGTTCCTCCGGCTGAGGCTCCCAGAACATAGACCTTTTCAATATTTAAAGTATCCAGAAGCTCAATAAGCGCGGCGTCCTGTTCCTGTCTGCCGCCTTGATGAGGCGCTAGAACTACCGCCCATGAGTACCCTAACTCTCTTGCCTGCTTCATACAACAATAGCGCCGCCTGTACCGGTACACCACCCCAAAAGAACCGAATAGGTATTGGTGTGCAGGCGGTCTTTTCTGAAGTCAGTGATCCACTGACGTCCCCGCACACTGGTTTCAGTGTTAGGCTGAGGAACAACGGTGAGCGGAAGCTCTCCGTATCACCGTGTGACACGGAAATAGTAAGGACGGTGTTTTTTGTGAAACACTCCGAAAAATATTCATCATTCTACCGCCTGAGGGTGAATCCTTGGGTGAGTATGTTTATTGCTTTTCTTATCCTTCTGGTGATCTCGCCCCTGATTGCACAGGGTTTTTTCGCCCTGTACCCCTCCGTTAGTGCCGGTGATCATCCTTTGTTCTCCAGTGCCCGATTATTGTTGCCCTCCGCATTAACCATTACGGGGATACTTGTGTGGGCACGGACTATGGATAAGCTCTCGCTTAAACGACCTGGGCCTGACGCAGAAGAAAGTGTTTGTATCCTGGGTGATTGGTTCCCTGTGCGGGGCAGGACTTATTGCAGTGGTATTAGTCGGGCTGATCCTGTTGGGAGCCGCTCATCTCTCATGGGGCGGCGTATCTTCTGCTGCCCCCATTCTCTTAGGTGCTCTTGTGTATGCCGTACGAGGACTATCTGAAGAGATTGTTTTTCGGGGATATCTGCTAAATGTCATGAGTTCTCGGTGGGGCATGGTGGCAGGTATTCTGGTGAATTCTGTGCTTTTCTCGGCAGCTCATATCTTCAACGTGGGGTTCAGTATCGTCGCTTTTATTAACCTGTTTCTAGCGGGTACGGTATTTGCATCGCTGTACTGGCTGAGTGCAAACGTGTGGTTGGTGAGTGCCGTACATGCGGCTTGGAATTTTACATTTGGGTATTATCCTGGGCGGGGTAGTTAGCGGAACCACTCAACCTGTCCACCTTTTGACGCTGCACACAGAGCAGGGAAATTGGCTAATAACTGGTGGCTCCTTCGGGATTGAGGGTTCGCTGAGCTGTTTCGTTGTTCTCGTAGCGGTTCGTGCCGTGTTATGGCGCCGAGTGGTTCACCGCTACTCAATTACTAGCCCTTTTCCTCAACGTTAAAAAGTTGAGTTCTCAGGATATTTCTCCAATGTTTCACGTGAAACATAGCAAAAGCTGCGTTGCGAGCAGGCCTGCGGAAAGAGTCTCTGCAGCTGTTAAAGGGTAAGTAAATCCTACACATCTTCTTCTATAAACCCTAGACTTAAAGTGCAGGTTTTCATAGTTGACTCTGCGGAAGGCAGGTGGCGCATGCTACAAGTTCAAAACCTCAGCAAGCGGTACGGCGAAAAGACTGCCGTTAATGATGTTTCCTTCACGGTTCCCGACGGTAAAGTCACCGGGTTTCTGGGACCAAACGGAGCCGGTAAATCCACAACGATGCGCATGATTGTGGGGCTTGACCGCCCCACTGCCGGTACGGCGCTGGTGGATGGTTCGCAATATACTTCCCTTAAATCCCCGCTGGGTTCTGTGGGTGCGCTTCTGGAAGGGAAAACCCATCCCGGCCGCAGCGCATACAACCATTTACGTTCTATCGCGTACACGCATAATATTCCGCTCGCTCGCGTGCACGAGGTAATTGAAATGACCGGCTTGAACGCGGTCGCTAAACGCAAAGTGGGCGGATTCTCTCTCGGTATGGGGCAGCGTCTGGGAATAGCGGTGGCGCTGCTGGGCAATCCGCACAATGTTATTTTGGATGAGCCCGTGAACGGCCTTGACCCGGAAGGCGTGGTGTGGGTGCGTCAGCTTGCTAAGCACCTGGCTTCCGAGGGTCGGGCGGTACTGATTTCTTCGCACCTGATGAGTGAGATGGCGCAGACTGCCGATGACCTTATTATTATTGGCCGCGGTCGCCTTTTGGAGCACACTTCGTTGAGTGAGCTGCTTTCCCGGGTGGGAGGGCACCGTGTTCTGGTGCGCACCGACGAGCGGGAACGGTACGCGCAATTGCTGAACCACTATTCCATTCAGCATACTCCCGTCGATACCGACGGGCTGCTGGTGAGCGCGGATGCGCGCGCCCTAGCAGAACTGGCCTTTAATGAGCATATTCTGCTGTACACTCTCGCCCCGCAAGAGGCAAGCCTTGAGGATGTGTACCTTGAGATTACTCGTTCTGAGGTGGAGTATGCATCAACTGCTGTTGCTGGTTCCGGACCGGTGAACAGTCAGCAGCCCGTTGCTATGGGTCCCACTGGTGGGGCACCGCAAGCCCCGTACACCGCCCCGGAGATGGGGCAACAATTCGTTCAGCAGCAACCCCAATACACGCAAGCCCCAGCGAACACTCCGTGGTCGTCTGCGCCCGCAAACGGTAATGGCGCCGAGAATATAGGGAGGGAATAATACCCATGAGTACAGCAAAGACCGCCCCGGTGGCTAAGAATTTATCGCCTATCGGGATTGCCCGTTCGGAGTGGCTGAAAATGCGTTCCTTGCGGTCACAACAGATTCTGTTTGTGGTAACCATCGTTGTTCTTCTGGGCCTTACGATGCTTCTGGCGCCCATGTTGAACCTGCAGCTGGCGGATTATGAGGAGCACGCTGGCCAGCAAATCGTAAACGGTGAGGTGGTGAGCGGCTCTGAGGTTGTGAACCAGATTAAGGAGTCTTCGTACTCTATTGGGGTTGTGGGTGCCTCACTGGCGGGTATTATCCTCTCCTCAATGGCGACTGTTTTTATCGCTACTGAGTACGCTACTGGCTCCATCCAGATTACTCAGCTGACGGTGCCACGCCGATCTCTACTGTATTTCACTAAAGCGCTCGTGGCCTCTGTTGTGGCTTTTCTGGTCGGTACGCTGGGTGGCATTGTTGCGTTCTTCTTAGGGCAGATGATGCTTACGGAAAAGTTACGTGTTTCGATGGATACCGGGGTGCTGCGTATTAGCCTGATGCTTGGCTTCTACCTGGTGGTACTAGCCTGGATGGGTTTTGGCTTTGGTGCGCTTTTGCGTAATAGCGCTGGGGCTATCGTACTGGTGGCTGCCATCCTCTTTGTGGCGAGTATCGTGTTGGGCATCTTTAAGGTAACGGGCCAGGACTGGGTAGATGACGCGATGAAGTATTTGCCGTCTTCACTCAGTAACGATGTGATGATCTACCACAAAGGACAAGATTAAGGGTGACCCCAGTTATGAGGTGCGGTGCCTGATTCTTAGCCTGTGGGGTATTGTTCCGCTGCTGGCGGGCTGGATACGCTTTAAACTCTCCGACGGGTAAATACGAAGTATTCCCGAGCTAGTACTGTGGAGCTCTCTGTGCTGCATGTGCCTCACTGGTTGCCGCGTACCCGGTGTTTTATCACGGGTCGCGGCAACCAGTTTATGTACCCGCACGGGGTGCGGCTTCGCCCGTGGTGGCTTGAATGGTGAGGATTTCATATACCCTAGAACTATGCCTGAAACGAAGACGCGCGTCCGTAAAAAACTGTTCCCTAGCACCCAGCTGCTTATGACCACCGTGTTTCTGGAGGTTGCCACTGTTTGCCTGCTGGTGCTTTCGTGGGCTCCAATCGGCTCTTTTGAGACGGCTCTTGCACTTTTCCTGGTGGCAAATGTGCTGGGGATTATTACGGCCAGTATCGCCTTTATCTGTGCCATGGTCGGGTTTTTTAAATTTGCCAGGTACCGTATTGTCAATATTATTTTGGCGCTGGTGTCGATCGTTATTAACCCTCTCACTTTAGGGTTTATTCTTACTTCGCAGAACAGCTAACGATTTGACGGTTTATATTTCTCAGCAACCGCCGGGCCGGTTCACAGCATTTTTTCAGAAAAACCTCATGGTCTGCCAAGGTTGCTAGTGTTTACTATTAAGTGTTGGTTCGAGAGGACTGCGATGTGAATGTGTGTGTTTCGTTATAGCGGGAATGCTGAACCGCTATATCGGAAAAGAAATTGGCGAGACCATGGCGGTCTCGCCAATTTTCTTTTAACACTTTACGAAGAGCTCTGGCCGCTATTTTCTTGGGGAAAGTACTGAGTAAAGCACCGGTACGCACAACGCCGGGATTGTGAGTTCCTGCCGCGGATACGGCGGTGGGGTAAACGAGCCGCACGGCCCTGTATGTCAGCATCATGAAGACTTCTCAGTGTGCTGAAAGGTTTCGGCGCGTTGAGGAGAACACCGGAAGTGGTGATATATACATCTTTATGAATAGTATTAGTTTTTAGGTGAGGCTCAGGGGGCCTTTGTTGGTTGTGCATAAAAATCACATCCTTATGAATAATTTTCAACTTTTTGATATTTTCAGTTCTAGTTCAAAGTCTCCCTGAAATACCCATATGTCCGGTGACTGTACGCTTTATCGTCCCACTCACCTGCGGATAAAGTAGGTGCACCGCTAAATCTCTGATTCACAGTTTTTATTCAGCTCTGGCTAACGGGGAATAAAGGGCTGTAACCCATAGTTGTAATAGTTAGTTCGAGAGGACTAACTGAAAGTTGGAATTTCCTTGCGGAAGTGGCTCTGATTTTCGTATGTATGTGTGTGATTAGTTTGGGCGGTACCTTTGGGTGCCGCCCAAACTTTTTAACATGCTGTTCCCTGCCGTAAGACGCAAGGGCAAGAGGGGAGATCGTCTGCGGATAACGTGTGGCCCATAGGATACGATGACAGGTGTAGAATAAAGTCATATAAATATTGCGTATTTAATGCGAAATAAAGGCTTTAAGGAGAAACGCTGTGTCCAAGACCCCGAATGTTCCCGGTACTGATCGTCCCGCTGAAAAAGCCGCTGGACACTGGCTTCTTGCGCAGCTTGGCAAGAAAGTGCTGCGCCCTGGGGGGCGCGAAACCACTAACTGGTTATTACGACGCGCGCTCGGTGGACAGATTGACGTGGTTGAGTTCGCCCCCGGCTTGGGGATTACCGCCGCTGAAATCATTAAACGCCAACCCAAGACCTACACCGGCGTAGATCTTGACCCCAAAGCGGCCGAGATCGTGCGTGGACGCATTGGTGATAACCCCAACTACAAAGGTTGTGAACGCCGGGGCCCAGGAGACCGGGCTGCCCGATGCCAGCTACGACGTGGTGGTGGGTGAGGCCATGCTGACCATGCAGACCGATAAGCACAAGCTTGAGATTATGCAGGAGGCCGCCCGCATCCTCCGCACCGGCGGCTACTACGCCATTCACGAGCTGTCGCTAACCCCCGACTACCTGCGTCCCGAAGTGCAGGAAGAAATTCAGAAGGACTTGGCACGGAGCATCCGCGTGAACGCCCGCCCGCTGACTGTTGCGGAATGGACACGAATTGCAGAAGAAGCCGGATTTGAGGTGCTGGATGTGTACCAGACCGAGATGGCGCTGCTAGAGCCCAAACGCATGATCGCCGACGAAGGTATTGGTGGGGTTGCCAAGATTATGTTTAACCTCGCCCGCAAACCGCAGATTCGCGAACGTGTGCTGGGGATGCGCAGCGTATTCCGCCGCCACGCCGACCACATGGGCGCTATTGGGCTGATTCTGCGTAAGAAATAAAAGTGAAGCTTGCGGTCTTTCCTCTCCGCAAGATTCACACACATATGGTGGGGCCGGGGAGTCTTCAAATACTCACTACGGTAAAGGCGGGCCCGGCTTCACCCTCATATTTACTGCATCAGTGCGTGCCTGCTGCGGCGCGGTGAACTATAGGTTGTGACGGGAGGTGGGACGATGAGCCGTATTCTCTTCTCGCCTGAAAGCTTCAATATGGGCGAGACCACCAGGGGGATCGAAATAGCGCGCGCCGCTGTACAACACGGACATGAGGTTCTTTTCCACGTCTATTCACCCCGACACCTGAAACTTATAGAGGACGCCCAACTGCCGGTGTGCCTGAGCGAACCTCTCATGTCTGAGGCCGAAGCGGATCAGCTCATGGCGCTGGATCAGGGTAGGGAGTGCGGCATCCTTTTCACTCCCGAGAAGGTGCGCCGCAGGGTTGCCGCTGAACTTGTGGCCATTCGTACCTTTAATGCGGATGCCGTGGTGATTGGTTCGAACCCTGACGATGCTCATCTCCGCGCGTGTGGCAGGGGTACCGCTATTCTATGCGCGCCCTTACGCATACTCCACCACCTATTTTTTTCGGCTGCCCCCGAGGGGAGGGCTGCGGCACCGGGGTGGGTGCGTGCCTTGGCGCAGGTAATTTCTTATAAACCGGCGTCGTTTACAGCCGTGGCGCGTGAGTACGGGCTGAAACTGCCGCGCCGTACCGTCGATATGCTCAGCGCCGATGTAAACCTTATCTGTTCTCTTTTTACCGAGCTGCGCGGCGACCCGTTAATGGCACCGGATGTCAGCGTGGGGCCGATCTTCTACCGTGCCCCCGGCGGGCTTCCGCCGATTGTTCGGGAACCTAAAAAGCGACCACTGATCTACGTGGGGATGGGCTCGTCCGGGTCTGCGCACATCCTGGCGGCGGTGCTTCGGCAGCTTTCCTCAGCACCGGTGGATGTGCTGGTCGGCGGTGGGATGCTGTTATCGGATGTGGATGCGCGTTCGCTGGGTAATAATATCCACCGCGCGGGAACTGTTCCGGCTCATCTGCTCGCCGGGCATATTGATGCCTCAATAACGCACGGTGGTGAGGGAACCGTACAGACTGCGTGTCTGGCGGGGGTACCGTTCGCGGGTATCGCCATGCAGGCCGAACAGCGCTGGAATATTGAGGAATGTGTGCAGTACGGCAACGCCCTGCGCTTTACGAAACATGATGTGCACCGAGGCCAGATGCGCAACATCCTGGACCGCTTGCTCTCAGACGAGGCCATGCGTGCCAAGGCACGGCAGCTTGGCGAGGCAATGCGCGGCATGGACGGTTCAACCTGCGCCGTTGAGGTGATTGAGGACTATCTGAGAAATCGTCATCCCCTGTAAAACGGCGAAACTTTATGCACAGAACACACAGCGAGGTGAAACGATGAATATTGTGGTTGTTGGAGCGTCGGGCTATGCGGGGCGCCATATTGTGGAGCAGGCACATCGTCGCGGGCATCGGGTGCGTGCCGTGGTGCGCGATAAGGCTCGGGCCGAGAGTGCTGGGGCGTGGGGTGCACCATCGCTGACGAACATGGTAGATGAATGGGCGGTTGGTGATGTAACCGACCGTTCCTGGGCGGCAGGGGTCTGCGATGGGCGCTGATGCGGTTATTTCGGCACTGGGGGTGACCCGGCAGAAGGCCGACCCGTGGGATATTGACTACCGTGCGAACCTGAATATTTTGGAGTCTGCGCGCGCCCATAACGTCACCCGTTTTTGCTATGTGAACGCCATACATGCTGAGTCGATTCGTTCACAGCTCACGCGGGCGAAGACGGCTTTCGCACAGGCGCTGATCCAGTCGCCGCTGGCGCATCAGGTGGTGAGCCCGAGCGGGTACTTCTCGGATATGAGCTCTATAGTGCAGATGGCGCGCCGTGGCCGGGTGTATCTGCTGCGGCCGCAGGGGCAGGTAAACCCCATTCATGGGGCGGATGTTGCCGCATACTGCCTTGATAAGGTGGAATCTGGCCAGGAAGGTTCCTACGATATTGGCGGTCCCGAGGTCCTCTCATGGCGCGAGGTGGCGCAGTACGCTTTTGAGGCGGTGGGGCGCCCCACGAAAGATCACGGTTATTCCGCCCCGGTTAGCAGACGGTGCAGTGAAGGGGATCGGACTTATCAAACCGCGCGTGGCCGATACTTTATCGTTTATGCTGTGGGGCTTAACGCATGATTGTGTGGGAGAGACGATCGGCACCCATCGTTTGCTTGAGTTTCTACCGCACCCAGGTTCAGGGTCTTTGAGTGTAAGGTGCATCTTGAGCGTACTCTCTCGTACACTGTTTGAGTGAGCTGGCGCTTGGCGCGTAACCGTCAAGAGGCAGAAGGTTGTCCTCAATGTTCAGGGAGAGACGTGTCTGAAACACCCGTTGATTATGGTTCCCGCACCCTACCGCATGATGATGTGGCGGAGCAGTCTGTGCTGGGTGGCATGATGCTTTCGAAGGACGCTATTGCGGATGTGGTGGAGACCCTGCGGTCCACCGATTTTTATAAGCCAGCCCACGAGATTATCTATGAGGCGGTGATTTCGCTGTATGGGCATGGTATGCCTGCTGATGCGATTACTGTCTCTGACGAGTTGAAGAAGCGTGGGGAACTGACTCGCGTGGGTGGGGCCACCTACCTGCATACGTTGATCGCCGCCGTCCCTACCGCAGCAAACGCTCAGTATTACGCGGATATTGTGAAGGAGCACGCGATTATGCGTCGCCTGGTTGAGGCGGGCACAAGGATCGCGCAGCTGGGGTATTCGAGCGATGGCGAGGTCGATGCGCTTGTTGATAAGGCGCAGGCTGAGGTATATGCGGTTTCTGATGGTAATACTGCCGAAGACTATGTGACGTTTTCTGAGGCGCTTGAGGCGACCGTGAATGAGATTGACGCGAACGCTAACCGCCCCGACGGGGTGTATGGGGTGCCCACGGATTTTATTGAGTTTGATGAGCTCACCGGTGGTTTGCATCCGGGGCAGATGATTGTGATTGCGGCCCGCCCGGGTGTGGGCAAGTCTACGTTGGCTCTTGATTTTGCGCGGTCTGCAGCGATTCACCATAACCAGTGCACCGTATTTTTCTCGCTGGAGATGAGCCGCACTGAACTTGCGATGCGTATCCTCTCGGCTGAGGGAACTATTTCGATGTCGCGACTGAAGAAGGGTGATCTTGACCAGGACGGGTGGACCCAGCTGGCGAATTTGCAGGGCAAGATTAATGGTGCGCCTCTGTTTATTGATGATTCTCCAAATATGACTCTGATGGAGATCCGGGCGAAGTGCCGCCGTCTGAAGCAGCGCCATGAGCTGAAGATGGTGGTGCTGGATTATTTGCAGCTGATGAGCTCGGGAAAGAAGGTTGAGTCGCGTCAGCAGGAGGTGTCGGAGTTTTCTCGTAGTCTCAAACTCTTAGCGAAGGAGCTTGAGGTTCCGGTGATTGCGTTGTCTCAGCTGAACCGTGGGTCGGAGCAGCGTACCGATAAACGCCCCATGATCTCTGATTTGCGCGAATCGGGGTCAATTGAGCAGGATGCAGACATGGTGATTCTGCTGCATCGTGAGGATATGTATAACCCCGATACCGATCGCGTGGGTGAGGCGGATATGATGATCGCTAAGCACCGTGGCGGTCCGACCCGCACGATTCCGTTGGCGTTTAGCGGTAAGTATTCGCGGTTTGCCAATATGGCCTTTAGCGATGCGCCCCCGCAGTACGAGGGGTAGCACTGGCGCTTTATGTGCGGGTAAACGACCGTGCTGACGCGGGTACACCAGGGCTCCCAGACTGCAGCTGTTATGTGTGGTGTAGTC
>BNJU01002598.1_pt1 | contig 59605 bp, 110 predicted proteins | sample 8539281 | NCBI WGS metagenome assembly BNJU01 (sample SAMD00202456, study PRJDB9452) | human saliva metagenome | isolation source: human saliva | place: Japan
TCTTACATTTGAATTTTCCTTGGAAAAACCAGTATAATGAAAGAATACTAAAATGCTAGAAGGGGAGTTAGATGAATCAATCGGTTTCAAACTTAAAATTAGCTGAGCGTGGTGCCATTATCAGCATCTTGACCTATCTATTCTTGTCTGCAGCTAAGCTAGCGACCGGACACCTCCTCCATTCATCCAGTTTGGTGGCTGATGGTTTTTAACAACGTTTCAGATATCGTTGGAAATGTGGCCCTTCTCATCGGGATTCGTTTGGCTCGCCAACCGGCAGATAGAGATCATCGCTTCGGCCACTGGAAAATAGAGGATTTGGCAAGTCTCATCACTTCCATCATCATGTTTTACGTTGGCTTTGATGTTCTACGTGACACCATTCAAAAAGATACTCAGCCGAGAACAAACGGTCATTGACCCACTTGGGTGCGACTCTGGGGAGTCATCTCTGCTATCATCATGTTTGCCGTTTATCTCTACAATACCCATCTGAGTAAGCAAGCTAAAGTCAAAGGCCCTCAAGGCAGCAGCTAAGGATAATCTGTCAGATGCCGTGACATCTCTTGGAACTTCTATTGCTATCACTAGCTAGTAGCTTCAACTATCAATCGTGGATAAGTTGGTCGCGATTATCATTACCTTCTTTATTCTTAAAACTGCTTATGATATCTTTATCGAGTCATCCTTCAGCCTTTCTGATGGTTTTGATGAACACTTGCTAGAAGATTACCAAAAAGGCTATCATGGAAATTCCTAAGATTAGCAAGGTCAAATCTCAACGCGGTCGTACCTACGAAGCAATATTTATCTGGACATCACACTTGAGAATGAACCCAGATCTGTCTGTTTTTGAAAGTCACGAAATTGCGGACCAGGTTGAATCCATGTTATCAGAACGCTTTTGGTGTCTTTTGATACAGACATTCATATCGAACCAGCACCAATCCCTGAGGATGAAATCCTAGATAATGTCTATAAAAATTGCTCATGAGAGAGCAACTAATCGACCAAGGAAATCAACTGGAAGAGTTACTTGCAGAAGACTTCATTTATATCCTCGAGGACGGACAAGAACTGGACAAGGAGCCTATAAGGCTGAAAAAGAATTAACCTCTGCTATCAAGGAGCTTCATTTAACCTCTATCAGCCAAAAGACTAAACTCATCCGCTACCAAGTCGGTGATACCATTCATACCAGCATCTGGCGTCGCCACGAAACTTGGCAAAATATTTTCCATCAGGAAACAAAAATAGAAAAAGAGAGTGGGACAGAAATCGGTAATTCGTTAGAATTCGATTTCGTCGTCCCAACTCCGCACAGTTGAGTAGGGCTGTAAAAGCTGATGAAATCAGCGTAGTAGAGCCCACTCAACCACTGCGTCTTGCTCGACAATCCAACATCAAAAAGAGGCTAGGACTTTTTGTCCCAGCCTCTAATTTTTTATTCTTATTTTGCAACGCTCTTAGCAAGAACAAAGTTTCCTAGTGTAGCTGAACCATTGCCAGCAACAGCTGGAGTCACGATATAGTCACGTACATCTGGAACTGGTAGGTAGCCATTGAGTAGGGCTGTGAATTTCTCACGTACACGGTCAAGCATATGTTGTTGAGCCATAACCCCACCACCAAAGACAACGACATCTGGACGGAAAGTTACAGTCGCATTCACTGCAGCTTGAGCAATGTAGTATGCTTGAACATCCCAGACAGAGTTATTGAGTTCAATGTTTTCCCCACGAACACCTGTACGAGCTTCCAAACTTGGACCAGCTGCATAACCTTCCAAACATCCATTATGGAAAGGACAAACACCTTTAAATTCTTTTTCAATATCCATTGGGTGTCTAGCTACATAATAATGACCCATCTCAGGGTGACCAACACCGCCAATAAACTCGCCACGTTGGATAACACCTGCACCAATACCTGTACCGATAGTGTAATAAACCAAGTTTTCGATACGACCGCCGGCATTATTACGAGCGACCACTTCACCGTACGCAGAACTGTTTACGTCTGTCGTGAAATACATTGGCACGTTTAAAGCGCGACGAAGGGCACCGAGCAAGTCTACATTTGCCCAGTTAGGTTTTTGGAGTTGTTGTGATAAATCCGTAAGTTTTTGAGTTTTTATCGATATCGATTGGACCAAATGAACCAATGGCAAGTCCTGCAAGATTATCGAATTTTGAGAAGAACTCGATGGTTTTATCGATTGTCTCGATAGGAGTTGTTGTTGGAAATTGTGTTTTTTCTACAATATTAAAGTTTTCATCACCGACAGCACAGACAAATTTTGTACCGCCCGCTTCCAAGCTTCCGTATAGTTTTGTCATGATAAACCTCTTGTATTTATTTTTCTCTATTATAGCATATTTCAGATTGAAAACTGCTCTATATTTTTAGTTTTTTCTCTGTAAATTTTACCATTTAAACAAAAACGAACAAACATGACATTTGTTCGTTTTTGACTATTAAGCTTTAACTTCGATGATTGCGTCACCCTTAGCAACTGATCCAGAAGCAACTGGATTTACTGAAGCAAAGTCTGCAGTGTTTGTTACGATAACCATAGTTGTATTATCAAGTCCTGCAGCGGCAATCTTAGCTGAGTCAAATGTTCCAAGAACATCTCCAACTTTAACCTTGTCACCTTGGGCAACTTTATGATTGAATCCTTCACCGTTCATTGAAACAGTATCGATACCAACGTGAATTAAGATTTCAGCACCGTTAGCTGTTCTCAATCCATAAGCATGGCCAGTTGGGAAGACGATTGTTACTTCAGCATCAGCTGGTGCATAAACAACATCTTGGCTAGGTTTCACGGCGATACCTTGTCCCATAGCTCCACTTGAGAATACTGGGTCATTCACATTTGAAAGAGCAACAACATCACCAACGATTGGTGTTTGGATTGTTTCGTCTTGAAGAGTTGCTGGTACTTCTTCATTTACCACTGTAGTTTCTTCAGAAACTGTTTCTTCAACAACTTCTGTTTCTTCTTTGTAACCAAAAGCATATGTCAAACCGAAACCAAGGGCAGTTGTAACTAAGACCATAAAGACATACTTAAGGAGTTGACCGTTGATATAGAAAGTGTTCAGGAATGATCGTAATACCAAAGCTAGTACCTGCCAAACCTAGAATGTTTGCTAACCAACCACCAGCAGCACCGGCGATAAGCCCCATGATAAACGGTTTACCATAGCGAAGATTGATACCAAAAATAGCTGGTTCAGTGATACCAAGTCCAGCAGAAAGTGCAGCTGGGAAGGCAAGAGCTTTAATTTTGGGATTCTTTGTTTTTACACCAACAGCAAGCGTTGCTCCAAGTTGAGCAGTCATAGCTGCTGTAATAATAGCATTAAGAGGATCTGAACCTGTAGAAGTAACAAGGTTAGCCTCCAAGAGATTGAAGATATGGTGAACACCTGTAACAACGATGACCTGATGAACACCACCAGGATTAATCCACCCTAGACCCATTGGAAGACTGAGCAACCAAACAGTAGCGACTTTGACAGTAGCTTTTCAACTTCGTGGAATACGGGTCCAATGACAAACAAAGGCCAAAATAGACATTACTAAGAAAGTCAAGAATGGTACAAGAGTAAATCTAATACATCTGGAATACGCTTACGGAGCCACTTTTTCTGAGTTTAGCACCAGTCAAACCAACGAAGAAGGCTGGTAAAACTGAGTTTTGATAACCGACAACTTTGGATAAAACCAAAGAAGAGTTGGTTGAGCGTCACCAGAGGCCACAGCCCAGGCATTTGGTAAGGATGAGTTTACCATCATCAATCCTAGAACCAAACCAAGCAATGGATTTCCACCGAAGACTCGAAAGGCTGACCAACAGATTAAGGCTGGGAAGAAGGCAAAAGCTGTATCTGTCAAAACAACTGAATAGGTATAGAAGTTTGTTGCTTTTAAAAGCTTCTGCAGTTGTTCCAAACAAAGCCAAAAACTTGATCTTGAACAATAGCCCCACGAATTCCCATAAACAAACCAGTAGCAACGATTGCTGGCAAAAGAGGTACAAAGACGTCACCGAAAGTACGGATGGCACGTTGGAACCAATTTCCTTGTTTTGCCTGCTTCTTCTTTCATCTCATCTTTAGATGAAGTTGGCAAACCAAGAGCTACGACTTCATCGTACATCTTGTTTACTGTACCAGTACCAAAAGATGATTTGGTATTGACCTGAGTTAAAAAAAGCACCTTGAACTTTTTCCAAGTTCTCGATAGCATCCTTATTGATTTTCGCTTCATCTTTTCACCATCACACGGAGGCGAGGTCGCACTGATGAGCTACACTGTTGACGTTCTCACGTCCACCCAAGGCTTCGATGACTTTTTTTGCAATTTCTGTATTGGTCATTTGCAAAAATCTCCTTATAAAAAATTTGTTCTTGTTTGAAAAGCGATTTTTACTCGCCCTACGAGTATTATTTTATCATCTTTCAAAAAAATATGTCAAAGCGTTTTGCAGAAAAAGTTTTTTTGATTGTTAAAATTTTTGATAGTTTTGCTACTTTCTTGATAAATTCGTCTCAAAAACGCCTGTCTCTACGTGATTTTTATGTGAATATTTTTCAAAAACTTTCATATTTTCATTAATTTTCATAAAAATAGGCTTCTAATTATCTGTCAATCGTTTGACATTTTTTCTTAAATTTCGATATAAAAGACTTGCTTTTTTTATAAGGAAACGTTTACTATAAAGATAGTAGAATTTATGGAGGGAATATAAATGGAATGGACTACCGAGCGTCGTTATAGACGCTATGAAGATTGGACACAAGAAGAAAGAAAAGAAATCCAAGAAAAGATGGCACAATCCCCATGGCACGTCAGCTATCACATTGAGCCAAAAGAAGGACTCCTTAATGATCCAAATGGCTTTTCTTATTTTGATGGCAAATGGGTTGTTTTTTACCAAAATTTCCCCTTTGGTGCAGCTCACGGTTTGAAATCTTGGGTTCAGCTTGAAAGCGACGACTTGGTTCACTTTACTGAAACAGGTGTAAAAATATTACCTGATACTCCTCTGGATAGCCACGGTGCTTACTCTGGATCTGCTATGCAGTTTGGCGATAACTTGTTCCTATTTTATACAGGAAATGTCCGTGATGAAAACTGGATCCGTCACCCTTATCAGATCGAGCCCTTGATGGATAAGGATGGAAATATTAACAAAATTGATAAGATCTTGATTGATCAGCCTGCTGATGCTACTGACCACTTCCGTGATCCACAAATTTTTAACTTTAAAGGACAATACTACGCTATCGTTGGTGGACAGGACTTGGAGAAAAAAGGATTCATCCGTCTCTATAAGGCTGTAGACAACGACTACACGAACTGGCAAGTAGTTGGCGACCTTGACTTTGCTAACGACCGTACTGCCTATATGATGGAGTGCCCAAATCTTGTCTTTGTTGGGGAACAGCCTGTCCTTCTTTACTGCCCACAAGGTTTGGATAAAAGGGTTCTTGACTATGACAATATCTATCCAAATATGTATAAAATCGGCGCTTCCTTTGACCCAGAAAATGCTCGTATGGTAGATGTGTCTGAACTTCACAACCTCGATTATGGTTTTGAAGCCTATGCTACTCAAGCCTTCAATGCCCCTGATGGACGTGCCCTAGCAGTCAGCTGGCTTGGGTTACCAGATGTTTCTTATCCATCTGATCGTTTCGATCATCAAGGAACCTTCTCATTAGTCAAGGAACTTTACAATCAGGATGGCAAACTCTATCAGTATCCCTGTAGCAGCTATCCAGGACCTCCGAGCTTCAAGAGAGGAATTTTCAAATCGTTCTGAAACCAAAAATACCTACGAACTTGAACTTAACTTAGAAGCCGATAGTCAAAGTGAAATCGTCCTTCTTGCTGATAAAGACGGCAAGGGGCTATCTTTCAATTTTGACCTTGTCAATGGACAAGTTACTGTTGACCGCAGTCAAGCAGGTGAGCAATATGCTCAAGAATTTGGAACTACTCGCTCTTGCTCAGATTTACTAATCAAGCAACTACTGTCAATATCTTCATCGACAACTCAGTCTTTGAAATTTTCATCAATAAAGGAGAAAAAGTATTTTCTGGTCGTGTCTTCCCTCACGAAGATCAAAATGGAATCCTCATTAAATCTGGAAACCCAACTGGAACATACTACGAATTAGAATATGGTCGCAAAACTAACTGATGTCGCAAAATTAGCTGGCGTCAGCCCTACTACTGTTTCACGTGTCATCAACAAAAAGGGTTATCTGTCAGAAAAAACCATTCAAAAAGTCAATGATGCTATGCGTGAGCTGGGCTATAAACCCAACAACCTAGCTCGCAGTCTTCAAGGAAAAATCTGCCAAGTTAATCGGTTTGATTTTCCCTAAAATCAGCCATGTTTTCTATGCTGAATTGATTGATAAATTGGAACACGAACTCTTCAAAAAAGGTTACAAGACCATCATCTGTAATAGTGAGCATGATTCGGAAAAAGAACGCGAATACATCGAAATGCTAGAAGCCAATCAGGTGGACGGCATCATTTCGGGAAGTCACAACCTTGGGATTGAGGATTACAATCGCGTAACTGCTCCAATCATTTCATTTGACCGTAACCTATCACCAGACATACCTGTCGTTTCTTCTGACAACTATGCTGGTGGTGTCCTAGCCGCTCAGACCTTGGCTAAAACTGGAGCCAAATCTATTATCATGATTACAGGAAATGACAACTCTAATTCACCAACTGGACTTCGTCATGCTGGTTTTGCTTCTATCTTACCAAAGGCTCCTATTATCAATGTTTCCAGTGACTTTTCACCCCTTCGAAAAGAAATGGAAATTAAAAATATCTTGACCAAACAAAAACCCGATGCCATTTTTCGCCTCTGATGATTTGACTGCTATTTTGGTTATTAAAATTGCCCAGGAGCTTGGTCTCTCTGTTCCTGAACAACTCAAGGTGATTGGATATGACGGGACTTATTTCATTGAGAATTTCTACCCTCACCTCACTACCATTAAACAACCCTTGGAAGAGATTGCTCGCCTAACAGTTGATTTGCTCTTACAAAAAATTGAAGGCAAAGAGGTTGCTACCACTGGTTATTTCTTGCCAGTTAGTCTCTTACCAGGTAAAAGTATTTAAACACAAAAAAACTCGGACTGAATCAGTCTGAGTTTTTCTTATAATCTTAAATTTTTTCAAAAGTGTTTGGGCTTTTTCTAAATTAAAAGTTTTTTCAGCAATCAAGCTTTCTACCAACTTAGGCACTTCAGCCTCTGTGGCTCCTGCAAGGAGGGCTAGTGACTTCGCTTGAAGTTTCATGTGTCCATGCTGAATTCCTGTGCTGACAAGAGCTTTAAGAGCTGCAAAGTTTTGTGCAAGACCAATTGACACGATAATTTGAGCCAATTCCTTAGCTGATGGATGACCTAGCAACTCATGGCTGAGAACTACACGAGGATTAAGACCAATTGATCCACCCTTGGTAGCAACTGGCATCGGCATAGTCAGCTCTCCTATTAGCTCTTCTGTTTCCAAATCCATCGTCCAACGACTGAGACCTCGATAAGCACCATCATGACTGGCATAGGCATGCGCTCCTGCTTCGATGGCACGCCAATCATTTCCTGTCGCAATCAAGAGAGCATCGATTCCATTAAAAGATTCCCTTATTGTGAGTAGCTGCTCGATAAGGATCTGCTTGAGCAAACTGGCTGGCTAAAACCATTTTTTCAGCTAGTTCACGCGCTTCATCCTTTCTGGCGACTCAAATAACGAAAGGCAATCCGACAAGTTGCAGTTACTAGAGAATCTGTTGCGTAGTTGGATAAAATGCCCATTAAACTTTGCCCTTGACTTAGAGCCTCTAAGCTAGGTTTTAAAGCTTCAAGCATGGTATTGAGCATATTAGCTCCCATGGCTTCCTGAGTATCCACATGGAGATAAACCACTAAAAAGTCAGCCTCACCAGAAATTTTCTCAACTGTTAGCTCTCTGGCTCCACCACCACGTTTGACAATAGATGGATAGGCTTGGTTTGCTTGTTCGAGTAGCTCTGCTTTCTGACTCAAAATAGCCTGACATGCTTTATCCCTATCTGGAACCTGATAAAGAGCTACCTGACCAATCATTTGGCGTTGATGAACCTGAGCAGTAAAACCACCCGCACGTTTGATAATCTTACTAGCAAAACTAGCCGCAGCAACGACAGATGGCTCTTCGGTCACATAAGGAACTGTGTACTCTTGACCGTTTACCAGTACTTCTGGCACTACTGAGTAGGGTAGTGAGAAGGTCCCCACTACATTTTCACTCAGTTGGTCCGCAACTGCTATACTAAGATTTTCATTTTGCTCAAGACTTTCTTGGGCTTCCATAGAAGTAAGCGCCTGAGACTTAACGAACTCAAGGCGCTCTTGAATTGATTTTTTAGCAAATCCATTCCAATTTTTTTTCATTATTTTTCAACCTTGCTGTAGCGACGTTGGTGTTCTACAATCTCAACCAGAGCATAGTCCTGTCCTTCATAGCCTGACATGGTTGCAGAACCAGACTCATCCAAGTTTGCTTCCTCAAAGAAGATTCGTTCATAATCAGCTACGCTCAATGCTTGACGCTGGTCTAGCAATTCTAAGCGATTTTTCTGCAATTGCTGTTCATAGCCTTCAACCAATTCCACACTGAAGAACTCAGATACAGCACCACTTCCGTAGCTATAGAGAGCTAGCTTGTCCCCTGCTTTTGAGACTATCAGAATTTTTCAAGAAGAGACAAGAGTCCTAAAAAGAGTGAACCTGTATAGATATTCCCAACCTTTTTGGCTATAAATAATGGATTCATCAAAGTGTTTTTTGAAGTAAATCCTTTTTCTCTTGAGGTAGAGATTTATCGAGAATTTTTTTCAATCCCTTGAGAGCTAGCTTTGGATATGGCAAATGGAAACAAATAGCTTCAAAATCATTCAAGTCGCAATCATAACGCTTTTGGTACTCTTCCCAAGTCGTTTTTAAGCTATCCAAATACTGCTGTGTTGAGTAGACTCCATTTACAAATGGTGTCGTTGAATAATTTGGACGCCAAAAGTCCATGATATCACGAGTCTGCGCAACGTTATCGTTGTTGAAGACCATAACACGTGGATTTTGACTAATCAACATGGCAACACAGCCTGCTCCTTGGGTTGGTTCCCCAGGAGTTTCGACACCATATTTTGCAATATCACTAGCTAGTACCAACACTTTTGATTTTGGAGAATTTTCTACGTGTAACTTAGCATAGTGAAGGGCCGCAGTTGCACCATAGCAAGCTTCTTTGATTTCAAAACTACGAGCAAAAGGTTGAATTCCAAGCAAACCGTGTACAAAAACCGCAGCCGCCTTACTTTGATCGACTCCTGATTCTGTCGCTACGATAACCATATCAATCTCTTGCTTATCTTCTTCAGTCAGGATAGAATTTCCTGCACTAGCAGCCAAGGTAACAACATCCTCTGTTAAAGGAGCAATACTCAATTCTTTTAAAAGAGTCCTTTACTCAATTTTTTTCAGGATCAGTTCCTCGAGCTTTCTGCTAAATCTTGTAATTTCAAAACGTATTGACTGGTCGCAAAAACCAATCTTATCAATACCGATTTGTCATATTTACCTCTATTTTTTTATCATTCATTGTAAAAATTCGTTCACCTCTATTTTATCATAATTGAGGTCAAATGAGCGAAAAAGACTTGATTCCCCAAATCAAGTTCATTTCCATCGTCGTATCCATGTTCTTTCAGCCACTCTACCAACGAAAAAATCGAGTCTTAGCTCGCTCGATTCTTTTTGAGATAATGATACAATTTCAACAAAACTGTTCCACTGGCCATTCCAATGGAAATAACAGAGCCAACATCATGACTAACATGGCACTAGAAATGGCGTTTCCGTAGTCACCTGTAACGAAGAAGGAAGTTGTTCGATAGGATAGATAACCTGGAACTAGTGGTGCCAGAATAGCTAGTGCAAAAACTACTGCTGGTGTTTTGTAGAGAATACTCATAATCTGGCTGATACAAGAACCAATTACAGCGGCAATAAAGGTCGCCAAAATAACATTAGTTGGCTCCTTGAGTATTAGATAGAGCAGCCAGATTGACATTCCCAAAACTCCACCAGGAATGAGCATGGAACGTTGGACGTTTAAAACGATTAAAAAAGTGATAATAGCTAGCAGACTAGCTAGAGCCTGCAATAAAAATGTTGTTAGAGTCATATTAGTTCATGAGTACGAGGGCGACTGATGTTCCAGCCCCTAAGGCAAGGGTAACCAGCAAGGATTCAAACATCTTGCTCATACCAGAGTTAATGTGATTGGTCATAATATCTCTAACAGCATTGGTCAGAGCAATTCCCGGTACAAAAGGCATGACCGCACCTGCAATGACCAAATCAGCTGTAGACGGTAAACCAGAATAGCGCGCCCAAAATTGTGCAATCAAACCAAAAGACAAGAGCACCTGCAAAAGCTGTCATAAAGGGAATACGAATAAATTTTTCTACGTAAAGAGAAAAAGGTGAAAGCAAATATGGTTGCTACTCCTGCACCAATGGCATCGTAGACATTCCCCCGAACATGATAGAGAAGAAGGGAGCACTGAGGGTCGCTGCAGCAGTTAGCTGAACATTGGTGTAGGGAGATGCCTTAGCATTCAATTCCTTTAATTGGATAAAGGCTGTCTCCAAATCAAGCTGTCCCGATACAAGTTGCCGTGAAATCTGGTTGACATCACACACCTTCTCAATATTATAAGCAGAGGAGGTTACTCGTTTCATTCGAGAGATATTTGTATTTTCAATGGAGAAAAAAATAGCTGCAGGCATGGCCAAAACATTACAATCCATGATGCCTTGTGAATGAGCAATTCGAATCATGGTGTCTTCGACACGATAGATTTCAGAGCCATTACGAAGCAGAATTGTTCCTGCTAACATAATGACATCAATGACTGCATTCAGTTTTTTTGATTCGTCCATGTTTCCCCTCCTTTTTAAACTCCTTTTTATTTTTATCATAAATTTTAAGGAAAAATCTTTGTCACAAAAAAACTGTGACAAAGATTGATTAGTTCTCACCATTATGGGATCTCTGACTGAGCATTCGATGATGGAGCTTTGTATGTAGTCTGATGGTTCTCTAATCTGTGGTGATGTCTCTCCACGATATGGATTTCCTGTGAAGGATTTGTTGTCGTTGTTGTTGTTTTTCGGTTTATAGATAGAAATCTTTGATACGAGTTGTATTCAAATCTACACCTTCACCTGGTTTTGGACTCTGACTGACAACAGTTTCCTCAGCAGTTCCTTCTGGAGCTGTAGAGACCTCTACCACTTCAATATTAGCTTCTTTTACACCAACTATCTGAATCAAGTTATTCTTGGTAAATTCAAGACTTGATCCAATATAACTTGGCATAGGAACGCTAGTTACCTTCTTGGCTACTGTCAAGGTAATCTCTGTCGCCTTACTAAGATCATAAGTGGTTCCTTCTGGCAGACTCTGTTTCATAACAAGTCCTGCCTCTGTTTCACTTGATTCTTCTTCTACAACCTTGATGAGATTTTCAGGAACTTTTTTCCCTTTCAACTCTGCAATGACGTCTGTAGAATTGCGTCCAATATAATTTCCAATCTTAAATGATTGCTGACCTGAAGAGATAATGAGATTAACTTTAGTACCTTCTTTACGAGACGAACCAGCATCTGGATCCGTTCGAATCACTCGGCCTTCTTCTACTGTATCACTAGCTTCAGACTTTTCCTCGCCAATTTCAAAATTAGCTTTTTTTAGATTTTCCTTAGCTTCTGCTACAGTTTGACCTGCAACATTTTGGAATTTCAACAGTAGCTGGTGTTTTGGATACTATCCAAAAGAGAGAAGCCAAAACAAGTATAAAGCTAGCTAAAAGCACCAAATATCTCGCTTTAAAACGACGTTTCTTGACTGGTTTTGCAACAGTTTCTTTACTAGTTGCCTTTTTGAGTCGGCTTTTTGGCTCTGAGGACTTTTCTTCCTTTGGTTGCACTTTAGGAATCGCTGTTAAAGTAGATTGTGAAATTTTCGGTAAGGTTTTTGTGTCAACTTTACTTGTATCTTCAAATACCAGCTTTGGTTCATTTCGACGGTTATAAGAAAGACTGCTCAATAAGTCAACATACATCTCTGAGACAGTTTGATAACGGTCTGTTAACTTTTTTAGCTGTCGCTTTTTATAACCACGTTTTCCAAGGATTGTGGTACTGATGGGATTTTTCTGCAATGACAGAAGGAAGTGGTTTTTGGAAATGCTGAAGTGCAATGGTCACAGCACTATCTCCATCATAAGGAATATGACCTGTCAACATTTCGAAAAAGATAATTCCCATTGCATAAATATCACTCTGTATGGTCGCCTTAGAACCACGCGCCTGCTCAGGTGATAGATAGTGAACAGAACCCAACATGGAGTTGGTCTGTGTCAAACTGGTTTCTGCAAAGGCCACTGCAATCCCAAAGTCAGTAACTTTTGCAGTTCCATCAGGAGTCAAGAGTATATTTTGAGGTTTTAAATCACGGTGAATAATCCCCTTTGCATGCGCCAAACGCATAGCCAAGAGAATTTGCCCCATGATACGAACAGCTTCCTCGTTTGATAGAGGGTAGTGTTCTTTGATATAGCGTTTGAGGTCAAGCCCAGCTACATATTCCATAGCTAGGTACTGTTGACCGTCTTCTTCACCGATATCCGTAATTCGAACGATATGAGGATGATCTAGGTCTGCCATCGCACGTGCTTCACGCTGAAAACGTGCAACAGCGATTGGGATCCGTTTGGTAGTTGGTCCTCAGGACCTTCACCGCTACCTCTTCCCCATCCAGAATCAAATCTTTGGCCAGGTAGACATCTGCCATCCCACCACGGCCAATTTGTTTGATAATCCGATATCGTCCGGCAAATATCTTGCCGATCTGGATCATTCTGATTCCTCCTCAATCGCAATCAAGGCAACAGTAATGTTGTCAAGCCCTCCGGCATTGTTTGCAAAACGTACTAAGGTTGCCGCCTTGTCATCAAGCGAAATATCACTTGTCACGATGTCATAGATTTCACTACCTGAAATCATATTCGTGAGACCATCACTGTTCATAACGATATAGTCACCCAGGTTCCAAAGCTTACAATCCCTAAATCAGGTTGAATCTCATCTTTTTGTCCAATAGACTGGGTGATGATATTTTTTTGCGGATGCGCTTCAGCTTCTTCAGGTGTTAATTGACCTGCCTTGAGCAACTCATTGACTAATGAATGATCACTCGTTAATTGGTGGTACTCTTCTCCACGAATCTAAGCCGATACGAGAATCACCAATATGAGCATAGATAGCTTGGTTATCAATGATTGCAAGGGCTTCTAGAGTTGTACCCATTCCCTTATATGCTTCATCACGTCCCCAATTGATAAATCTTTTGATTTTCAATTTCTAGATGTTCTGCAAACCATTCACGAACTTCATTCACGGTATCAATCTGAGTATCTACCCAGGCAACACCTAAGTCCGTAACTGCCATCTCACTGGCAATATTACCCTGCTCGGTGTCCTCCCATCCCGTCAGCCAAGATAATCATCGTACGACCGGCACGGTTGACAAAAAGATTGACATAGTCTTGATTATTTGTACGTTTCTGACCCACATCTGTTAATAATGAAATCTCCATTGTGTCAGTTCCTTCCTAATTGGATATCTTACGAAATTGGCTGATAAAGAATCCATCACTTCCATACAATTCTGGAGTAATGAGGATGCAGCCATCTTTTCAGGATATCCTTGCATTCGTGTTCTAGTTTAACCTGCTCGAACTCTGGATGACTTTCTAAAAATGCTTGAACCACTTGAAAGTTCTCCTCAGAGACAATAGTGCAGGTACTATAAGTTATTATACCACCTTTACGTAGCGTTTGACAAACACTACCTAATATTTCCAACTGAATTTCCTGTAATGACGCGAAATCAGCAGTGTCTTTGTTGTATTTGATATCTGGTTTCCGACGCAATAGACCAATCCCTGAGCAAGGGGCATCAACTAGAATCTTATCAAATTGATCCTTACCAAAAAACTCGTGAACCTTTCGGGCATCCAATTTTTGTGTTTGAACACGGTCTGCTACACCTAAACGCTCTGCATTCTCTTGAATCAAAGTGAGTTTATGGTCGTAGAGATCCAGAGCTGTTACCTGACCTGTCGTGAGATAAGATGCCATATGGGCTGTTTTCCCACCTGGAGCTGCACAAGCATCCAAAACCTGCTCATCTCCTTGTAAATCAAGTGTTGGTGCAACCAGTTGACTAGACTCATCCTGGATAGTAATAGCCCTTCAGCAAACAAGTCATGACCCGCAAAATGCCCCTGCTCCTTGACCAGACCAGAAGCTGATAAAGCAGAATCACTTGCATCAAGCATTTTTTTGATTTCCTCTTTTCGGCTCAAATCTGTCACCCGAATACTGGCTTTATTGCGTTGCAAAAGACTCTCAAAAATCGCTTGCGCTCGCTCTTCTCCATACTCTTCCTTGAGCTTAGAAACTAACCACACTGGCAAAGAGTAGGCGATAGAATCACGCTTGTTCTTACGTTTGATACTGGCAATATCTGGCAAACCTTCTCGCAAGATACGGCGAAGGACTGCATTGACCAGTTTTTCGCTACCCTTTTTACGAAGTTTTGCAATTTCTACCGCTTCATTGACCACTGCATGATCAGGAAGCTTATCCAAGTATTGGAGTTGGTAGACGCTCATGAGAAGCAAAACATAGAGCCAGCTGTCTAGCTTGTCTCTATCCTCAATAAAGTGAGACAAATACCATTCTAAAGTTAGTTTACGAGCTACGGTTCCATAAACAAGCTCTGTCACCAACCCCTTGTCTGCTGCTGACAGTTGACTTCCCTTAAGGTGTTTATTTAAGGCGATATTGGAGTAAAGCTTGATTGACAAAGGACGTCCTCTAGCACCTTTAAAGGCTAAGTTTCTAGCCGTTTCTACTTTAGTCACCAAAATCGTTCTCCTACTGCCAAGTTCGTCCCAACACCGTTGAGGAAGGAAGCAATGTCCATCTTTAGGTTTTTCCTGCTGGTTGAACCTGTTTGAGAGATAGAGCTCCTTCTGCTGTTGCGACAATCAATTCTTTCTTACCGATGGAAGATATCTCACCCTGGGATTTCCCTGACCTTCTACAGGCAGGGCTTCATAGATTTTGAAAACGTTCTCCCTTGAGGAAAGTATGAGCAACTGGCCATGGATTCATCCCACGGATTTGGTTGAAAAAGTTGACGGTTGGTCTTGTTCCAGTCCAATTTTTTTCTTCCTCAGGTTTGATATTTGGTGAGAAAATGTTACCTGGCTTTGGATCTTGTGGTTGAGGCTGAATTTCACCAGCTATATAAGCAGGTAGAGTATCCAAAAGCAAATCACGACCCAACAATGGCCAATTTTTTTCAAACAAAGTTCCAACATTGTCCTCATCAGTAATGGGAATACTGCGACGAAATCATATCTCCCTGCATCCATTTCCTTGACCATTTCCATAATGGTTACTCCTGCTTCCTCATCACCCTTGAATCAAGGCATAATGGATAGGAGCTCCACCACGGTGTTTTGGGAAGAAGCGAAGCATGAACATTGACTGCAAAATCCATGCTATCAAGGAGTTTACTTGGGAGAAATTGTCCAAAAGCTGCGGTCACAATCCCATCAGCACCCAAATTCATGATAGCTTCCATTTCTGGACTACCTGATAATTTTTTTCTGGGTTGGTAGATAGGAAGTCCCTGCTTCTTTTAGCTGCTTGTTTTCACTGGGGTTTCTTGGATAACTTTTTACGACCGACAGCACGATCTGGCTGCGTTACAACAGCTACAATCTCGTAGCGGTCATCTGACAAAAGTCCCTTCAAAACAGTTGCTGAAAAATCGGGAGTTCCCATAAAGATTAGTTTTGTCATCTTTTCTCCTTTTACAAAAATTGCTGCGGTTCGTGATCAATACTGAGACGAAGCTCGCTATTTTCACGTTCTTGAGTTAGGGCCAAAGACCTGATTAAGGGTCGAGGCTAACTCATCTTCTAAACGGTATTTAATCAAAATTTGGTAATGATAGAGGTTATGAGTGCGAGCGATAGGTTTAGGCGTTGGGCCAAGGATGATACTAGCATCCGACAAACCTGACCGCAAAATTTCCATGACCTCATAAGCACTTCTAAGAACCTCTTCTTCTTTTCTTTATGAGATAAGGTGATTCCCAATAGTGAAATAATAAGGTGGGATAACCCAACTGACGTCTGATACCCATTTCATAGGCATAGAAACCTTCGTAGTCCTGATCCTTGGCGAAAACGAATGGCATAATGCTGAGGATTATAGGGACTGAATCAAGACCTGACCTGCCTTTTCAGCTCGACCTGCTCGTCCTGCTACCTGGGTCAAGAGTTGGAAGGTTCTCTCAGAAGAACGGAAATCAGGCAGATTCAAGGCTGTATCCGCATTGAGAACACCAACCAAGGTCACATTTGGAAAATCCAAGCCCTTGGCAATCATCTGGGTTCCTAGCAATATGTCCGCTTCACCATTGCCAAATTGTTCAAGTAAAGCTTGGTGACTGCCCTTTTTACGAGTTGTATCCACATCCATGCGTAGAATGCGTGCCTCTGGAAAGAGTTCTGCTAGCTCATCATAGGCCTTTTGAGTCCCCGTTCCATAGTATCGAATACTACGACTCTGACAGTTTGGACAGACATGTGGAATTTCCTTCGTAAAACCACAATAATGACAGTTCATAGTCTTAGTATCCATATGCAGCGTCAAGGAAATATCGCAGTTTGGACAGGTATCCACGGTCCCACATTCCCGACACATGACAAAGCTAGAATAACCACGACGATTGAGCATGAGAACAACCTGCTCTTTTTTATCCAGTCGATCTTGAATGGCCTCAATCAGTGGTGGTGTAAAGTTTGATGTTTCATTCTGCCCGATATAATCACGGAAGTCAATCAGTTGAACTTCAGGAATACTTGCTAAAGGATTGGCCCGTTGAGTCAGACGTAGATGTTGATAAACACCCTTACCAGCACGCGCACGGCTTTCTAGACTCGGTGTTGCAGAACCAAGGACTAGGGCAGCTTGATTGTACTGGGCACGTAAAAGAGCCACATCTCTAGCATGGTAACGAGGATTGCTGTCTTGCTTATAACTAGCCTCGTGCTCTTCATCGATAATGATAACACCTAGATTTTTCAAAGGTGCAAAAATAGCAGACCTAGCCCCAACAACTACCTGAGCATCTCCACGCTCCACCTTGCGCCACTCATCGTACTTTTCACCATTTGACAAGCCAGAGTGGAGGATGGCGACTTGCTCACCAAACCGAGCAATAAAGCGCTCGGTCATTTGAGGTGTCAGAGAGATCTCTGGAACTAGAACAATCGCTGTTTTTCCCATATCCAAGGCACCTTGGATAATCTGCAAGTAAACCTCGGTTTTCCCACTTCCTGTAATTCCTTGAAGAAGAAATGGAGGATGTTGCTTTCCAATCGCTCCAACAACCGCCTCACAGGCTTGTTTTTGCTCTGGGTTTAACTCTAAGGCTTGATTTGACTCGATTCCTTCAAAGTAGGCAGCTGAACGTTGAACTTCCTTTTGAAGAATCGTCAAAGCACCCTGTTCCACAAAGAAGTTAACTTGTTCCCGTGAGTAATGTTCTAACAAAGTAGCCAAAGGAGTACTTTCTGGATGTGCTACTAAATAATCTCGCAGTTCCAATTTCTTCTTGGCACGGTTTGAGATTTCTAGCTTTTTCTAATTTGTCAAGATTCACTTGAACCCAAGACTGTGTTTTTGACCTTTCTTCTGGTCTACAGCCTGATACTCTAGCTTTCAAAAAGTCCCTTTTTCGAGTCAATCGCATCATCTCAGCCTGCTTTTTCTAAGTCAAGAGATGAAAATGCTAGAGACTCTTGCGAACCGAATAAACGCTCTCTGTCCTCCTGACTCAAGCCTTCCAGAGGATAGAGGATTTTATCATAGCTAGAATTCAAAAAAATCCTGGAAGCATAGCTTTTAGAATAGAAATCTTGTATGAAAAAAACTGACTTACGTAGTTCTTCAGCCAACCAGAGTTGTTCCTCCGTTAAGACAGGAGAAAAAGTCCAGCACTTCAGCAATTTCTTTCAAGTCCTCATCTGCCATTTCAGATTCTTGTTCCATTCCAAGAACAATCCCTTGAATCAAGCGATTGGCCTTCCCAAAAGGCACATGAACTCGCATGCCAACTTCCAGCATCTCTTCAAATTCCTCAGGGAATCTTGTAACTATAGGGTTGGTCCGTCTGCATCAAGGGAACATCCACAATGATTTTTGCAATAGCCATATCCTCACCTCCTTCTCTTCTTAAATCGTTTCAATTGATTGAGTATTCTTGCAATAGAAAAAAATAAGATTGAGTCCCCCAACCTTAAATTTTTTTCACCTTCTTCTTTTTCTTTCGCGATTTGCTCTTTGATTTTCTTTTTCTTCTTCTTCTCTCAATCGTCTTTCTTCTTCGATACGACGACGAACAGCTTCGCGTTTTCCCTTCTGGATCTGGGTGGATGGTTACATTCCCTGATTCAATTTCTTCAAGGCACGAAGTGTAGATTTTTTTCAGATTTGAATTCTTGTGTTGGAGTTGCTCCAGCTTCTAATTCGTGAGCACGTTTTTGCTTCCAAGATGACGAGTGAATATTTTTGATGGTACCTTGTCAAGCAAGGTATCAATAGAGGGTTTAAGCATCATTTGTTTGTACCTGTTTTCTATAGTTTATCGAATAGTTGGAGACTTTGGTAGCATATCCTGGTAGTGACCGATGACACGATCGACGCGGAAATGTTCTGCTTCAATCACACGTTTGACACGTTCTGCGGCAAGAGGAACATGATCATTGACAATAGCATAGTCATACTCACGCATCAAAGCAATTTCTTCTTTGGCTTTTTCGATACGTTGGGCGATCACTTCTGCACTATCGGTACCACGGCCTACGAGACGGTCTTGCAATTCTTCCAAATCTGGTGGTGTCAAAAAGATAAAGACTGCATCTGGAACTTTTTTCTTGACCTGAAGAGCTCCCTGCACTTCAATTTCAAGGAAGACGTCAATCCCCTTATCAAGGGTTTCATTGACATAGGTCAGAGGAGTTCCGTAGTAGTTACCTACATACTCTGCATACTCTAACATCTGTCCTTGACGGATCAATTCTTCAAATTCTTCACGCGTACGGAAGAAATAGTCAACTCCGTCTACTTCACCTGGACGTTGCGCCCGCGTTGTCATAGATACAGAATATTGGAATTGGTTTTCAGAACTCTCAAAAATTTCTCGTCTAACCGTTCCTTTTCCAACTCCTGAAGGACCTGAAAAAACGATTAGTAAGCCACGGTCTGCCATGATGTCTCCTTTGGATAGTTTGTGAAATGCCTTGGAAATTCATTCAGAATTCTCTTTGTGAAGGCATTTCTGCTTACTACAATCTTTCTATCTAGTGTAACAAAAAAGCAGTAATTTTTCAACTGCTCTTTCTTATTTATTTTGCATAATCAACTGCACGAAGTTCACGAATCACGGTTACCTTGATATTTCCTGGGTAATCGAGGTTGCTTTCGATTTTCTCACGAACTTTGTGAGCTAAGATTGTGACCTTATCGTCCTTGATTTGACCTGGATTTACCATGATGCGGATTTCACGACCAGCTTGAAGGGCAAAGCTATTTTGAACTCCTTCAAAGCTATTTGCGATTTCCTCTAAATCATGGAGACGTTTGATGTAGCTTTCAAGTGATTCGCTACGAGCTCCTGGACGGGCTGCGCTCAAGGCGTCCGCTGCAGCAACGAGAACTGCGATTACACTTTCAGGCTCTACATCACCGTGGTGACTAGCAATCGTGTTAATCACGACTGGATGCTCTTTGTACTTGCGAGCTAATTCAGTACCAATCTCAACGTGGCTACCTTCTACCTCACGGTCAATGGCTTTACCGATATCGTGAAGGAATCCTGCACGACGGGCAAGGGCTGCATTTTCACCAAGTTCGCTAGCCATGATACCAGCCAACTTAGCCACTTCGATTGAGTGTCGCAAGACATTTTGTCCGTATGAAGTACGGAACTGTAAGCGACCCATGATCTTCATCAAGTCTGGGTGAAGGTTTGGTGCACCGATTTCATAGGCAGCAGCTTCACCATATTCACGAATTCTGTTATCAATTTCTTGACGGTTTTTCTCAACCAACTCTTCGATACGAGCTGGGTGAATTCGTCCATCCTTAAGCAAGGTTTCCATCGTCATACGGGCAATCTCACGGCGGATAGGATCAAAACCTGACAAGGTTACCACTTCTGGCGTATCATCAATGATGACATCAACCCCTGTCAAACTTTCAAAAGGTACGGATATTTACGACCCTTCACGACCAATGATACGACCTTTCATAGTATCATCAGGCAGATGAACTGTCGAGTTGGTAGACTCAGCTACATACTCACCAGCAATTCTCTGCATGGCTTGGGACAAGATATCCTTAGCAAGCTTATCTGAACGTTCCTTGACTTCTTGCTCCGCCTCACGAATGCGGCTAGCAATTTCCTTGGTCAAGTCTTCTTCTGTTTGAGCTAAGATAATATCTTTTGCCTCTGACTGAGTCAGACTTCCGACACGCTCAAGTTCAGCTTGCTTTTGCTTTTCAATTTCCTCTAGTTGCTCTTCACGTGCATCAAGGTTTTTTGCTCTATCAGAAATACTTTGTTCTTTTTGTTCAAGTGTTTTTTCTTTGTTCGTCAAATTATCGTCTTTACGGTCAAGGCTCGTAGCTCTCTCCGTCAAACGACTTTCGATTTGCTTGAGTTCTTGACGCTCCGACTTAAATTCAGCGTCCACTTCTTCGCGGTATTTTCTGGCTTCTTCTTTAGCCTCCAATAGTGCTTCTTTTTTAAGGGATTTGCTTTCGCTCTTAGCTTCATTTAGTAATAAATCCGCTTCGCGCTCAGCTTGTCCTCGTAAATTAGTTGCTTCTTGTTCAGCATTTAAAAGCATCAACTCTGCAGCCTCTTGTGATGATTTCATCTTGACTGAGATGCTGACATATCCAATGACTAAACCAATGATGACGGCAAAAACAACTATAACAATTGTCATAATTTCCATGTTTTTTTACCTCAATTTATTTGTTTATCTGAATGACATGCATTCTTATACATTTTACCACAAAAAAATATTTTTTTAACAAACCTTAAATGGAAGTTATTTTAGTCATTTTTAGAGGTCAAAATCTTATTTTTCCTAGTAAAAATAGGCTATTAAACCCTAACTAAATTTTTTTAAAAGATTTTTTCAAAAAGTAAAAAAAGTCCACCTCACAGTAGACTTAGTAATGATCCTTAAAGGATAAGAAAAGCGATGCTATCTCCATCCATCATATAAATCAAGCGATTTTTCTGCATCAATGCGACGTGACCACGCTCCTTGGTAATCATATTTGAGTGGTTCTGGTTTACCAATCCCTGTAAATGGATCACGTTGAATATCCTTGATTAGTTTGTTGATTCTTTTTAATGTTTTCTTATCTTGGTTTTGCCAATAGCAATAATCTGCCCAGGCATCTTCTGTAAACTTGAGTAGCATCCATCACTCCTCAATCACATGCACCTGAGTGTGTCCCGCACGAACTTGGGACATTCCTCGCAAGACCTTGTCAGAAAGTTCCTTATTCTGAGCAATTCTCAAGGTTTCCTGAATACTATCCCACTCACTTTTTGAAAGGACTACAATGTCCTCGTCTGGATTTTTGTTGACCACCGTCAATGGCTCAAACTCATCGTTTACCTTCTTCATATAGTCCTTTAAATGATTTCGGAATGTTGAGTAAAGAACTGCTTCCATAACCATACCTCGTTTTACCTCTTTTCCACTATTATACACGAAAAGAAAAAAATTGTCAGGAACTTGTACAAGTTTTTTCCTTTTCTACCTAGTTATTCGAAAAAAACTTAAAAAAGTCTACCTCTCAGTAGACTTAGTTTGTTTCGATTCTGATTGGCACTCGACCAAAAATTTTGTTCTGCGATACTAGGGTGTCCCAGTTGATAAATTTGGTCTGCCTTTTTGGGTCATGGCATCCCAGGGTTCTTTACCGATTCGGCTGACGAGATTGACCTGCTCCTTGAGAGCTTTTAAGGTGTTGTCTGCCTTTTTCGGTAAAACCAGGACGTGAATACCTTCTGGCAAGTCACTTTCTCTAGCCTGCACCAAGATATAGGTCAAGAGGCGTCGCACACGCGCCTTGGTGTAGCGTTTGGTAGCTACTAACTCAACCAATTCCTCAACAGATTTTGAGCTGTTTTGATGGCTTCCTTGATACGCACTGCCATTTCTTGATTGACCTGATAAATAGTAGTTAAAGTCTGGATTTGACAAGATTTGATAGCGTAAAAGTGGAAAAATAATCTTTCCCAGCTCACCTTTGCTAGCATTTTTCAAAAAGAGTCAACAGAAGGCATAAAAGCGTTCTAAGAAATCTTGGTCTGATTTGATGCTGACGGATAGCTGTCGCCGAAGCAAAGTCCACATCCTTGTCCACAGAATGGTATCCCTGCTCCCTGACGCTTGAATTGGATGAAGTTTGATGTTTCGTCCAGCAACTGCCTTGGCATAGGCTAGAGCAAGAACATGATTGGGCGTATCACCTGAAAAATCAAGACCTGCAAATTCCTTCCACATAGCTTGGGTTTTCTGAGGGTAGGAGAGGGAGTCAGGCAGTTTATCCACAAAATCCTCCATCTCTTGACCACGCTCTGCATATAAGTCTAGCAATTTTCTGGTAATCTAGAACTTCCTCTGTCCCAAAGGCTAGGCTATCAATCCCCAAACGAGCCAAGATATCTACTGCTCCTTGTCCAAAGAAATCCGCTGCCTGAACACTGACTAAAAAGGGCAATTCTACTACCAAGTCCGCTCCATTCTCTAGTGCCATTTGAGGCCCGTGTCCACTTATCAACGATAGCCGGCTCGCCTCTCTGCATGAAATTCCCAGACATGGCCACAATTTTCAACCCATCCGCCTGTTCCAGCAGGTATTTGTGGCCATTATGAAAAGGATTGAACTCTGCGATAATACCTGTAATGGTCATGATGTTCTCCTACTTCTGTGCCACAAAAAACCAACGGGTGCTAGTTTCTGTTGGCTCCTTATCTTCAAAGTCCGCAAAGAGTTTGAAGGACTTAAAACCAGCCTGTTCTAGCAAAATATCATAGGTCAAGACCTCGTATGTACGCTCCTCATGGACTTCATCGTGACGACTAAAGGAACCGTCCGCTTCCTTGATAAAAAAGGTCAACTCATGCACGATAGAATGTGGTGCTGCATCCTCATAGGTATCCCAGAGCATGGCAAAGTCTTCTGCATTTTCATGATAGGAATAGCCAGGAAAGACCTCATCTGTCTGGTAGGTCGAATGCACATCAAAGATGAAGACTCCCATCTTCATTAAGGGCATTATAGACTTCTTTAAAGACATCCCCTACTTCCACCTCATCCTGCATGTAGCAGATAGAATCAGAATAGCAGGTCACAAAGTCGTATTTACCAGCCTTGGATAAGTCCAACATATTGCCTTCCATAAAATCAATCTTTTGCTTGGCTGAAGTAGCTCTCTTCTCAGCAATCTTCAACATATCCGCACTCAAAGTCCAGTCCAGTTACATCAAAACCAGCTTGAGAAAAGCGAACAGACTGGATGCCTGTCCCACAAGCCAGCTCCAAGAGTTTCTTTCTCTCCTTAGTCTTGGGCAAATGACGCAGAGAAAAATCCGTCCATTTATCGTATAAACTATCATCCATCACAGCATCGTAAACAGCCGCAAAAGTTTCATAAGTCGCCATAAATCAAGATACAAAGAGCTCCATGGTTAACACCACTAGCCCTTACCTTTCTAACGATTTTCTTCTAAAATAAGCAAATAAACCCAGTTGACTGCAACTGAGTTCATCTTCTATGCCAAGGCTTCTGAGATATCTACAGAATTCGCCTCATGCCATAGTTTTTCTAGGTTATAGTGGGCACGCATTTCTTCTGAGAAGATATGCACAACGACTCCACCAAGGTCTAGCAAGACCCAACCTCCAGCTGCGTCACCTTCAACATGGCTGCCTTTAAAGCCAGCTTGAGCTACTTTTTCACGGATATTTTCAGCGATAGCATCCAACTGACGGCTATTCATGGAGCTCGTGATAACAAAAGTAATCTGTCACACTGGTCAATTCTTGTACGTCAAGTGCGAGGATATCCTCCGCACGTTTCTCATCAGCCGCTTTCACGACTAGTTCTAGTAATTCTTTTTCGTTCATTTAGTCCTCTTTCAAATAGTGCACATAGGCGTTATAGGTTTCAAGGGTTTGGGGATAGATAGGGAAATCCCTGGCGAGCCAAATGCTCGACAGTGCGAGCTGTTTCATAGGCTACCGCCTTGATTGAGTGACAAAGCTCAGCAATCTCACGCGCCTGGTCCACACCCTGGAAAGGCACGATTGTGCTCGATATAGTCTGCGACGTAGATAACCTTATCAAGGTCCGTCATCTGACTCAGCTCCAACTGTATGAATTTCAATAGCTCGTAAGATTTCAGAATCTTGTAAATCCAAATCTTCCTGAATCTTGTAGATACCGACCATGCCATGCCAGACATTATTGCCCCAGTTTTTAAGATCAGAGTCAAGTTGATAACGATCTATCAAGTCTAAAAATTCTTGATCTGATAGCTTTTTAGCATAGTCATGAAGGAGACCTGCTAGACCTGCTTTCTCAACATCCACACCAAAGCGCTGAGCCAATTCTATGGCTGCACGCTCTACACCCAGACAATGGGTTAGACGTTTTTCAGGTAGGAGCTCTGCCATTTTTTCCAACAATTCTTCACGCGAACAGTTGATATAGTCTTGGTATGCCATCAGTAAAGCCCTTCTTTCTCGATATAGTCTAGCACTGGTTTTGGCAAGAGAAAGTTAGGTGTGCGACCTTGGGCGATGAAATCACGTACCATACTGGATGAAATATCCATGAGAGGCACATCCACCCAGATGACTGGATAAGAAGTCCCAGCCTTGTATCGTGGTCGCTGAACTCCTACAAACTGAACTAGTTCCACCAACTCATCAATTCTATACCACTTAGGCAGATAGTCTACCATATCGGCACCGATGATAAAGTAATAATCTGTATCTGGATTCTTCTCTGTCAGAAGCTTCATGGTGTCGTAGGTGTAGGAAATTCCCTTGCGCTCCAGCTCGATTTTCTCAATAGCTAAACCTTCGATTCCATCGATAGCCAATTCAAGCATCTTGAGGCGGTGGTGTTCAGAAATGGTTTCCTTTTTGTCTACGTGAGGCGGTTGATACTCAGGCATGAGCAGAACTTGATCCAATCCCAACTGCTGACGCACTTGGTCTGCCACGATAAGGTGGGCATTGTGAACAGGGTTAAAATTTCCCCCTAAGATTCCAACTTGCTTGCGTTTTTTATCCTTGATTTCTGGCTCTAACTCCACTTTTGTAAAGGGAGTTAATAATTCGATTGCCATAGGCTAATCTCCTTTAGTCTTCTGTAAAAACAGTTTGGGAGTATATTTTTAGATTTCTTTAACTTTTTTAGAAATCTTACGATTTTCTTTCTTGCTTGATTGTTTATACAAAATCAAGATACGACCGATTTTTTGGACTGTATCCACACCGATTTCTTCTTCAAGATTTCAGCTACTTCGTGGATGTTTTTCATCTGTGTTTTGCAAGAGAGTAACCTTGATCAATTCGCGGGCATCAAGTGCCTGACGAACGCTGGTTTTGATTTGGTCGTTGAGTCCATTTTTCCCGATTTGGATGATGGGTTTGAGGGTGTGTGCCTGGCTGTTGAGGAAGGCACGTTGTTTTGATGTTAATGACATAATTCATTTAAAAGAGTTTCTTTTTATACTTTTCTGAAGTGGTGACGGACGTCAGCAAAGTCCTCTGGACTTTCATGACTAAAAATTTGAGCCTAAGGTCTCAGATTTTTCCGCAGTTAGTACAATCACTTGTACCAACTAACACCACGACGAAAAAGTATCTTCTATGAGCTCGCAGTGCTCGCCTTTATAAAGACAACCCTTTCCTTTCTGTGTTTTAAATAATTGCTTTTTCGTGTGACGACTGCGACGCCTTCTGGTGCCCAGACGGCTACTTTGGCAGTTCCTGTTACACGGATCCAGCCTAGTCCTGAGATAACGAGGTCTGTCTTATCCTTGATAGTAAAGACATGTTGGACCAGTTTTGGAAAATCTTCTTTTTCCTTGCTATTTGGTGGTGTAAGGAGGGTTCCAAGGTGCTTGTCGTAAAAGGCACTAGCGCCTTCAAGCTTGGTACGATGAAGTTTGAGTTCATTATCAAAGAAAGCTGTGAAACCTTGCTTTTCTCCTGCAATGAAGTCAAATCGTCCCAAACCTCCTAAAAAGAGGTTTGCTCAGGATTGAGCTGGTAGGTTTTAGGTTTGATTTCCTTTTTAGGACTGACATACTTGAGGTTTTTAGCCGTCAAGTAGTGGGCCATCTGATGACGATGGATAATTCCCGGTGTATCATAGATATAAGAACCATCATCAAGTGGGATCTCAATCTTATCTAAGGTTGTCCCTGGGAAAGCGTGAGGTTGTGATGACGTTCTGGTCACCCGTAATTTCCTGGATAATAGCATTGATAAGAGTTGATTTCCCAACGTTGGTAACCCCAACTACATAGACGTCACGACCCTTACGATAGTGCTCAATTTTATCAATGACTTCCTTGATAGCATGCTTTGGTTTTGGGCTGAAGTCAGAACGACGTCAACAGGACGTAGACCTTCTTCGTGGGCACGTTCCATGAGCCATTGACTAACCTTACCAGGCTTAACAGACTTAGGAAGGATGTCTTTTTTATTTCCAACCAAGAGAACATCATTGCCTGATACAAAACGAGGCAAGCCTGGGATAACAGAGCCATTAAAGTCAAAGATATCGATGACGTTCACTACTAAAGGCATCACTGTCTCCTACCTCGTGCAAGAGTTTTAGGAAATCATCATCCGTCAACTGCACATCTGTGATTTCATTGTAATGACGAAGACGGAAACAACGTTGGCAATAAACTTCACCAGTTTCCAAACCTTTTTCGAGTGCTGACTGAGGCGTAAAACCAAGACCAGTCTTATCTGTCGTCTGAATGGTTGCTCCACAGCCAATACAGAGAATTTCTTCCATAGTTAGATTCCTTTTTTATATGTGATAGGCCCGTACTTTTCAGTGATTTGTTTCATGACACGGCGCTCACGAGCTCGGTTAATCTGTCGTTTTGATAGAGTCATGCTGGACCAAGGGTTTGACCAAAATCGAACGAATCCCTGCTCGGTGAGCAGCTCGAATATCCGTCATGAGCTGATCCCCAACCATGACCACTTCGTTTTTCTCATAGTGGAATTCCTTCATGGCACGATCAATCCCGAAAGTAAAGGGCTTCAAAGCCCAATAAACATAGTCAATCCCAAATTTTTCAACCGCACGTTGAACTCGTTTTTTTAGAGTTGTTAGACACCACGATAATACGAATACCAGCATCACGAAGGTCATGTAACCACTGCTTCATTTCTGGAGTCCCATCAGGGTTATTCCAAGCAATCAGAGTGTTGTCCAAATCCACCAAAACAGCTTTGATCCCTTGGTTTTTCAGGCTTTGGACTGTCAAATCATAAACTGCTTCCACAGCAAAATCTGGCATGTAATTTTCAATCGCCATTCTGGCTCCTTCTCTTTTATTTTCTAGTAATTTTCTTCAGCCATTGAGATAAGGCTGCCCATAAAATCAAGCTAGCCATTAAGATATAAATCCAAGCATTTGGCTCTTCTGTAAATGGTAGAGGAACATTCATTCCGAAGAAACCTGTAATAACCGCAAGTACTGCTAGTAAGACGGAGATAATAGTCAAAATTGTCAAACTATCATTCAGGTTATTGTTTAGGATGTTGTTGTAAGAAGATGAGAGTTGTTGCAAGACTTGAGAAATCAAGTCTGTCATAGACACCAACTGATGGGCTTCAATCATCGCATCATCAAACTGCTCTCGTTCGACATCATTAAATCTCCGATAAAGAGCATGGCCCTGGATATGTTCTAAGAGGAGTCGATTTTGTTTTGCCGCTGCTGTTAAGTAAACCATACCAGTCTCCAAGTCGGAGAGAGCGAAAGAGATTTTTTTCTTTGTTGTTCTCTGACGAAGTAAGCTGTTGACTTCATCTTTACTCTTATCCATCTTTTTCAATGATTGGATAATAGGCGTTACTAATGATTTCTAGACTAGCAAAAAGAAATTTGTAAATAGAAAGCGACTCATGGCTATCCAGATAAGCTAACATCTGATCAATGACATAAGCATTCTTATGGTTGCTGATGGTAATCATTCGTTTGTTTTCAACGATAAAGGTCATGGGAATCGCTTCATAGTAATCCTTGTCCTTTTTCTAAGTCCAGAACATTGTAGATAAAGGTCACAGTCCCATTCTCACGGTTGTAATCCATATGGGCACGTTCATTTTTATCCAGCGCATATTCGATGGTTTCCTTATCCAATCCGTAGATTTCAGATAAATCTTCAAGATTTTTTTAATTTTTTTCTACATCTAGATTGATCCAAACACAACCATTTCCTAATTGCTCATCTAAAAACATCGTTTCTCCTTTGCAAACTCTCTCTATTGTACCATAAATCAAGTAAAATTTCAGTTCTACTCTTCTCTTGAAAAAAATTGCTAACCACAGTGATATTACGGTTGGGAACAAAAGTGGAAAGCCTGGTCTTCACCTCTTAGTTGAGTGGTTCGAATTCCCGACACTAACTACTTTTCCCCGATACAGTAATGGGACCATTTGTCAAAAACAACCTCATCTCCCACATCCAACTGGCGTTCAAAGAGAATAAAGAAAGCCATTGATGACATCTGATAAAAAGCCCTTGCGCTCCCCATACCAATTGCAACCCCAGCAATCCCAGCACCAGCTAGTAAACTTGATACAGGAAGTCCTAGGATAGACAAAATGCAGTAGACTAAAAAGAAATAAAGGGATGTAATTAAAAATATTTTTCTAATAAACGAGAGATTGTCTTTTGTCGTCCTGCATCACGATTTGAATACTTAAGTGAAGGTTTCACAATTTTTTTGACAGCCGTATGGAGAAGCTGTTTTAGCTATGTAAAAATAGCACAAATAAAATTAAAAGAGAAATCACTTTCGTTAAAAGATTCTCAAATACCGTTGTTAAATCTAGCTTATTAAAATAACTTTCTAAAAAAATTCTTGCATGTAAAACTCCTTTCTAATTATTATACCACAAAAACGATATCTGAACCAGTTTGGTAAATATTCATTCTGCCTATACTATCAATAGATTCACTTGATTTCAAAACATATTTATACTATAATCAAACCACTACATGAAGAACAAATTATTTTCTCAATAACTCTCTTGGAATAGGCCTTTCTACCTCACCTACTACTAAAACTTTTAAAGTATTTATCTCAAGGAAGTATTCTATGTCTATCACTCAACGTACTTTTAAAAACTAGTCCTGGCAACCTGTTTTTGCTTGTTTACTAGCCTACTTTTTTGATTTGTCATCAGCTGTATCAGCTGGTATCATTGCTATCTTGAGTCTTTCTGATACTCGAAGAAGCACGATCAAACTAGCCCGCAATCGACTTTTTTCAACCTTGCTGGCGTTAATGATCGGTGTTATTGCCTTTCAACTAACTGGTTATCATATCTGGAGCTTTGGACTCTACTTAGCATTCTATGTTCCCCTTGCCTATAAACTGGGTTGGGAAATTGGAATTACTCCTAGTAGCGTTCTGGTTAGCCATCTCTTAATCCAACAATCAACAGCACCAGCACTTTTACTGAATGAGCTCTTACTCTTCCTAATCGGTACTGGCTTTGCGCTTCTGGTCAATCTCTACATGCCTTCACGTGAAAAAGAAATTCAACATTATCATACTCTTGTTGAAGAAAAACTCAGAGATGTTCTTCTACGGCTTTCTTACTATCTGAAAAGAGGAGATGGCCGTAATCAGGCTCAACTAGTCAAATGAACTTGATCAACTACTTGAGGATGCTCTTAAGTTAGTTTACCTCGATCATTCTGACCATCTCTTTCACCAGACAGATTATCATATCCACTACTTTGAGATGCGACAAAGACAAACGCGTATCTTAAGAAATATGGCTCAACAGATTAACACATGCCAACTAGCCGCTAGTGAGAGTTTGATTGTCGCTCAGCTCTTTTTCAAAAAAACAGCTAGCCAACTGAGTCAAACCAAATCCAGCCTACAACTTATTGAATGATATTGAGAGCTACCTAGAGGTGTTTCGCAATCGATCTCTCCCTAAAACTAGAGAAGAGTTTGAGACACGGGCAACCCTATTACAACTCTTTCGTGAATTAGAACATTTTATCCAGATAAAAGTAGATTTCTACAACCGTTATTCTGACAAAAACAGTAACAAATAAAAACTTCTATCGGCAACTCAGTTGCTGATAGAAGTTTTTTGTTATGAATAGATTTAATTTTCGCGCTTCTTTCGAATCGACATGAGACTGATGTCTCTCAAACTAAAGTAAGTAAGAGCCAGCATTCCCAATGTAATAAAGATTTCTGCTGGAAGTTGGAAAATCTGTAGGGCAGACAAGAGCAACAAGATTACGAGGGCAACAAGTCCAAAGACTAATATTACAACATTGACCGTCCCCTTGATACTTTGAGGTGTCGCAAATACATAGAGTAGTAATAAGAGTATCCCTATGATTAAATAGACCATCTTTATCTCTTTCTAGCTCTTATTCAGCTGATTTTTTCTTTTTGTTTGCTTTCTCACGCTCTGCCTTGTTAAGGATTTGTTTACGCAAACGAATAGATTCAGGCGTTACTTCCATGTACTCATCGTCGTTCAAGAACTCAAGTGATTCTTCAAGTGTCAAGATACGAGGAGTTTTGATAACCGCTGTTTGGTCCTTAGTAGCAGAACGAACGTTAGTCATTTGTTTTGCTTTCGTGATATTAACAGTCAAGTCATTTTCACGAGAGTTTTCACCGATGATCATTCCTTCGTAAACCTCAGTACCTGGGTTAACAAAGATAGTACCACGTTCTTCGATAGACATGATAGAGTAGGTTGTAGCCTTACCAGCATCGATCGAAACAAGGGCACCACGGTGACGTCCACCAATTTCCCCTGGAATCAATGGCAAGTATTGATCGAAGGTATGGTTCATGATCCCGTAACCACGAGTCATTGACAAGAACTCAGTTGAGTATCCAATCAAACCACGCGCAGGAACAAGGAAGACCAAACGAGTTTGACCATTACCTGTTGCAATCATATCCAACATTTCACCCTTACGTTCAGAAAGGCTTTGGATAACAGATCCTTGGTATTCTTCTGGTGTGTCGATTTGCACGCGCTCAAATGGCTCACACTTCACACCATCGATTTCTTTGACGATAACTTCTGGACGAGATACTTGAAGCTCATAACCTTCACGACGCATAGTCTCGATGAGGATTGACAAGTGCAATTCCCCACGTCCTGAAACTGTCCATTTATCTGGTGAGTCTGTTGGATCTACACGAAGAGATACGTCTGTTTGCAATTCTGCTTGAAGACGCTCTTCAACCTTACGAGAAGTCACCCATTTACCTTCACGACCAGCAAATGGTGAGTTGTTAACCAAGAAGGTCATTTGAAGAGTAGGTTCGTCGATGTGAAGAACTGGAAGAGCTTCAACTGCATCTGTTGGAGTGATTGTTTCCCCAACGAAGATGTCTTCCATACCTGATACGGCAATCAAGTCACCAGCCTTAGCTTCTTGGATTTCACGACGTTCCAAACCAAAGAAACCAAAGAGTTTTGTAACACGGAAGTTCTTGGTTGTACCATCCAATTTAGAAAGAGTAACTTGGTCTCCAACCTTAACAGTACCACGGAAGACACGTCCGATACCGATACGCCCAACGAAATCATTGTAGTCCAAGAGTGACACTTGGAATTGAAGTGGCTCATCTGAGTTATCGATTGGAGCTGGAATGTGGTCAATAATGGTATCAAAGATTGGCGCCATAGTCTTTTCTTGGTCGGCTGGATCATCTGACAATGAAGATGTTCCGTTGATTGCTGAAGCATAGACTACTGGGAAGTCAAGCTGATCATCATCTGCACCAAGCTCGATGAAGAGTTCCAAAACTTCATCCACTACTTCTGCTGGACGAGCTGATGGTTTGTCAATTTTATTGATAACGACGATTGGGACAAGGTCTTGTTCCAAAGCTTTTTTCAATACGAAACGAGTTTGAGGCATAGTACCTTCGTAAGAATCCACTACCAAGACTACACCGTCAACCATTTTCATGATACGTTCAACTTCTCCACCGAAGTCCGCGTGTCCTGGTGTGTCCATGATATTGATACGAGTTCCGTTGTAGGCAACTGCTGTATTCTTCGCAAGGATGGTAATTCCACGCTCTTTTTCAATATCGTTTGAGTCCATTGCACGTTCAGCTAATTCTGTACGCGCATCAAGAGTTTCAGATTGTTTTAATAATTCGTCAACGAGGGTTGTTTTACCGTGGTCGACGTGGGCGATAATCGCGATATTACGGATATCTTCTCTTAATTTTGTCATGATTTCCTCTGTTATATTCAAAAATTTATTTTTCTAACTGAGCAATTATACCACAATTTTTAAGCAAATGACTTAACTCAAGTAAGTGTAAATGTTTTTCAAAAGAAAATTCATGACTTATCTTTTTCTTTTCAAAAATTCCGACTTGTGATAAGATAGGCTGGTATGCGTTTAGATAATTTATTAGCTCAGGAAAAAAATCAGTCGAAAAAGCTATGAAACAGGCTCTCTCAAAAAGAAATCTTAGTAGATGGAGTCCTGCTACTTCCCTTGCACAGAATGTTGATACAGGATTACAAGAGTTGATTTTTCAGGGTAGAAAAATCCAAGGATATGAGCATACCTATCTCATGCTTCACAAACCAAGTGGTGTCGTGACAGCAAGCAAGGACAAGAAGCTCCCAAACGGTTATGGACTTTACTACCTCAACACCTCCAATCAGACCAACTCTATGCTATCGGTCGACTGGATCGAGATACGACAGGACTCCTCCTCTTAACAGACAATGGCCCTCTAGGGTTTTCAACTTCTCCACCCTCAATATCATGTCGATAAAACTTATCAAGTTGAGGTGAACGGCTTGCTCACACCAGATCACATCCAGCAGTTCAAAAACGGGATTGTCTTTCTTGATGGAACTATTTGTAAATCTGCTCAGCTTGAGATTCTATCTTCAAGCCCTAGTCTCAGCCGAGCAACCATCACTATCTCTGAAGGAAATTTCATCAGGTTAAGAAAAATGTTTCCTCTCAGTTGGTGTCAAGGTCACTGCCCTCAAACGAGTTCAGTTCGGAGATTTTCATTAGATTCTGATCTAGCAGAAGGTCAATACCGTCCCTTGAATCAAGGGGAATTGAAAATCATTAAAAACTACTTAGAGAAAAGTGGATAAAACAAAAAGCTTTTAAACAACTAAAAAGCTTTTTAAAATCTTCTTTAGCGTATAAATACCATGACACCTAAAATAAAGTGAAGTGCAGAAATTACAATCCCTAGGATGGACAGATTTTTTTCTCTCTTATAGTCTAGCCCAGATTCTTTTTGATGTGAGTTAGCCAAGACTAGACCAATGATCCCCAAAACGAGACCTACGATTGGAGATAGCAAACCAAGGACGATAGATAGGATACCTAAAACAAGTGATGGTTTTTTCTTTTCTTGCATAGTAAAAACTCCTTAAAATTATTACGCATTCATTATACCATACAAACCAGCTTTATCTATTAGGTAACAAGTTTTAGAACTTTGAAAACCTGTCCCTGAGCTAGAAAGAATTAGAAATGATTAAAAACCACTTAACGAAAAATGGGTAAAATATAAAAAGCTTTTAAAAATAAAGCTTTTTTTGTTAAATCTGATTAGTGCATCATCAAAATGACTCCTGCAATCCAGTTAAGGACTGAAATGACAATCCCTACGATATTGAGAATTTTTTTCTGTTTTATACACTAGTCCCAGATTCTTTTTGATGTGAATTAGCCAAGACTAGACCAATGATCCCCAAAAACGAGACCTACGATTGGAGATAACAAACCAAGGACGATAGATAGGATACCTAAAAACAAGTGATGCTTTTTTCTTTTTCTTGCATAATAAAAACTCCTTAAATTTAATACAAATTAATTATATCACAAAAAGCTAGATTTAACTACAATTCAATAACTTTTTGCAGAATGTTAGCTAGTCTTAACCTTGCCTGTCCAAGAATCCAATCCGTAAGAGAGGATATAGATTTCTGAGAAACCTTGTTTTTTCAAGAAAAGCGCTGCATTTGTGACACGTTGCGCACGTTGGTTTTCATATAGAAGGACAGGTTTATCCTTACGAAGTGCTGCAAGACTTGTCTTCAGTTGATTTGAAGGAATATTACGAGCTCCGAGGATATGTTTTCTGTGGAAGTCAGCTGGATCACGCAAGTCAATCAACTGACCTGTACGAATCAAAGATTCAAACTCTGCATTGTCTACGATTTTCGCTGCGCGACGAATGCGAAGATAGTTGTATCCCATCCAAGCTAACATTGCTACGACAAGTCCCCATAATACCCAAGTTACCATACTACTTAATCTCCATTTTTTTCTAAATAGTCTAATTCTAGTTTGTGCTCTCTACGAAGAACAGCCTCGCTTCAAGATAATCCAGCTTGTCCATCAAGCCTGCATCATAGATTCGAGAAAGTTCAATCTTCATCAGTTCAATGTCATAGAGACGTTTACCCATATAGACAAGAATGCCAAACTGTTTGAGAAATTGCTGCACATCGTAGAGTGTTTTCATAGCTTTCATTTTAGCAAATTATCAGAGTTTTTTTCAATAGTTCCCTTGGAGGATTGCTCTTTTTACTATTATCTAGCTTTTCTTCACACTCTGACAAAGAAGAAATCCTAGAGTCATTCCAACGATATTTTGCAGGAGATTTGGGATGATTTCTGGTATTGCTGCTCCCCAACCATTCATCCAAGCCGATGCTAGAGCGTAACCTGCCACCATGATGATAGTTGCAAAACTAATCCTAGCCACTGCCATTTCCCTTTAACACCTGCCAAATATCCCTGCGAAACCATGGAAAATCAAGCTGAAGAACATCCACTGAGGATAACCTGAAATGAGGTCAATTAAGAATCCTGCTAAACCTCCGACAACGGCTCCTTCACGGCTACCAAAGTAAAAGGCTGTAAAGAAGACTCCAACGTCCAAAAGTGTAAAAATTCCGGTTGGGGTCGGGATTTTAATAAAAATAACCTAATACAACCGAACTGGCTGCTAAGATGGATACTAGAGCGATTTTAGTTGTTTTGGTTTGCTTCATATTGTCTCACTCCATATTGATCTGCTTGAGCAATAGCTCGGTAAACAAAGGCCTTGGAACTTTCAATTGCTGGCAAGAGTTCCTCTCCCTTGACTAACTGGCTGGCAATACTAGATGCAAAGGTACATCCTGCACCAGCATTTTGTCCTTGAATGACTGGATTTTTCAAGAATGGTAAAATTCTCTCCATCATAAAAAGACATCCACAGCCTTATCCTGACTGAGACGATTTCCACCCTTGATAATCACTGCCGTCGCACCCAAATCATGAAGTTTTTTGGTTGCATTTTTCATATCTTCCAGACTTTCAATCTTTTGGTCTGCAAGCAACTCTGCCTCAGGAAGATTCGGAGTAATCACTGATACATAAGGGAAAAAGCGAATTAACTCTTGACAAAGCTCACTGACAGCAACATCATGAGTCTCCTTACAAACGAGAACAGGATCCAAAACCACTGGAACTCCTGAGCGCTCCTTGATAAAGTTAAGGGCTTTTTCAGCAACACCCACTGTCGGCAAGAGACCAATCTTAATCCCTCCAAAGTCTACGCTCTTGAGGCTATCCAACTGTTGTTGGAAAATAGTTTCATCAGTTGGAAAGACTTCAAAGCCATTTTCTGTCAAAGCAGTCAAGCAAGTCATGGCCACAAAACCATGCAAACCATTTAAAGTATAGGTGGCAAGGTCAGCAGCTAATCCACCACCACTAAAAATATCATTTCCTGAAAGTGCTAAAATACGATTATTCTTCATAACGAATCTCCTTCAAATACAAACCATTAGGCGATGCAGTTGGGCCTGCCAACTGTCTATCTTTTTTCTCCAAGATGAGGTCAATCTGTTCAATCGGCATCCGATTGTTACCAATTTTCAGCAGGGTTCCAACCATATTTCGAATCTGCTTATAGAGGAAGCCATTGCCAGAGAATGTAAAGGTAAAAAACTGCCCTGTTTCATCAACCCTAAGACTAGCTTCCGTAATCGTTCTTACCTTGTCTTCCACACTAGTCCCTGATGCCGTAAAACCAGTAAAATCATGTGTCCCCTCCAGTTTTTTTACAGCAAGCTGCATCCGCTCCACATCTAGTGGATAAGGGTAATGAGTCGCATAATGACGACGCATAGGATTTTTAGGACGTCCTCTATCTACGATAAACTCGTAGGTCTTGCTATGCTTGGCATAACGGCAATGAAAATCATCAGCCACAATCTCAATCGAAGTCACATCGATATCTTCAGGACTTTGGGTATCAAGAGCAAAGCGAAGCTTTTCCTCATCCATCTGATAGGGAAGATCAAAGTGGATAACCTGCCCTAGCGCATGAACACCACTATCCGTTCGCCCTGCACCATGGATGGTAATGGCCTGCCCTTTATTTAATTTGGTTAAAGTTTTTTCAATTTCCTCTTGGACACTACGCGCGTGTGGTTGCCGTTGAAAGCCAGCAAAGGCGTAGCCATCATAGGAAATGATTGCTTTATATCTAGTCATGTATCTATTTTATCAAGAAAATTTCTCTGCAACAAGTTTGAAAACCAAAAATTGTACGGGTGCAGTTTTAGATATCAACTAGTCCTTACCTCGATTTTCTCATTATATATTTTCGTACAGGTACTTCAACCATTTGAACGATTTCAAATCCTTCTTTTTGGTAAAGATTGTAAGCTGTTTGATTTGCCTCGTAGACATTTAGAGAAATAGTATCTATGTCTTCATTTTTCAAAAGGCCAAACTAACAAATTTCCTTAAAAGCCTGACTACCTAATCCCTGCCCCTGTTTCTGGGGATTGATAAAAAATCTCCCGATATGAAGATTCCTGTCTTCTAACCTGATTTTCTGAATGATGCCTACAAACTCTTCTCCAACAAAAATGGAAAAAATACCTTCCATCTTTTGCAAGGATTGGGCAATCAAGGGATAAGAAATCTTTGGCCCCATCCACTGCTTCTGAAAACTTTCTCCCAAAGCATTAGACCACTGACAAATGAGTTGGGCATTTTCTATCTGAAGTCCTTTTTCAAAGTGAATGTTCATATTTGCTCCTATAACTTCTCCTATATCCAACTATTATACTCTTTCTCTTATTTTTTCCGAATAAATAAGTATGATTCATCTTTACTTTTTTTCTTGTTGGAACGATTCTTGCTTCCTTTCTAGGCTTGGTCATTGATCGCTTTCCTGAACAATCCATCGTCTTTCCTGCTAGTCACTGTAATTCTTGTCAGACTCGCTTGAGACCACTAGATTTGATTCCGATTGTGTCCCAGATATTCAATCGCTTTCGCTGTAGCTACTGCAAGGTCCACTATCCTTTCTGGTATGCTCTTTTTGAGTTTGGACTGGGGCTTCTCTTTCTAGCTTTTTCTTGGGAATTTCTAACCTTGAGTCAAGTCATCCTAATCACTGCTGGCTTAACTTTAGGAATTTATGACCTTCGTCATCAAGAATATCCCTTAATCGTCTGGCTAGCTTTTCACTTAATCCTCACGGTTTGTTCTAGTTGGAATCTGGTCATGGCTTTCTTCTTGATTCTTGGAATCATCTCTCATGTTATTGATATTCGCATGGGAGCAGGTGATTTTCTATTTCTAGCTTCTTGTGCCCTTATTTTTAGCCTAACTGAAATGCTGATTTTAATCCAATTTGCTTCCACAACCGGCATACTAGCTTTTCTCCTACTAAAGCAAAAGGAAAGGCTTCCTTTCGTGCCTTTCCTCTTACTTGCTGCTTGCGTGATTATTTTTTTGGTAGCTACTGCTTCTCGGATAAAGTCAGCAATTTCTGCCACTTGCCCTTCATGCAGAGCCTTAACAATCTTGGAACCGACGATAACACCATCTGATACAGCATTGAAGCGTTCCACATCAGCCTGAGTGGATACACCAAATCCTGTCAAAACTGGGATATCAGCTACTTGATGCAATTGCGCCAAGTGCTTGTCCAAATCAGATCGGTAATTTCCTGATTTCCCTGTTACCCCATTGATAGCAACGGCATGAGACAAAGCCTTCTGCCCCTTCAATGAGTTCCTTTTGACGTTCAATTCCTGTCGTCAAGCTGACAAGTGGAATCAAGGCAATGTCTGTATCTGCCAAATATGGCTCTACAAAATTAGCATGTTCATGAGGGAGATCTGGAATAATCAAACCCTTGACTGCTGTATCAGCAAGATCTTTAACCAATTTCTCCACACCGTACTGAAAGAGGGGATTAAAGTATGTCATGATGACAAGTGGAATTTCTGTTTCAATGGTTTTCAAGGTTTCAACTAAGGCATGGGTAGAGGTTCCGAGAGCTAGACTGCGCAAGCCTGCTTCTTCGATAACAGGACCATCTGCAACTGGGTCAGAAAAGGGAACTCCTACCTCAATGGCAGACACACCCAAATCTTCTAAAAAGTGAATTGTTTCACCGAGACCATCTAATCCTTTTTCGTGGTCTCCAGCCATGATATAGGGAACAAAAATTCCCTTTCCAGTTGCTTTAATAGCGTTCAGTTTTTCTGTTAGTGTCTTAGGCATGAGCTTCTCCCTTCTTTGCTGCGTCTGCTTCCAAGCGGTCTTTAACTTGAACTACATCTTTGTCCCCGCGACCTGATAGACATACAATCATAGACTTGTCTGGGCCAAGTTCTTTGGCTAATTTCACCGCAAAGGCGATAGCGTGACTAGACTCCAAAGCTGGGATAATCCCTTCCACACGAGACAAGAGTTGGAATCCTTCCAAGGCTTCCTCATCTGTCACAGGAACATAGGTCGCACGCTTGATATCGTGGTAATGAGAATGTTCTGGACCGATACCTGGGTAGTCTAAACCTGCTGAGATAGAGAAGGCTTCTAAGATTTGTCCATGAGGCATCTTGGAGCACATCCATGAGAGAACCGTGGAGAACACCTGGACGACCCTTGGTCAAAGTTGCTGCATGATGCTCTGTATCCACACCTAGTCCTGCTGCTTCAGCTCCATACATAGCCACTGACTCATCTTCCACAAATGGATGGAAAAGCCCAATAGCATTAGAACCTCCACCAACACAGGCTACTAGGGCATCTGGCAAATCTTGCCCTGTCAAGTCACGGTACTGTTGTTTAGCCTCTCGACCGATAACACTTTGGAAATCACGCACAATTTCTGGAAAAGGGTGGGGTCCCAAGGCAGAACCTAGGATATAGTGGGTATCATCGATGTTGGCTACCCATGAACGAAGGGCTGCATTGACTGCATCTTTGAGCACGCGCGAACCATCTGTTACAGCTTCCACCTTGGCTCCCAAAAGTTCCATACGGAAGACATTGAGGGCTTGGCGCTTAACATCTTCCTCACCCATATAGATAGTACATTCCATGTTGAAAAGGGCTGCAGCTGTTGCAGTTGCTACACCGTGCTGACCGGCACCAGTTTCAGCGATAATTTTCTTTTTGCCCATGCGTTTAGCGAGAAGAACTTGTCCCAAGGCATTGTTAATCTTGTGTGCACCTGTATGGTTGAGGTCTTCACGTTTGAGGTAAATCTTGGCTCCGCCGATATGCTGGGTCAAGTTTTTTGCGTAGTAAAGAGGTGTTTCACGACCTACATATTGGCGCAAAAGTTGGTTTAACTCTTCTTGGAAACTTGGATCTGCCTGACTTTCACGATAAGCTTCTTCCAACTCCAATACTGCTGTCATCAATGTTTCTGGGACAAAACGTCCACCGAATTTCCCGTAAAATCCTTCTTTATTTGGTTCTTGATATGCCATGTTTTACCCTCTCTATAAATCTTCTAATCTTTTCATGATCTTTTTGTCCGTCTGTCTCTACACCGCTTGATACATCTACTGCAAAGGGGGTAAAGTGTTGAATAGCTTCTTCTACATTATCATCATTGAGCCCACCTGCGATGAAGAAAGGCTGAGATAGTTCTGTCGTATCCAGTTGGCCCCAGTCAAAGGTTTGACCACTTCCTGCGACAGGTGCATCAAAGAGAGATAATCTGCCCTGAGAATTGGGCACATGACCATCTCCATCCACCTGCACAGCCTGAATGCTGGCACAAGGCAAATCATCAAACAAATCATCTGCCACTGACTGTGAACCTGTACCAAGTCTAAGCCAACCTTTTTCAATCGCTTCTAGTAAGTCCTCCCGACTGGGTGAAACAAATACACCAACTTTATTCACATTTGTAGGAATGATCTTAGCCAGCTCTGTTGCTTGTTCCAGGGTCACCTGTCTTTTGCTAGGAGCAAAGACAAAACCAATGTAGTCTGCTCCAGCTGAAACAGCTGTTTTTACGGCTTCTTTGGTCGATAGTCCACAAATCTTAACCTTTGTCAATCTGCAACTCCTTGATTCTCTGGGCTACATCTTCTGCTTGCATGAGGGCTGTTCCTACTAAAAATTCCGTTAAAAGTATGGTGCTACTCGTTTTGCATCCTCCTCTGTAAAAATAGCAGATTCGGAAATGTAGAAGCAATCATCCTTAAAGTGTTTGGCCAAGTCTACGCTGGTCTGCAAGTCGACTTCAAAGGTTGTTAAATTGCGATTGTTGACACCAATAATTTGAGCTCCAAGTCTATGAGCCACTTCCAGTTCAGCAAGATTATGAGTTTCCACCAAAACTTCTAGACCCAGTTCTGTCGCGTAGTCGTAAAGCTCCTTGAGTCGTTTTTCAGATAAGGCCGCTACGATGAGCAAGATGACGGTCGCACCTGCATTGCGAGCACGGATGATTTGCTTTTCATCGATGATAAAATCCTTATTCAGTGTCGGGATCTGTACCTGACTGGAAATCTCTCGCAGATAATCCAAATGACCTTTGAAGAAAACTTCATCTGTCAGAACAGAAATCATAACAGCGCCGTTAGCCTCGTAAGTCTGGGCCTGTTGAACGATATCCACATCCAGATTGATATCACCCATACTTGGACTCGCCTTCTTGACCTCTGCAATGATTTGCAAGCGATCCTGATGGTTTTTCAAATATTCAGCCAAACGATAGCTTTCTCGCAAGGGCTGAAGTTCCTCTCGTTCCATCTTTTCAACTTCACGCGCCTTCTGCTCTAGGATTCGTGACAAAAATTCCTGACTCATCTTTGATACTCCTGTAATAGTCTGAGTTTATCAAGGGCCTTACCACTAGCAATCACTTGACGTGCCATTTCAACTCCGTCCTTGATACTGTCTGCTTTACCATTGGCGTAGAATCCTAGACCTGCATTTAAGACTGTTGTTTCCAAGAATGGACTTGGTTCGTTATTAAGAACACTGACAAGGATGGCTGCATTCTCATGCGCATTTCCCCACGAATGTCCTCAATAGCAATACGTTCCATTCCCAAATCTTCTGGGGTAAAGGTTGACAAAGTGATTTCACCATTTTCAAGAAGGGCAATGCTGGTAGTACCATTCAAACCAGCTTCATCCAATCCTTCTGGACCAGCTACTACGATAGCACGTTTGCGGCCCATGTTTTTCAAAACCTGAGCTGTACTTTCTAGAAGTTCTGGACGACTAATTCCTAGAAGCTGTGTTTCCAAGACCATTGGGTGAATGAGTGGACCTGTCAAATTCATGATGGTTGGAATTCCCAACTCCAAGCGTGCTGGCATGATATATTTCATAGCTGGGTGCATGTTTTTGGCAAAGAGAAAGACGATTCCTGTTTGGTCAAATACCTTACCTAATTGTGCTGGTTTGAGGTCAATATTGATTCCCCAAAGCTTGCAAGACATCTGCTGAACCAGATTTAGAAGAGATAGAACGATTTCCATGTTTGGCCATGTGGATGCCACCACCTGCTAAGACAAAGGCTGCAGTTGTTGAGATGTTAAAGCTAAATGACTTATCTCCACCCTGTACCACAGTTATCCATAGCATCTTGAATGTTGGTTGGAATGTGTTGAGCATGTCCTCTCATGACTTGAGCGAGGGCTGTTCTTTCCTCAGGTGTTTCTCCCTTCATCTTGAGGGCTAAAAGGAGTGAAGCGATTTGTGCTTCTGTCACTCGCCCTGTTACGATGCGTTCGATCACATCTGTCATCTCAACACTTGATAAATCTTCAAAGTTCGCTAATTTTTCAATAATCTCTTTCATCCTGTTTCCTCACTTTACAACCTTTCTCGATAAAATTCCGAATAGAAGATAAGCCATCTGGCGTTCCGATACTTTCTGGATGGTACTGCAAGCCATAAATCGGCAGGCTTTTGTGTTGAATTCCCATAATAGCTTGGTCATCAGTCGAACGAGCTGTCACTTCAAACTCTTCTGGCATTTCTTCAATCAAAATGCTGTGATAGCGCATGACTGGACGACCATCCTCAATGCCTTGATAGAAGAACAGATGGCGCTTCAAAGCTGATATGGCTCTGTTTCCCATGCATGACTTTTTGGGAGCCAAGCCTAACTTTCCCACCAAAGACTTCTGCGATAGCTTGGTGACCCAAACAAATCCCAAGAATTGGCTTTCTTACCTGCAAAATCACGAATCATGTCTTCCATCTTTCCCGGCATCCACTGGCCAACCAGGACCGGGAGAAAAAGACCAGACCGTCTGCCTTTTTCAGCTTCTTCATACAGCTTGGATCATCATTTCTCAAAACCTGCACTTCTGCGAAATTCCCAATGTATTGAGCCAAGTTATAGGTAAAAAGAATCATAGTTGTCAATCAATAAAAATCATGGTCTTAGTTCTCCAATTCTAGTCATAGATTTAGCCTTGTTAATGGTTTCTTGGTATTCATTTTGAGCAATGGAATCATAAACAATCCCTGCACCAGCCTGTACGTAGGCTTTTTTATTTTTAAGAATCATGGTTCGAATTGCAATAGCGAAATCCATGTCTCCAGTTGCTGATAGGTAACCGATAGCCCCTGCATAGACGCCTCGTTTCTCTGTTTCTAATTCATAGATGCGTTTCATGGCCCGAATCTTTGGTGCTCTGATACTGTTCCTGCAGGAAGAGTCGCCTTCAAGGCATCCATGGCAGTCAGTTCTGGTAACAAACGTCCTTTAACTACGCTGGTCAAATGCATGACATATCGGAAAAGTTCGACTTCCATATACTTGGTTACTTGGACACTTGCTGTTTCAGCAATTCTACCAATATCATTACGTCCCAAGTCTACTAGCATTCGGTGTTCTGCCGTTTCCTTTTCATCAGAAAGTAGGTCATTTGCTAAAGCTGCATCATCTTCATCATTGGCACCTCTAGGTCGCGTACCTGCAATCGGATTTGTTGTTACAATGCCGTTTTTTACGGAAACCAAACTCTCAGGACTGGCACCGATGATTTGATAATCTCCAAAGTTATAAAAGTAGAGGTAATTTGATGGATTTGTTACTCGGAGATTTCTGTAGAAGTCAAAAGGATTTCCAGTTACTTCTGCTGAGAAACGCTGACTGAGCACGCATTGGAACATATCTCCATTGCGAATCAAGTCGCGCGCTGTTTCTACCATTTCTTCAAATTTCTGAGGTGCAATATGTGATCTAAACTGAAGTGGAGAAACGTCCAAGTCTTCAAATTCATTTGGAGCAGGGATTTTTAAATCCTCTAAAACCTGATCTAAAGCAACTTCTAGCTCATCATTGCTACGATTACTGTAGAGAGCATCCTCGATGATATGAATTTTTTCTTTCTTGTGGTCAAAAACTATGTAACTCTCATATACGAAGAAATGCATATCTGGTGTCCCAATCGTATCCTCCGGAAGCTGGCCAATTTCTTCATAGAGAGAAATCATATCATAGCCAACAAAGCCGATGGCTCCACCACCAAAAGGTAGGTCTGAATGGTGCTGGCTCTTATGAGTCACCTCATAGAGGAAATCCAAGGGATCACGATCAATCACTTGACCATTTTGATAAAGAACTCCATTCTCAAACTTAATTTCAAAAACTGGGTTGTAGGCTAAGATAGAAAATCGAGCATTTTCCTTTTCTCTTGGGATACTTTCAAGTATGACCTTGTGTTGTCCGTTCAAGCGCATATACGCCAAGATTGGTGATAAAACATCTCCATGAATGATTCGTTCCATTGTAATTTCCCTTTCAGTTCTTCTTAAATCCCGTGTTTATTCTACAAAAAATCCCCACGCAAAATAACTTGCGTGAGGACGAAATTCGCGGTGCCACCTCAATTATAGGATTTCTCCTATCTCTCATTCCTGTCTCAGAACCTTCTTGTAACAGGCTGTGCGATAAAGGGCACTCCCTTGAGAATCATGTTTTCTTCTCTCATTTCAGACGGACCCAACCCTACAGCTTTCTCTGCTTGTTTTCAGCAACCACAAGCTCTCTGTGAGAGAAATCTCTGTATCTTTTCCATCTTTTTATTTTTTTATCTTCAAGGTAGTCTGCAATAGCAGCTACGTCCTTGTCTCCACGACCAGAGACATTGATGACGATAATCTCGTCTTTACTTAGTTTTGGTGCTCGTTTGACTGCTTCTGCGATAGCATGGGAGCTTTCAATAGCTGGGATAATTCCTTCAGTCTTGCTAAGTAGAAGCAAGGCTTGGACAGCCTCTTCATCAGTCGCTGCAACATACTCTACACGACCAGAGTCTTTAAAGAAGGCGTGTTCTGGTCCAACCCCTGGATAGTCTAAACCAGCAGAGATAGAGTAAACAGGTGCAACATTTCCATCTTCGCCAAAGACTGCATAGGTTTTCATTCCATCGACAATTCCTACACTACCCTTGGTCATTGTTGCCGCGTGTTTGTCGGTATCTAAACCGTGACCAGCAGCTTCTACCCCAACCAATTTAACTTCTTCATCAGCTACATACTGCGAGAAGGCACCGATGGCATTAGAACCACCACCCACACAGGCAATGACGTAGTCTGGCAAACGTCCTTCTTTTTCCAAGATCTGACGTCGAGACTCTTCACTAATAACTTTTTGGAATTCATGAACAATCGTTGGATAAGGGTGAGGTCCTACAGCTGAACCTAAAACGTAGAAAGCTTCAAGGTCATTCATCCACGCACCAAAGGCTGCATCGACCGCATCCTTCAGAGTACGTGTTCCCGTTTCAACTGCATGAACAGTTGCTCCCATCATCTCCATACGGAAGACGTTAAGACGTTGACGTTCCACATCTTCTGCCCCCATGTAGACATCACAGGCCATACCAAATTTGGCTGCAGCTGCAGCTGTCGCAACACCGTGCTGGCCAGCTCCTGTCTCTGCAATCACACGTTTTTTACCCATGCGTTTGGCAAGAAGGATCTGCCCTAAAACGTTGTTAAGCTTGTGAGAACCCAGGTGGTTAAGGTCTTCGCGCTTGAGATAAATCTTAGCGCCACCTAAGTAATCTGTCAAACTCTCCGCAAAATAAAGCGGTGTTTCACGACCTGAATAATCCTTCAAGTAATGGCGAAATTCTGCCAAAAATTCTGGATCATCCTTGTATTTATCAAAAGTCACTTCCAACTCATCTAATAAAGCCTGAATTGGTTCTGGTACAAAACTACCACCAAACTGTCCAAAATAACCTTTAGTTGTCATAAATTTTTCCTCTTTTCCATTGTTCCAAAATATGAAAAAGCCCACACACGGAATTTACTTCCATGTGAGGGCGTTTGTAACGCGGTACCACCTCATTTGTAAAGAGAATATCCCCTTTACATCTCTGCCTTGTCTAACAACAAGTTGCACTGTAAGGTGTGCCTACCGAATTTTCATTGTTTCAAATTCACTTTTTAAAATCAGCCCAATTTCACTAGTTCCAACCACCTGTTCGCAGTAACCACAGGCTCCCTGAAGATCAAAAATAATTACTTTTCTGATTTGTTGAGTTAATTATATGTTATTGTTTTTTCTTTGTCAACCGTTTTCACTAATTTTTTTACTAATTTTTTAATTATTTTTCTGAAGCGCCTAGAACTTCTTCAGAAACTCTGACAAAAGTCTCGATGATATAGTCTACTTCTTCATCCGTTAATTTCGTGTGAAGTGGCAGTGTAATTTCATTTTTCAAAGAAGGCGTAAGCTCTTTGGATAATCTGCCATATCAAAACCAAGACTCTTATAGGCTGTCAAAAGCGGAAGCGGTTTGTAGTGAACGTTACTTGCGATTCCTGCCTTGGCCAATTCTTGGATGATTTGGTTGCGTTGTTCGAGACTTGCACCTTCTACATGGGTGATGTAAAGGTGACGACAAGATTCTACAGTATCTGTCTCATGAGCCAATGGATGAATGCGAGTTCCTGCAAATCCACGGTCATAGCGATCTACGATGTCCTTACGACGTTGTAATAAAGCAGGATAACGGTCCAACTGAACCAGACCAAGTGAAGCCATGATATCTGTCATGTTGCACTTGTAGGCAGGAGTTACGATATCGTATTCCCACGAACCCAGTTGCATCTTGGCAAGAGCATCCTTCGTTTGACCATGAAGGGAAAGAATCTGGAATTCCTTGTACATTTCTTCATCGTCAATCGCTGGATTGGCTTTCCAAGTGGCACTTCCTCCTTCTGCAGTTGTAAAATTCTTGACTGCGTGGAAAGAGAATGATGTAAAGTCAGCGATTGAACCGGCTGGTTGTCCCTTGTAGGTTGAACCCAAAGCATGAGCACTATCAGATACTACAACAATACGGTTAAAGGCCTTTTGCCACTTGCTACTAGCTGTAAATAGGTTACGTTTCTTCTCAACAACTTGGAACAAACGGTCATAGTCACAGATAATCCCTGCTAGTTCTACCGGGATGATGACTTTAGTCTTCTCAGTAATAGCTTGCTCAAGCTTGTCATAGTCCATTTCAAAGGTATCATCTTGGATATCAACCATCACTGGTGTCGCACCTACGTGAGTAATGACACTACATGATGCTGTATAAGTCATAGCTGGAACGATGACTTCGTCACCAGGCCCTACTTCAAGCACGCGCAAAATCAATTCAAGAGCTGCTGTTGCAGAGTTGAGGCAGACTGTCTTAGGCGTTTGAGTATAGACGGACAGACGACGCTCTAGTTCTTTTGTCTTTGGACCTGTTGTGATCCAACCAGAACGAAGGGTATCGGCTACTTCAGCAATTTCAGCTTCGGTAATATCAGGTGGTGAAAATGGAATATTATACTTTGTCATTCTTTTACTCCTTTGATCGGTTTCAATCTTGCGACTACTTATTTTAAAACTTCAAATACAGTCTGGAACATGATCTTAATATCTCCGAAGAAATTAAAATCACGTAGGTAGGCTAGATTATAGTGCATCTTTTTCTGGGAGGACTCTTTCGACATAGGCCTGGTCAACCGTCATACCTTTTGCAGTCATTTGACTGATAATGGCATCCTCGTCCTTATAATTAATGCTGGCAAGGGATGTAATCCCCTGCTGGTAAGAGCAAGGTAGCCATCATTTCAGGGCTATACTGCTCTGTGTAGCAGTGGTACTTCTGGACGAGTTCCCACAAAGGACATTTCCCTTTGAGAACATTGACCAATTGCGGCAATTCATCCAAACGCACACGGCGAATGAAATTTCCAACCTTGGTGATGCGGCTGTCATTGGCAGAAGTTACTAGACTTCCTTTCTTGTCCGCATCGGTTACCATGGTCCGGAATTTCCAAATCTTGAAATGTCGGTTGTATTGAGTTACCCGGACTTGCTTGTAAATGACTGGGACCCTTACTATCAAGCTTAATCCAAATGCTTAGAATTAGAAATACGGGTGAAGTCAAGATTAACAAGACCAAGGCTAGAAACAAGTCTAGACAACGCTTGAGAATCAGTGAACCTTTTCTTCCAGAGACGAGCTGGTAGTATGGTTTTACCTCGCTCAATTGCATCTCCTGAGGTAGTTCATCCCATTTCAGCATGCACATTCTCCTCTGTTTTTAATATGTAATCTTTAAACATTCTACATTATACCATAAAATGAAAAGAGGCGGTGCAAGAAATCTGTTTTTTAAAGGAATTCTTCCTTAGGACAGAGCTCCTGCTTGTAAACTATACATCTTGTGATAGGTTCCTCCCAGGGCTAAAAGTTCCTCGTGTGTGCCGCTCTCGATAATTCGTCCCTTGTCTAGAACATAGATACAGTTAGCATCCTGAATGGTAGAAAGACGATGAGCGATGGCAATGGTCGTCCGGCCCTGTCTCATCTTGGCTAGGGAATTTTGGACCAAGGCTTCTGTTTCAGAGTCGATATTGGCTGTCGCTTCATCCAAAATCAGAATTTTCGGTTGACTTGCGACGGTTCTAGCAAAAAGCAAGAAGCTGACGTTGACCAGTTGAGAAACTCGAACCACGCTCAGATACAGGAGCATCATAACCTAAAGGAAGATCTTGAATGAAGGAATCTGCATCCACAAACTCTGCTGCCGCCTTAACCTGGTCATCGCTGATATCTTGGTACATGGCGATATTGGACTTGATGGTCCCATGATAGAGGAAAGGTTCCTGTAGAACCAGACCGATATTTTTTCTCAATTCCTCTTGGCTATACTTACGAATATCCACACCATCTAGGAGAACTCGACCAGACTGGAAATTCATAAAAGCGCATGAGAACATTGATGATAGAGGATTTCCCAGAGCCAGTATGTCCCGACAAAAGGCGATGGTTTCACCTTTATTGACGGTAAAGGAGATATCATCGAGAATCTGGTGTTTTCCCATCATAAGAGAAGGACACATGTTCAAAACGAATATTTCCTTCTTTAATCTCGGCTTGATCCATCTTCTTGGGCCGGTTCATAGTTAGTCTCATCGATAAGTGCAAAGACACGACCTGCTGACACCATAGATGTCTGAAGGGTAGAAAAAGTTTTTGCGTTACCTCGATGAGGGGATCAAAGAGCGATTGATGTACTGGATAAAAGGCATACATAGTTCCTGCCGTTATTCCTAGATAGAGACCTCGATAGCCAAAGTAAGCCATCAAAACCGCATACCCCAATAGCTTCAGTAAGCTCATGGCCGGCCGTAAGAAGAGGGAATCTAGGGCAACCGAACGGTTAGCGTAGACCAGATGTTCCTGATTTATATCATCAAACTCTTCTTGCAGGCGCTTTTTCTTGGTTAAAGGCTTGAATGATGCGAATCCCTTCGATGTTTTCTGCAAGTTTACTGTTAATATCCGACAAGAGACTTCTGGTTTTTTCGATAACCTTAACCGATTTTTTACGGTAGAGATTGACCAAAAGGAAAATCAAGGGTAGAAAGAGCAATACTAAAGCTGTCAGACGATAGTCCAAAACGAGCATGGTATAAAGTGTTGTCACAAAGATAAAGACCGCCGAGATAAAGCTGGATAAGATCCCTGAAAACATATCACTTATAGTCTCTGTGTCATTGGTCAAACGAGAAACAATAGAACCTGCAGGTGTCTTATCAAAATAAGACATACCTAGCTTTTCCATATTGGCAAAGGCATCCCGTCGAATATCTCTAACAATGCTGTAGGACACACGCGCAAAGAGGCGATTCCCCACATACTGGACAATGGTTTTGAAGAATGTAGAGTCCATAGTAAACTAGCAAAACTGTAACAGCAAACTGGTTGAGATTGTTTAGATACTGGTCGATAAAGTGCGAAGCTACCAAGGGGATGATACTCTTGATAACAGTCATCGTAAGGAGAAAAGATAATGCTAAAAAGGTTAGGAGACCGTAAGGCTTGAGATAGGACAACAAGCGTTTCAATACAGCCCATTGTTCTTGTTTATTGCGCATCTTCTTCTCCTTTCATTTCTAACTGTTGAGACTGGTAGGTTTGTGCATACCAACCATCCCAGGCGAGTAAGTCTTCATGTGTGCCTCGTTCAATGATGCGACCATTTCTGCATGACCAAAATCAAATCTGCATGAACAACTGCACTGAGACGATGGGCAGTAATGATGGTTGTTTTATCTTTGCGAGTTTCCTTGAGATTATCGATAATAGCGAACTCTGTCTTGGCATCTACCGCCGATAAGGAATCATCTAAAATCAAGATATCAGGATTTAAAATCATAGCCCGACTCATAGCCAGACGTTGCTTTTGCCCACCAGATAGACTGACACCTTTTTCCCCGATAACTGTATCAAATCCCTCAGGCATGGCTTGAATGTCTTGATAGACTTGAGCCAACTGAGTCGCTTCTTCTACTGCTGAGAAAGGTAGGTCAGGATTCCCAAATCGAATATTGTCTAGGATAGAGCTGGCAAAGAGAAATTGGTCCTGCGGAACGTATCCCATCAAACTACGCAAGTCAGCTAGTCGATAGTCACGAATGTCATGCCCATTTAGATAAATGGCTCCGTGGTCAACATCATACTCACGTAGGAGCAACTTAATCAAAGCAGTTTTCCCTGAACCAGTTTGCCCAACCAAGCCAAGAGTTTGCCCCTTTTTCAAGACTAAAGTAAATATCTCGCAACGTCTCCTCATCTTCAAATGCAAAACGATCAATGGCATAGTCCAAACGCCCATTTTCAATCCCATCAAGAGGAGATTCCGGATCGTTCACAGGTGATTCTTGAGACAAGAGGCTCTCAATCCGTTGATAAGAAACTTTTCCTCTCTGAGTGATATTAAAGAGAAAACCAATTGCCATCAAAGGCCAGACCAGCATATCCAAGTAAGAGATAAAAGTGACCAGATTCCCAACAGTCACCTGTCCCTGCTTGTACCATAAAGGCACCGACCAAAAGAGTTAAGGCATAAGAAGAACCAACAAAAAGCAGAACCATCGGGTCAAAGAGGCTATCATATTTCATGGTTTGCAGATTCTTTTGGAAGGTTAAATCATTGACTTCCTGGAAAGAATCCAACTCGTCAGACTGATAGCCAAAGGATTTGGTTACCTTAATACCTGCTACAGACTCCTGAACCTTATTGTTGAGTTCAGAAAAAGGCTGCTTGCGATTCGCCAAAAGCTTTGTGGGTCTTTTCTCCCCAGACGACTAGTCGCATAGGCCATAAATGGCAAGGGAAGAATAGCAACCAAGGTCATCTGCCACGAGATGCTAAAGAGCATAGTCAGTAAAGTCACCAAGGCTGTGATTGAGGCATCTACCGCCGACATGACACCTCCACCAGCCAAACGAGTCAGAGCATTGATATCATTGGTTGCGTGAGCCATCAAATCCCCTGTTCGATAATTCTGATAAAAAGCAGGCGACATTTTTGTAAAGTGCTCAAATAGTCTTGAACGCATGATTTGTCCAAGTCGGTAGGAGGTCCCTAGGATATACATGCGCCAAACATAACGCAGGTAGTACATCCCGAAAGCTGCCAGCAGGAGATAAAAGAGATGAAGCAGGAGCTCATCTTGTGTTAATCGTCCCGAAGTGATGGCATCGATCACGCGCCCCATGACCATAGGTGGGATGAGGTTTAGTACAGAAACCAAAACCAAAGCTACAATTCCAACTAGGTAACGGCGTTTTTCTAACTTAAAAAACCACCAAAGTTTTTGGATGATGGACATAGTATTCCTTTCTAATAACAAATGGAAACCTGAGGCATGAACCCCAGGTTTTTCTTATTCATAGGTGACGACACTCACTTGAACTTTGTCATACTCAGTGATAAAGATATTCATAGGAGTAAAATTTCATTTATTTTCAATCCTTTTACATAAAATCATTCTTTATTATAAAGGAATGACCTTGATTTTTCAAACTATACGCTGGGGAAATTAATTCTTTTTCTGGTATAATATTGTCTATAATCTGAATGAAAAGGTACACACTATGAAACTAATCTCATGGAACATTGATTCCCTCAATGCAGCGTTGACGAGTGACTCTGCGCGTGCGAAATTATCTCAAGACGTCCTCCAAACTTTGGTAGCCGAAGACGCTGATATCATCGCCATCCAAGAAACCAAGCTTTCAGCTAAAGGTCCTACTAAAAAACACCTTGAGGTACTGGAAGAACTCTTCCCAGGCTACGAAAACACCTGGCGTTCCTCTCAAGAGCCTGCCCGTAAAGGCTATGCTGGAACCATGTTCCTCTATAAGAAAGAACTCACTCCAACTATCAGCTTCCCAGAAATTGGCGCACCTTCTACTATGGACTTGGAAGGCCGCATCATTACCCTAGAATTTGATAAATTTTTCGTGACTCAAGTCTACACACCAAATGCAGGTGATGGACTCAAACGTTTGGAAGAACGTCAAGTCTGGGACGTCAAATATGCGGAATACTTGGCTGAGTTAGACAAGAAAAAACCAGTTCTTGCTACAGGTGACTACAACGTTGCCCACAAGGAAATTGACCTTGCCAACCCAGCAAGCAACCGTCGTTCACCAGGTTTCACAGACGAAGAACGTGAAGGATTTACAAACCTTTTAGCCAAAGGATTTACAGATACCTTCCGCCATATCCATGGCGATGTTCCAGAACGCTACACTTGGTGGGCACAACGCAGCAAGACTTCAAAAATCAACAACACAGGCTGGAGAATCGACTACTGGCTCACAAGTAACCGTGTAGCAGACAAAGTTACCAAGTCAGACATGATTGACTCAGGCGCACGCCAAGACCATACACCGATTGTCTTGGAGATTGAATTGTAAGGAGTTTCTATATGAACTACAATGCAGTTATTCCCGAGTTTATAGTCTCAAATTTAGAACAGTCTCGTTCCTTCTACTGCGATTTACTGGGTTTTACGATCGAATACGAGCGACCAGAAGAAAACTTCCTCTTCTTATCGCTTGAAGATTGCCAGCTAATGTTAGAAGAGGGGACAAAGGAGGAACTAGCTGAACTAAACTACCCCTTTGGTCGTGGAGTCAACATCTCCTTCGGCATAGAGGATGTCCCTCGACTCTATCAGAAATTAATCGAGTCCAACTATCCTATTCATCGTCCATTTGACAAAAAGAGAATTTCGTGTTGGTGAACAATATATCTATCCTCATGAATTTGCAGTTTTAGACCCAGATGGCTATTTTTTAAGATTTAGTGAATAGAATGATAAAGCATTAGAGTGGGAAAATAATAAAAAGAGGCATGTGCCTCTTTTTGTTAGTTTAAAATTAAATTTGATAAAAATAAAGATAACAAAGAATTATCCTAATAATAGTTCAGATAAAAATCCTTCTCTTAACATTTCCAAATTAAAGATATTTCTAATATGACTGAAGGCTTCTGCCAGTGGTAAATGTGCAGTTTTCCATCCTTGCCCATCTGTAACCCTAAACAAACTCTACGTCATCATCTGATGTAACAACAAATTGACTCAAAGTTCAGTAAATTCTCCAGCTACCGCTTTTAATTTACTTCCACCTCCACCATAATAATTTGTTTCAATCAACCAAACCTTATGTTTTTCTTTAGAATAAACTGCAACGTCAAATCTTCTTTCAGATTTATCTACTGGTACGGTAACACCCCACTTTTCCTTGATAAATTGAGCTGTTGCTTGAGCTTTCCACTCTAAATTTTGTTCTTGAGCAATCTTTGAGACATGTCGTTCTATAATTCCTTCCATAGTGGTGCCACTTCGATTTTTTCGTGCATTACTATCTAAACCTGCTTCAACACCATAGACATAATCAACTAACGATCGATTAGCTTTTTTCTCTAAGAACTCTAGTAATCCAGACTGTTCAATAAAATCAACATAATCCTTAATTCGATTTATATCAATTTCAGAGAAATCTAAACTATCAAAACTCATTTTTATCATTCTCATCGATAATTAAAATATCTAGTACTTTTTCACGACTTGCAATTAGGCTAGAGACAGCCTTTAATAAGTCGGGTTGTTTAGTAAATAACTTAAATGCCTCAGAGTAAATATCTTTTTACCAATTAGGTAATTTAACGTGTTTAGTTCTAGTTCAAATTTCTTTGTCTCACGCTCAACTTTTCTCCCAATTTACATAGTAATCTGGAGTACGGTTTGTTATTGAAAGTGTACTTAAAACTCTTCAATCTATCCTCGATGATGAGGAAATGTAAGTATTGAAAATTCATAATTTCCCTTCTTGCTAATTAAAACAACCCAAAAATGACATGTCATATTCATCAAGCATAATTTTTGATACCGTCCCCTCGTAACATTTCAAAAAGTATCTCGATATTTATCTTGTCCAAAGAAACTTCTATTTCAACAAATATGAATTGTACAGAAAATGGTTCCCCTCTTGCACACTATCTAACAAACGTTGATAAATACGTCTTTTTATTACCAAAACCCAGAAGTTTTTTTCATCGACACTTCCTTCGCTTTCCTGCCATTTTTTCTCAACTATATAAACTGTATGATTTTTCAAAATTGATAAATACTTCATCTGGTTTCCATTGTTTAGAATTGGTATTTTTCAATTCCCCAATTCTTTCAAAAAAATCATAAAATCTATATTGAGGCATAATTTTACCGATGAGTTCTTCTTCCCCAATTCTAAAACTTCAAAGCCTTTTTGTTGCTTTTTCTATCCTTAAAATCTATTTCTTTAACTTCATAGCCAGGAAGGGAATCTACTAATTCCGAAAAATCAGTATCTCTTTCAAATTTCAAACCATTAATGGTCGTTTTTGCTCCTCCTCCATGTTTATTTGGTTTTCTGGCCATAGTTTTCCTCCTCTAATCTTCTTCTAGCTATCTTCAAATATTCTTTTTCAGCATCAATGCCTATAAATCTTCTACCCTAAGCGTTTAGCAACCACTCCTGTTGTACCACTTCCTACAAACGGGTCTAAAATATAGTCACCTTCTTTAGTAGAAGCCAAAATTATACGTTCCAATAAATATTCTGGTTTTTGTGTTGGATGCTTGCCAGCCCATTTCTCAACTTTTTTCGTCAAGGCGCCAGTCCAAACATCTTTCATTTGCTTACCATCATTTAGCTCTTTCATCAAATCGTAATTGTAATAATGACGAGCTTTTTGTCATTTTTTTCTTGCCCATAAAATAGTTTCAGTAGAATGAGTAAAAAATAACGACAGGATAAATTGAGTGCAGGGTTTGTTTTTCTGCCAAGTAATATTATTTAGAATTTTTAAAACCTTCTTGCTCTAATGCCATTCCAACTGAGTAAATATTATGCAAACTCCCTGAAATCCATATAGTCCCATTGGGCTTCAAAACTTCTTTTGCTAAACGAATCCATTTGCGGTTGAACTCATGCTTTTTCCTCAAAATGAAGAAATCTTGTCCCAATCTCCTTTATCAACGGAAACAACTTGTCCCCTGAATTAGATATCCCACCATTACTTAAAAATATGGCGGGTCAGCAAAGATCATATCCATACTCTCTGGTTTCATTTTTTGATAATAATTTAAACGTATCTGCATGAACAAGAATCATTTTGTCTTTATTATAGTATGGTTTTGTCATTAAAACACCCCCATACTTATATTCGTTAATTTTCATAATTTGTGACTATAATTTCAGAAATTTTTCCTCGGCTGGAAGACTTAGCACCATTTGTTCGTGTAGCCTCTACATAATGGATATTAAAATCTCGATATAATTCCTCTACTAAATGACTCTGATGAATTTGACAACATTACATAAGCTCCTGCATCACTTAGTCTCCTAAATGTATCTCTTAATCTAACTTGATCCTCATAAGAAAAACCTTCATGAGTATACGATGTAAAAGCGCTTGTATCAGATAATGGAATATACGGAGGATCGAAATAGATAAAATCACCTTCTTGAACATCTAAGAGTGCATCCTCAAAAATCGCCCTGTTTTAATTTCTATTTGATTATTATTTAGATAATTTGAAATAGCAAATATTAACTCTTCATCAACAATTTTAGGATTTTTATAGCTACCGTATGGTACATTGAATTGATTTTTAGAATTCACTCGATATAAACCATTGAAATCAACTCTTAGCATATATAGAATTCGAGCAGCTCTTTTGGACATCGGACATATTGTTTATTCTATCATCACGATCAGCTGAGCGTAATTGTAAATAATAATCTTTTGAATTATTTTTCCTGATGATACTTCAATAAGTCAATTAACTCCTGAGGATTATTCCTAATTTGTTGATAACAGTTGATTAACTCAGAATTATAATCATTTATAACAGCCCTTTCAGGAGCTAAATCAAAAAAATAATGCACCCCCTCCGATAAAAGGTTCATAATAATCATTATACGTTTCAGGCATAAGTTCTTTTATGATAGGTAATAATTGCCTTTTTCCCACCTGTCCATTTAGTGAATGGTTGTAGAATAACTTTTTCGTTTGTTCAATATTCATACTTTTTATTATACCACATATAAGTAACCATTAGCTTGGTATTTCACTACTCTTATATATTTCTCGTGAACTTCTTTAACAAATTAAAATGAGTAGGATAGTTTTCCTACTCATTCTTTCTTTTATATCCTCACCTGTCTATCTTCAGATCGTTGTCCTGTGACAAACATGGTGAAGGTTGCCTTGCAGACATTTCGGCCATCTTGGTTGGTGATATCAACATCGACGACACAAGTGGTGCGTCCATGATGGACACATTCTCCTTTGATAGTGAGATTGTCCCCTAGATTTCCAGCTTTCAAGTAGTTAATGGAAGACTGGAGCGTCACTCCATCTAAGCCAAGCGAAATCACCACAAGTCCACTGATTTGGTCACAAAGGGTAAATAGATAGCCTCCATGGGCATTCCCATAATAGTTGAGTGAGGAGTCCACTACTTTTGTCGTCACTACAACGTGACCATCTCTCATTTTTTCAATTTCGTAGTTTTCAAAGGCAGATATAGCGTCAAAGTGAAAATCTTTCATACGTTCCTCCTGATATTTCAAACGACACTATGATACTACTTTTCAAGACTCTACGCAAGGGAGAAGCACTTATTCGGGCAAAATACCAACCTGCTCAACAAAGCGCATAAAGGCTGCTTGTCCTTCTTCGGTTTGCTTGTAAACTCCTGCATCTTCCAACACCCGAGCGAAGATTTTTCCAACAGATTCTTGGACGATATTAAGAGCTTGGTCTTTGTCAGTCAATCCAGGATGGGGATTCTTTCAATTCATCCGCCCATTCTTGGTGATAATCTGCTACTAGAACATCCTCTCCAACCAGGTAAGCTGCTACTTGCTCCACTTCTTCCTTCAAGCGTGGTGGCAAAATGGCTAAGCCCATAACCTCAATCAAGCCGATATTTTCCTTCTTGATATGTTGGACATCCTTGTGGGGATGATAAATGCCGTCTGGATGCTCTGGAGAGGTTTGATTGTCTCTCAAAACCAAGTCCAACTCAAACTGTCCATCTCGTTTACGGGCTATCGGTGTGATAGTATGGTGCGGAGTTCCATTACTTTCCGCCAAGACCTGCACACTTGGATCTGAGTACCGACGCCAAGCCAGTAAGATTTTCTCAGCAAGATTTATCAAATCGTCTTTTGAATCCGACGTCAATCGAATCACAGACATAGGCCACTGAACAATCCCTGCTTTGACAGATTCAAAACCTTCAAAGGTAAAAGCTTTTTCTGTAAAGGAGCCACTTCCATTGGGAAGACATGTCGCCCACCTTGGTAATGATCATGCGTCAGGATGGAGCCACCCACAATTGGTAGGTCAGCATTCGAACCAGCAAAGTAGCCTGGGAACTGCTCTACTATTGCTAACAAACGCTCAAAACTTTGGCGACTAATAGCCATAGGGCGGTGTTCGCTATCAAGGAAAATACAGTGCTCATTAAAGTATGCATAAGGCGAATATTGGAAGCCCCAATCCTGACCAGAAATATCAAAACGGATAATCCGGTGATTGCTTCTAGCTGGATGATTGACACGACCCTGGTATCCTTCGTTTTTCCATACAGAGCTGACATTGAGGATAGTTACTAGACTTGACTAACTTAGCTGCCGCAATCTCTTTTTGGATCCTTTTTCAGGCTTAGAGATTGATGGTAATCTCCAGTTCACCGTAGTCAGACGGTACACGATAAGCAATATTCTTTGCGATAGCCTTCAGTTTGATGTAGTCATTCTTCTGACTGAGTTGGTAGAAGTCCGCAATCGCCTGCTCTGGTGACTGGGCATAGGTATTCCAAAAGTCTTGATTAAGCTGACTTGGACAAGGGGTTACCAAGTCCATTAGGTCAGCACCGAGAATTTCACGCGCAGCCAGACTATCTTCAATCGTTTCCAAGCGAACGGCTTCCTCGACAAGCTGATCTTTGAGGTCAATCAAGTTATATTGGTCAGTCTCAACTTCCAGAGCACCATCTCCCACCAGCGCTAAAACACGATTGGTCAGATAGATACGATCCAACTCTTCAAAGGTACTTTCTGCAATGACTTTGGTAACAAATGTTTCTACTAAGGTCACTAGAAAACCTCCTTCTGACTTTCTAAATAGTCTCTAACAGCATCCAAATCCTGAAAAACTTGTTCTGTTTTATTTAAGAAAGACTGTGCTGGTATTTTTAAATCTGGAATACAAATAACTGGAATCCCAGCTCTAGATGCCGCTTCAATCCCTGCTTCACTATCCTCTAGTACCAAGCAATTCTCTGGTAAAACGTTCAAATCACTACAGGCCTTTAAAAATATATCAGGGTATGGTTTGCTTCGCTTTACATCTTTTGCAAAAACTAGATGGTCAAATAGGGATAGTATACCATTGCTATCCAATATCATTCTAGCTCGAGATTCAACACTTGATGTTGCTAAAGCGATTGGAACGCCTTCTTTTTTGCAAATAAGTAAGCAAATTTTTAGCACCTTTTAAATTTACACCTTTGAGCTAAGATTTGAGCTTCCAGTTCATAAACTTTTGCCAAGGTTTGGTCAAAGTTCCAAGGTAAATCATAGGTGTCCAAAAATCGTTGAACATTCTCCTCTTCCCTATGTCCACTGTAGTCTCTAGAATAAGTTTCTTCTGTGAAAGGAATTCCAAAATCTCTAAGCAATTCTTGATAAACTTTTAGAGAAATGATTTCAGTATCGGCTAATAAGCCATCTAAATCAAATATTACAGCTTCCATATCCTTCTCTCCTAGTCTAAAACGCGAGTACCACCTGCAA